>Ga0209597_1000574_pt1 | contig 24396 bp, 18 predicted proteins | sample M_140625_MF_Meta_FD_187316 | JGI IMG/M metagenome (GOLD analysis project Ga0209597, IMG submission 187316) | Freshwater microbial communities from Lake Montjoie, Canada to study carbon cycling - M_140625_MF_MetaG (SPAdes) (version 2) | ecosystem: Environmental > Aquatic > Freshwater > Lake... | reverse complement strand
GCGGCTGAAGCATCTCATCCTCGCGGATGAAGACCGGGCTCCATGGGAGGTATTTGGTGCCGTTCGTACCGAGGTTGCGGCCGGGGTTGTCGATATTGTCTTCGTACATCGGCACCCAGACGCGGGGGCGCGGGTCGGCCGAGGAGATCGTGCCAGGGTTCGTCTTTGCGGTGCCATAGCTCGGGAACCACGAGCGACGCTGGCCGAGGATCGGGTCCGCGGTGTAGGCTTCGATTACGGTCTCATGCCCGTTGCCGGAACCAAAGTCCGATTTATCAAATAAGGAGTCCTCCATCTCGAACGCCAGCGAAAGGTCGCGCCGGAGGCCGCCGCGATAACTATCGGCGAGGACGCCCGCCGACCATAGTGTGTGCTGGTGGAAGGCGAGCTTAGCCGGCGCCTGCCCGGCGGCGGCTGGGTCGCTGAGGTCGTAGCCGGGCAACATGGTTAATGAGGCCGGAGACAACACGGACGTGAACTTAGGCTCCTTGATGTTGACGCTTTTCAGTCCGAGTAACATCTCGGTGCCGCGCCGGCCGGGCGACCGGAGGGCGTTGACCGTATCGAGGGCCGCTGGCGCGGCTTTGGTCACGTCTCGAGGGTCGGTGAGTCCGAGGGAGACCTTCACGCCTTCGTCGCCGATCCAGTAGGCGAAGTTCCCTGTCGTGCTGTTAGTCCATGGGCCTGGCAGCGGAATCTTGGGAAGTGCGACGCGGCCGTCGATATCATCGGCGGTGCCTTGGAGTCCATCCGCGCCGGGATCGAGTGTGGCGCTTCCGTTGCCGACTAGGGTCGCGTAACTTTCCTTATTTCCCGCGGCGTAGGTGATGGGGTAGTCGCGTTGCCAAGGTGCCCAGTAGGATTTATCCGCACTGTAATCCGTGGTACCCGAAAGGCTCACCGACTGTGCAAGGTAGGAGGTGGTGTTGGTAAGCGCCTTACCGCCCTTGCCGCTGATTAGCCACTGGGGTGGCTCGTCTGGCTTGTCGGTCCGCCAGGCGCCGGTCCAATAACGCTGCCCTTGTCCCGGCCGCTGGGTCCAATTCATCCCTGGGTCAAAGGGGCTGATTGGCGCCGGCGTACACGCCAGCTCGCCGGTCGCAGTGCTGCGGGTATCTGGTCCGGTCGCTTGTTGAAGATGGGCTAACGCGAGACGCGCGGACATCAGGGCGTTGAGGCGCGACCTCGTCGACAGGATAGACCATTTCGATGCGCGGGATTCGACGGTCAAAAAGGTCATCAGCACGAGCATCAGCATGACAATCATTGTCATCATCGTAAGGGAGAGGATGATCGAGAAGCCCGCCCGCCCGCCTGCTTTCGCTGAGGTCGCTGCTTTCACCCTACTGGAGTGTCCGGAGGCCCGTCCGGCGTTTTTCACCGCCACTGGCGGGCGTCACGGGACCTGCGGGTGACTTCTTGGCATCGGCGGTCACGCGTTCCTCTACGCCGCGCACTTTGATAATGCCTTCCTCGCCAGGCGCGGGCACGAGAAAGAGGAGCGAGCGGATATCGTCGAGCTGAAGCCAGCGCAGGCCGCCCGCTAGGCGCCAGTCGCCGTCCTCTCCCGGCAGGAAGAACTGGGCCTGCCCGTATTGCTGCGCCTTCACCTGAGGGCGCACGGTGAATTCCTGACCGGAAGGCAGCACGCGTTTGACGCCTGGCGCGCTGAGCCCGACTGGTTGGGGGCACAGGTTGAAGAACCGGATGGTGCCCGCGGCGGCGACTCCGCCGCCATCGGCGATGAGGTTGAGTCGGGAGGCCTCGCCAGCGCCGGAAAGAATCGCGATATATTTCCCATTCGCCGGCGGAGCGGGCACCGAGGCCAGGGGCACCAGCGGCTCCTTCGGATCCGCGGTCTTCGGTTTCCGGAAGAAGGTCAGTTTACCTTCCTTGGTCTGGCAGACGATCGGCTCGCTCAGCGCGTGGGCATAGAGGGTGACGGGTGCGGGCCGTCCGGCGGGGTCGAGAATCACGACTTCCGCCTCGGGTTCGTCGAAAGTCATCGCCTTGAGGGTGATTTGCGTCGGCTCAGATTCTGGCGTGAGTGCGCCAAGCATAAGAAGGTATGCAAACATGCCGCCCATTGAGTCCGCCCGTCCCCCACCGTCTAACCAATTGCCCCCCGGTTTTATATTTTCACTTATTAGCGTTCACCCTGCCTCATAGTTGTAACGCAGGCGGCGTCAGGGTGTCGATTTGGCGGCGATTGTGACAATTGCTTGCATCCTTGTTCACAGCCTCTTGGGTATAATCTGCGTCTAATTCTGGCTATCCAGGGCAGACGGCCGAGCGCAGAGTACCGCCTTACACATGACCGATTCCCCTTCCGGCCGCCGCCCCCGTTCACGTCAGGCCGCCGCTCCCAATTATGGCGACCGCGTGCCGCCCCATAACCTCGACGCCGAGCGCGGCCTGATCGCCAGTATCGTGATCGATGGTGGCGACACGCTCCAACGCTGCCTCGAGCAACGCGTCACGGCCGACTACTTCTTCGATCCGAAGCACCAGGATATCTACGCCGTCGCCGTCCAGCTGAACCAAGCAAGCACGGGTATCGACGAGATCACGCTCACCGAGCAACTCCGCCGCGAGGGTAAGTTAGAGTCCGCCGGTGGCGCGACCTACATCAACGAGCTGACGGGGCTCATCTCTTCCAGCGCTCACGCGCCCCATTGGCTCGCAATCATCCGCGAAAAGCATTTCCTGCGACAGCTCATCTCCACGGCCGTCACGACGGTCGAGAAGGCGCACACGCACGCGGAAGGCATCGAGCGCCTCCTTGAAGAGGTTGAGCAATCCTTCTTCCGCATCAGCGAAGACCGTATCTCCGAATCCGCGCAGACCATTGACGGACCCATCGCCGAAGCGATGGAACTCGTCCAGCGCATCATCCGCGATCGCAACTCCGTGCAGGGCGTGCCCACGGGCTTCCCTGATCTCGACGCGATGACCTTCGGCTTCCAGCCCGGCCAGATGATTGTCGTCGCCGCCCGCCCCGGCATGGGCAAGACGTCCATCGCGCTTAACTTCATCGAGGCCGCGCTCTTCCCCAAGCCCAACGAGGCGCGTAAGCCGTCTAACGTCCTGCTATTCTCCCTTGAAATGCCGGCCCGCGAACTGGCGCTGCGTCTGCTGTGCTCGCGCGCCCGCGTGAACATGCAAAAGCTGCGCACCGCCCACCCGGACGAACGTATGCAGGTTGACCTCGTCCAAGCCGCCAACGAATACAAAGGGCTCCCCCTCGTGGTCGACGATAACGGCGGCCAGAATATCCTGGAGATCCGCGCCAAGTGCCGCCGCGTCCATGCCCGCACGCCCTTGGATATGGTGGTTATCGACTACATCCAGCTCATCAACGGCCTAGACTCGGGCCTGCCTCGCGAACAGCAAATCGCCGAGGTCTCCCGTAGCATCAAGGCCATGGCCAAGGAGTTTAAGATCCCCATCATCGCCCTGGCCCAGCTGAACCGTAAGTCCGAGGACGAAGCCCGCCAGCCCCGCATGTCCGATTTGCGCGAATCTGGGTCCATCGAACAGGACGCCGACATCGTCATGCTGATCTCCAAGCCCCCGGTCAGCCAGGGCAAGGCCGCCGAGGCCGAGGCCGAGCAAGCAGGGCAGGATGGCTGCTATTCACGCCAGCTTATCGTGGCCAAGAACCGTAACGGCCCCACCTCCGACATCAACTTGCTCTTTAATCCGGGGCTGACACGCTTCGAAACACCAGCCAAAGATTACCGAAATAATGAATAACCCCTCCTTCCGCCGCAGCTGGCTTCGCGCTGCCTGCTTCGCCCTCGCTCTATCACCGCTCGTCGGCGCAGCCCAGACCGCCCCGGCGACGAAGGATCCGCTCGTGCGCTCCATTAAGGTCAAGAACGAGGGAACGGCCGTCTCCGAACAGTTCGTCCTCGGCTTCGTCGCCCTGCGCGAAGGCCAGCCTTACTCCAAGGACGCCGTAGCCAACACGGTCCGCTCCCTTTACGCCACGGGTCGCTTTAATCAGGCCTTGGTCGAGCCCATCCTAGACCCGGCAACCGGTCAGGTCGACATCGTCGTCACGGTCGTCACTCGTCCGATCCTGAAGGCCATCGAATACATCGGCGGCGACGGACTCGTTGGTAAGGCCGGTTGGTTCGGCGGGGTCGAAATCGAGGACATGAAGATCGGTGAACCTCTCGACATGGCCCAGCTGCGCCGCTCCGAGATCAAGCTCCAGAACGAACTCCGCAAGAAGCGCCCGTTCGCCCGCGTCACTTCCCAGCCCCGCGACGCTGTCGGTGGCGGCGGAAAGATTGTAGCTGTCATCGTCGACGAAGGCATCGAGCTAAAGGTGGATAATTTTCGCTTCGACGGAGCGACCTCCTTCGAACGCTATGACCTCTTGTCCGCGGCCGACCTCAAGACCAGTGAATATCGTTGGTATAAGTGGTCCTGGCTCGTCGGCGGCGGTCGTCTCGATCCCGAGCAGTATCGCGCCGACTGCAAGAAACTCCGCGAATACTACCGCACGAAGGGCTACCTCGACGTCGAAGTCGAGGACGCCGATCCAGAGAAGGTCTGCGAGGTCAAGGACGTGAAGGATGCCGCCGGCTGGGTTGACGTCGTTTTCAAAATCAAGGAAGGACGCAAGTACACCATTGGTGCGATTGCCTTCGACGGCAATCGCCTCGGCTCCACCGATCCGCTCTACGCGACCGCTGCCCTGCAGAAGGTAGTCGCCGAACCCTCCCTCCGTCGCGGCGCCCACCCCGCCGAGTTCGATATGATCGCCACGGGCGAAGCCTTCGCTGCCCCGGCCATCGAGGCGGCCTCCGACAAGCTGCGCGAATACTACGGTCAGATGGGCTACATCAATAGCTCCGTGCAGGTTATTCGTAAGCCCAACCTCACGACTGGCGCCATCGACGTGAAGTTCCAGATCGAAGAAGGCCAGCGCCACACAGTCCGCGCGGTCGAGATTCAAGGTAACACCAAGACCCGCTCCACCGTCATCGCCCGCGAACTCGCGCTCGGGCCCGGCGAGGTCTTCGACCTTGCCCGCACCCGCGTCTCCGAGGCGCGCCTCAAGAACACGCAGTTCTTCGAGGAAGTCCGCGTGACGGCCATCCCGACCTCGATCCCTGGCCAGAGCGACCTGCGCGTCACGGTCAAGGAAGGCCCCACGGGGCAGGTCAGCTTCGGTGCCGGCTACAGTACCGTCGAAGGACTCGTTGGTTTCGTCGAGTACGCCGAATCTAATTTCGACTTCTCTAACTCGGAAGGCTGGTATCGCGGCGGAGGCCAGAAGTTTCGCGTCCGTCTTTCCGTCGGTAGCCTGACCAACTCCTTCGAGCATTCCTTTGAGGAGCCGGCCCTGTGGGAACGCGACCTCGCCGTCGGCTACTCGATTGAGCGCCGCTACGCCGGCTACGCTTCGGCCAACTACTCCGTGCTGTCCGAAGGCATCAGTCTTTACGCCCGCCGCCGTATCTTTAGTAACATTGAGGGCCGTATCGGTTACAACCTACGTCGCATGTCCGTCGGCAACGTCACGGCTGACGCTCCGGCTGATGTGGTGACCGAAGGTAATGCCGGTGCCCGCGTGATCTCCTCTATCTCGGCTTCGCTGACCTACGATACCCGCGACGAATATAACTTCCCAACCAAGGGCTCCCGCATCTCGCTTACCGAGGAACTCGCCGGCAATGGATTCGGTGGCGATATCAAGTACCTAAAGTCTGAACTCCGCACGGGCCGCTGGTTCCTCGTCTCTCCCACCGCCGAACAGACAATCGGCGTCATTGGTCGCGTTGGCCTGCTCACCGGTTCGGGCGGCTACCTGCCGTTCTACGAGCGCTTCTATCTCGGCGGCGCCTACGACATGCGCGGCTTCGGTTATAACGAAGTCGGTGCTTACGACACCTACGATACCACCCATGGCAACCAGCCGATGGGTGGCATGACCTACGGTTTCTTCAGCGCCGAATACACCATCAAGGCCGCCGATAATCTCCGTTTTGCCGCTTTCTACGACTACGGTATCGTTAATCGCGCCGAGACGAATTTCAGCGTTTCCGAGGCGAACTCCGACTACGGCCTAGGCATGCGTATCCTCCTCGGCGGAGCGGTTATGCGCCTCGACTTCGGCTTCCCGCTACAAACAACTAAGGCTCCGGGTGGCGCCGATATCAACCCCGGTGGCATGAAGTTCAACTTCAGCTTCGGCACGGTCTTTTGATTGCCATTCGCCCGTCTAACTACTTCTTAAACCAGAATACGACCATGAAGTCCTTCTTCGCCCTCCTCCTCGCCTCCGCTTCCCTCTTCGCCGCCACACCTAACGTGGGCATCGTCGACGACCAGGAAATCTTCAAGAAATACGCCAAGGCCGCCGACCTGCAGGCTGAAATTCGCAAGTCCGAGGAATCTGCACAGGCTTCCGTGAACGAGCGTATCAAGGCCGTCGAGCAGCTGCAGGCCGAGCTCCAGAGTGTCGATAAGCGCGGTCAGGACCCGATGCTCAGCGAAAACGGCAAGAAGGCTGTCGCTGCTGAGTTCCAGCAGAAGAACGCTACCTTCCAGCAGCGTCGCACCGAACTCCAGAACTTCGTTAACGAAGCCCGCAATGCCATCCAGCAGCGCGTGGGCGAGATGAACAAGCAGATCGTCGCCGACGCCCGCGTCCAGGCCGAGAAGGTCGCCAAGGCGAAGGGGCTCAACCTCATCATCGGTAAGGCTCCGGTACTTTTCTCTGATGCCTCCCTCGATGTCACCGAAGAAGTAATCAAGGAACTCAACGCCACCTATAAGGCGTCGGCTTCGGTCGCAGTGCCAACCATCACCACCGCTCCGGCGGCCCCCGTTCCCGCCGCCGGCGACAAGCCGGCCGCCAAGTAAGACTCTGCCGCGCCCCTGCCAGTCAGGGGCGCTTCATTTAGGACCATGTCAATCGCCTTCACCATCGCCGAACTGGCCTCCCTCACCGGAGCCAAATCAGTCGAGGGTGCCTGCGCCGTTCCGATTACGGGCATCGCCGCGCTGGCCGAAGCGACGCCCTCCGATCTCTCTTTCCTCGGTAACGCGAAGTACGTCGACGAAGTCGCTTCCTCAAAGGCCGGTGCGATTCTCGTGCCCGTCGCCTTCGCGGGTAAGCCGTCGGCCGGGCAAGCTTTTCTCCGCGTCGATAATCCGTCCTATGCCCTGGCGCTCCTCTGCTCAGTCCTCGAGGCGCGGCTCTGGCCGCGGCCTGCCGCTGGTATCCACGCTTCTGCCATCGTCGCCGCCTCCGCCAAGGTCGACCCCATCGCCCATATCGGCCCGCTCTGCGTGATCGGCGAAGGTGCCACGGTCGCTTCTGGTGCGGTGCTCGAAGCCCGTTGCCACGTCGGCGCGCACGCATCGGTCGGCGCCGATTGCTGGCTCAAGCCCGGCGTTGTCGTCGGTGACTATTGCGTCCTCGGTGCCCGCTGTCGCATCCAGTCTGGTGCCATCATCGGTTCTGACGGGTTCGGCTATGAACCGATCAACGGCGAGAACCAGCGCATCCCGCAAATCGGCAACGTGGTCCTGGAGGACGATGTCGAGGTCGGCGCCAACTCTACCCTCGACCGCGCTCGCTTTAGCAAGACGCTGGTCGGGCGGGGTACCAAGATCGATAATCTCGTGCAGATCGCCCATAATGTGCGGATCGGCCGCCAGTGCCTCATCACCGCACAGGTCGGGATTGCGGGTAGTACGACCCTCGGTGACCATTGCGTCCTCGGCGGACAGGCCGGCGTGGCCGGCCATCTCACCCTCGGAGACCGCGTTAAGCTGGGGGCCCAGACTGGCCTTTTCGAGGACGTGCCTGCCGATGGCTTCATGAACGGCACGCCGGCTGTGCCCTTCGGCTTGGAACGCCGCCTAGTCGTTCTGTCGCGTCGCCTGCCAGAATTGTTCAAAAAGGTTGATTCGCTGGCCGCCTCCTTGGACTCTGCTAAACGTTAAACGACATGAGCTTACCTGAGATGAAGATTTTCACCGGCAACGCCAATCCGGCGCTGGCCAAAGAAATCTGCGAACATCTCGGCGTCCCGCTCGGCACTGCCACCGTCAACCGTTTCCCCGACGGTGAGACGTTTGTGCAGATTAACGAGAACATCCGTGGCTGCGACGTTTACGTCATCCAGCCCACCAGCGCACCGGCCAATGATCGCATCATGGAATTGCTGATTATGATCGACGCCCTCCGTCGCGCTTCCGCCGCCCGCATCACGGCCGTGATTCCGTTCTTCGGTTACGCTCGTCAGGACCGTAAGGACAAACCCCGCGTGCCCATCACGGCCAAGCTCGTCGCCAACCTGCTTACCGCCGCCGGCGCCAACCGCGTCCTGACGGTCGATCTGCACGCCCAACAAATCCAGGGATTCTTCGATATCCCGGTCGACCATCTTTACGCCTCGCCGGTCTTTTATGCGCACATCAAGAATAAGCCTTGGCTCAAGGACGCCACGGTTATCTCGCCTGACGTGGGCGGCCTGAAGTACGCCTCGGCCGTGGCCGACATGCTTGACCTGCCTTACGGTTTCGTGGCTAAGCGTCGCACGAGCGCAACTACGGTCCAGGCGACGAGCCTCGTCGGCGAAGTCGATGGCCGCGATATCATCCTGGTCGACGACATGACGGAGACCGCGGGTACACTCGTGGCCGCCGCCGAATTGCTAAAGAAGAACGGCGCCCGCTCGGTGCGCGCCGTTGTCTCGCACTGCATGATCCAGGAGATCGCCTTCGAGCGCCTCCGCCGTGGGGTCATCGACGAAGTCATCACGACCAACTCCGTCCCGGCCAACTGGCCGAAGGACCTCCCGATCACGGTACTTTCGATCGCGCCGCTGCTTTCTGATGCAATCCGTCGCATCCACGGCAACAACAGCGTGACCGACCTCTTCCCGATCAAGGGTCACTGAGGTCCGCCTCCGGACACAAAAAAGGCCGCATCAAGCGATGCGGCCTTTTTGTTGGGATGAATCCCCGGACTTACTTCTTCTCGGACGCGAGGAAGTCGAGGATGACCTTGGCTTGGTCGCTGGTGTGGCCCTTGTGGTCGGCGTAAACGCACTTGCCGTCCACGAAGAGGAAGGCGCTGCGGCCGGCCATTCCGATGAGGTTCTTCACTCCGAAGGCATCGGTCACGGCCTTCTTCTCCTTGTCGGCGAGAAGGCGGAAGGGGAACTTCTGCTCTTCCTGGAATTCCTTCTGCAGCTTCTCGTCGTCGGTGCTCACGCCGAGGACGCTAACGCCGGCCTTCTGGAGATCCGCCCAACCGTCGCGCAGCGAGCAACCCTGCTTGGTGCAGCCGCCGGTTTTGGCTTTCGGGTAAAAGTAGACGAGGAGGATGCCCTTGGCGCCTTCTTTGGCGAGGGAGACGGGCTTGCCGTCTTGGTCGTTGCAGGTGACGTCCGGGATGGACGCGCCGACGGCGAGCTTTTCAGCCGCGTCACCGAAGAGTGGGAGGAGGGACATGAGTAGGGTGGCGTAGAGTGTCTTCATGGGAAGTAGTTTGGGAGCCCGCCGATAAAAAGCAAATGCGACCGACGGTGTTTTCGTGTCGCTTGTCGGTCTCTCTGGAGACAAAAATGTGACCATGTTGCAGGCTGTTCTCGACACCATCCCTCATCGCCCGCCGTTCCTCTTTCTGGACCGAATCGACGAAGTCCGGGCCGACGGCGCCACCTGCAGTCGCACCTTCCGCGCCGACGAGCCTTTCTATTCTGGCCACTACCCGGGTAATCCGATTACGCCGGGCGTGCTGCTCTGTGAATCGGTCTTCCAGGCGGGCGCGGTCTTCCTGACGAAGAAGCTCCAGTCCGAAGGCGGCGTCCCCTCTGGCAAGACCCCGGTGCTTTGCCGCATCGAGGAGGCGAAATTTAAAGGAATGGTAATGCCTGGCGATACGGTCTCGATTGACGTGAAACTCGTCGAGACGCTCCAGCAGTTCCATTTCATGACCGGTACGGTGCGGCGCGACGGCAAGGCCGTCCTGACCATCCGCTTCGCCCTCGCGCTCGTCGACCAACCCGCCTGATCGTATGTCCTTCCTCGGCCTTACCGGTAAGACCTACCTCGTTCTCGGCGTCGCGAACAAGAAGTCCGTCGCCTGGCACGTCGCCAAGACCCTGGAGGCCGAAGGGGCCAAGGTGGTCTACTCCGTGCGCTCCCAGGCCCGCCTCGATTCGCTGAAGGGCCTGCTTGACGGCAAGCCGGTCTACCTGTGCGACCTCGAGCACGAGGCCCAGACGCAGCAGCTCGCCGCCAATGTCGGCCGCGAACATGGCCCGCTCGACGGCGTGCTGCATAGTGTGGCTTTCGCCAATTTCTCGAAGGGCATGCAGCCGTTTCATGAGACCGTGCGTGCCGACTTCCTCCAGGCCACCGCGATCTCCGCATTCTCACTCGTCGAACTTTCCCGTGCGCTCAAGCCGCACCTGAAATCCGATGCCTCGATTGTCTCCATCGGCATCTCCTCGCAGGTCACGGCCGCGAACTACGGTTACATGTCACCCATCAAGGCCGCGCTCGAATCCGCGAGTCGCTTCCTCGCAAAATCTTTCTCCGCTGATTCGCGCGTGCGCTTCAACTCGGTCAACGCCGGTCCGCTGAAGACCAGCGCAAGCGCGGGCATCCCGGGTTATCTCCACAACTACCTGCACGCTGAGAAGATGACCTTTCGCAAAGAGGCCTTGAAGACGCAGGAAGTCGCCGACACGGCGGTCTGGCTGCTCTCACCTCGTTCGAGCGGCATCAATGGCCAAGGTATCGTGGTCGACGCCGGCATGGGGTGGAATTTCTTCGACGAAGAACTCGTGGCCGCTTCTTCCCGCCTTCCCGGAGCGTGATCTTCAAGCGCACAGTCCTGTCCGGCCTCGTGGCCGAACTTCCTCCCGAGGTCTGGACCTCCGATGAGGTCGAACGCCGTCTGGCGCCCCTTTACGGCCGCCTTAAGCTGCCTGAGGGCCGTCTCGAGCTGATGACGGGCATCCGTGAGCGCCGCTTCTGGCCGCAGGCAATCCGCCCATCCGCCGCTTCCGCGCTGGCGGGCCGTCGTGCGATGCAGGCCGCCGGAGTCGGCCCCGCCGACATCAATCTGCTCATTCATTCTTCGGTCTGTCGTGATCGACTGGAGCCCTCGACCGCCGCTTACGTGCACGGTCTGCTTGGCCTTGGCCCGCAGGCGCAGATCCTTGACGTTTCCAATGCCTGCCTTGGCTTCCTTAATGCTGTCGTCCTCGCCGCGGGTATGGTGGAGTCTGGTCAGATTCGCCGCGCCTTGGTCTGCTCGGGCGAAGATGGTCGTCCGCTCGTCGAGCGCACGATTCGGATGCTGAATGAAGACATCACGCTCACACGTGAGACGATTAAGCCGTACTTCGCGAACCTGACCATCGGCGCAGGCGGCGCGGCCGCCGTGGTCTGCCGTGACGACCTTGCTGGCCCGGGTTCAATCCGTCTCCTCGGCGGCGCGGCCGAAACCGATTCTTCCGCCAACGGTCTCTGCGAAGGCGACACGTCGTCCGCTGAGCTCGACATGCGCACCGACTCCGAAGCGTTGCTCGCCGCGGGAGTGGCGCTCGCCCAGCGCTGCTGGGGCCGCTTCAAAGGCGTCACGGGCTGGGACGAGTCCACGCCGCATCGCGTCGTGACGCACCAGGTCGGTCGCCGTCACTCGTCGCTACTGTTCGAGAAACTCGGCCTCGATCCCGCCAAGGACTACCAGAGTTTCGATCGCCTCGGCAATGTCGGCTCGGTCTCCGTACCCGCCACGTTGGCTCTCGGCCTCGCTGAAGGACGTATCAAGCCCGGCGATCGGGTCGCGCTGCTGGGCATCGGTAGCGGTCTCGCCAGTATGATGCTCGCCGTCGAATGCCAATGAGCACGGTCTTCCTTTCACCTGATGTGCAGGTGCTCTACCCCTTTGCGCCAAAGGATTTCGCCGCGCTCTCGGGTCGGATGAGCTATGTCGATCACGGCCCGCGCGACGGACGCCCGGTGCTTTTACTGCACGGCAATCCGTCGTGGTCGTTCCTCTGGCGTGACCTGATTCTGAAACTCGCCGCTCAAGGTCGCCGCGTGATCGCGCCCGACCATGTTGGTATGGGCCTATCCGCGCGCCCTGATCGCTTCCTGCGTTTGGCCGACCGCATCGCGGACGTCGAAGCTCTCATCGCCCATTTAGGAATCAAGGAGTTCGACTTGGGCGTCCATGATTGGGGTGGCGCCATAGGGCTCGGCGTCGCTGGTCGCCGCCCGGAGAGGGTGGGGAAGATTCTTGTCACGAATACCGGGGCTTTCCTCTCCGATCGCATCCCGGCCCGTATCGCCCTTTGCCGAGCCCCCTTGATTGGCCGCTTCATCGTCCAGGGCCTAAACGGCTTCGCCTGGCCGGCCACCTGGATGTCGGTTGAGAAGCCCCTTAGCCCCGCCGCTAAGGCCGGTTTCCTCGCCCCCTACGGGTCTGCCTCGGTCCGCCGGGCGGTTGCCGACTTCGTGGCTGACATCCCGATGGAGGCCGAACACCCCACCCGGGCCGTCTTAGCTGCCGTGGAGGCCTCTTTGGGGGTCTTAAAGGGCAAGCCCATGCTCCTTTGCTGGGGAATGCGCGATTTCTGCTTCGACCAGACCTTCCTGGAGGGTTTCACCGCCCGTTTCCCGGCCGCCCGGCCGCTCTTGTTTGCCGACGCCGGGCACTATGTCCTCGAAGACGCCGGCGAAGCGGCGCTCGGTCCGATCGGGGCCTTTTTCGGGCCGGCCTGAGTGCTGGATTTTATCCCCGTGTCCGAGGGGCGGAAATCGGCTGTTCATAACGTGTGAACAACGGTTTCTAACACCCCCTATAAGTTTCCGTAAGGGGTTGATTGGTAATCATTTCTGGTCGCCTAAAAACATTCACGAACAGGGTGTTTCCTGTTGCAGATACCCCTGTGAAAAACAGCATTAAAAGACCCCTCCTTCAGGCGGGGAAATATCATTTTTTTACACACCTAAATATGAGCGAAAATTCCGAGAAAAACCCTAACCGCGGCAAGCACGCTGGCAACGAAAGCTACGGTGCGGCCGACATCAAACGACTCAAAGGCCTCAAGGCCGTGCGCGAACGACCCGGTATGTATATCGGTGATACGAACGAGACGGGCCTCCACCACTGCGTGTATGAGATCGTCGACAACTCGATCGACGAAGCGCTCGCCGGTTACTGCAAGAGCATCAAGGTCGAAATCCATGCGGACGGCTCGCTGTCCGTCGAGGACGACGGTCGCGGTATTCCCGTCGCGATGCACCCAGAAGAAAAGATTCCGACGCTCGAGCTCGTGCTCACCAACCTGCACGCCGGCGGTAAGTTCGACAAGGGCGCCTACCAGGTGTCCGGCGGCTTGAACGGCGTCGGTGCAAAGTGCGTCAACGCCCTCTCCGACAGCTTCATCGCAGAAGTCAGCCGCGAAGGCGAAGTCCACCAGATGAAGTTCAGCCGGGGCGAAGTCACGCAGCCCATCAAGGTCATCGGCAAGACGAAGCGTACCGGCACGAAAATCACCTTCCATCCGGATCCAGAAATCTTCGTCGCCACCCAGGAGTTCAAGTACGACACGATCGTGCGCCGCATGCGCGAATTAGCGTTCCTCGTTCCCGGCATAACGGTGGACATGAAAGACCATCGTTCCAACCGCTCCGACAAGTTCGAGTTCAAGGACGGCATCGCCGAGTATGTTTCCTTCCTCAACGCCAATGAGGAGCGCCTCTTCGATAAACCCATCCTCATCGCCGCCGAAGTCGACTTCACCGACCTCGCCAACCCGCGCGTCATGGCCGATGGCGAGAAGCCCACGCCAGGCATGCGCCGCATGACCCTCGACGTCGCTCTGCAGTATAACGACCGCTACGACGAGATGGTCTTTAGCTACGCCAACCTTATCAACCAACCTGAAGGCGGTACGCATCTCTCCGGCTTCCGTTCCGCGCTCACCCGCGTGATCAATCACTACGCGAAGTCCAATAATCTCATCAAGGACAAGGATACCAAACTTAACGGTGACGACATGCGCGAAGGCCTCGTGGCCGTCATCTCCGTCAAGCACCCCGATCCGAAGTTCCAGTCGCAGAACAAGACGCGCCTCACGAACCCCGAGGTCGAAGGTATCGTGACCTCCGTCGTCGGCGAGCAACTCAAGTACTACCTCGAGCGCGACCCGAAGACCGGCCGTCGTATCGTCGACAAGTGCCTCAACGCCGCCCGCGCCCGCGAAGCCGCCCGTAAGGCCCGCGAGACGGTCCGTAAGTCCGCCATGTCCTCCGGCGGCCTCCCCGGTAAACTCGCCGACTGCTCCGAGAGCGACCCGGCCGTCTGCGAACTTTACATCGTCGAAGGTGACTCCGCCGGTGGCTCCGCCAAGCAGGGCCGCGACCGTCGCTACCAGGCCATCCTGCCGATCAAGGGCAAGATCCTCAACGTCGAGAAGGCCCGTATCGATAAGATCCTCTCCAACGAAGAAATCCGCACTATCATCACCGCCTGCGGTACGGGTATCGGCAAGCACGAGGGCGACGGCGCCTTCGACGTCACGAAGTGCCGTTACCACAAGCTCGTCATCATGACGGACGCCGATGTCGACGGTTCACACATCCGTACGCTGCTTCTGACGTTCCTTTACCGCCAGATGCCCGGACTCATCGAGGCTGGCTACGTCTACATCGCCCAGCCGCCCCTCTACCGCATCAAGCGCAAGAAGCGCGAGCAGTACGTCGATAACGACCCGGAGCTGAATCGTATCCTGCTCGAGCTTGGTTCCGAGGACGTGAACCTCCTCCGCCTCCGCGATAAGCACGTCTTCCCTGGCCAGAAGCTCGACAAGATTGTCGAATCCCTCGCCCGCCTGGAAACCCTCGGAGCTGTTATTGGCCGCACCGGTTGCCAACTCGGCGCCTATCTCGACCAACAGGACCACAAGACCCACGCGCTCCCGCGCTTCATTGTCCGTACCCGTACCGGCAACGAGGAGACCTATGAGTTCCTCGTCGATACCGACGCCAAGCAGACTTACCTGCGGAAGGCCGGCGTCGATGACTTCCTCGCCGACAAGATCGACCGCGAGAAGAAACTCAAGGACGGCACGGTCGTCCAGGAACGCGTCAACGTGATCGAGATCTTCGAGAACGATGCCATCTCGAAGGTGCTCAAGGAACTTGAGACCCAGGGCATGGATGTGAAGCAGTTCACGACCGGCGAAGAGCCGCGCTACCATCTGATCGATGGTTCGAACGCCGAGGAGGCCCCAGTCCCCGCAGAAGGCGAAGAAGAGCCCAAGGGAGAAGACAAGCCGGCTAAGAAGGTCGTCAAGAAGGCTGACCCCATCCCGCTCGGCTCGATCCTCGAGCTCATCGGCCAGATTCGCCAGTTCGGCCGGAAGGGCCTGACGATTCAGCGATACAAGGGCCTAGGTGAAATGAACCCGAAGCAGCTCTTCGAGACCACGATGGACCCAGCCAAGCGTCGCTTCCTTAAGGTCGACATCGCCGACGCCGCCGAAGCTAACCGCGTCTTCGCGATGCTGATGGGCGAAGATGTCCCCTCCCGCCGCGCCTTCATCGAAGACAACGCGCTCAACACCTCGAACCTCGACGTCTGATCAACCTGACGAACCTAACTCAAGACCTCTTCGAATATGTACTCTGACAAGGAAAAGCTCACGACCGCCAACATCACGGACATCATGCAGACGGCCTACATCGATTACTCGATGTCCGTCATCGTCTCCCGCGCCCTCCCGGACGCGCGTGACGGCCTGAAGCCCGTGCAGCGACGCATCCTCTACGCGATGATGCGGGAAGGCCTCGTCCACAACCGCCCGTTTGATAAGTGCGCGGGCGTCGTCGGCGAAGTGCTGAAGAATTACCACCCGCACGGCGACAGCTCCGTGTACGACACGCTCGTCCGCCTCGCCCAGAACTGGGTGATGCGCTACCAGCTGATCGAGCCGCAAGGCAACTTCGGCTCCGTGGACGGCGATCCGCCCGCGGCCTACCGTTACACCGAGTGCCGCCTCTCCGAGGTCTCGTCCGAGCTCCTCGCCGACATCGACGAGGACACGGTGGACTTTATCCCGAACTACAAGGAGTCGACCACCGAGCCGACCGTCCTCCCGTGCGCCTTGCCTCACCTGCTGATGAACGGTTCGACCGGCATCGCGGTCGGCATGACGACCAACATCCCGCCCCATAATCTCAACGAGCTCGTCGAGGCGACCTGCCTCATCATCGACAAGCCCAGCGCGACCGTCGAAGACCTCGAAAAGATCATCATCGGTCCAGACTTCCCGACTGGCGGCGTCATCAACGGCAAGGAAGGTATCAAGCAGTACCTACGCACCGGTCGTGGTATCATCCGCGTCCGCGGCGTCGCCCATACGGAGGAGATGAAGAACGGTAAGGAGCAGATCGTGCTCACGGAGCTGCCCTATAACGTCAACCGCTCCTCCTTGGTAAAGCACATCGCCCAACTCTGCACCGACAAGGTGTTGGATGAGGTTTCCGACCTCCGCGACGAGTCCGACGAGAACACACGCGTGGTCATCGAGCTCAAGCGTAACGAGAACCCTAAGGTCGTCATCAACAAGCTCTACAAGCACACGAACTTCGAAAACTCGTTCGGCGTTATCCTGCTGGCGCTCGACAAGCGTCGCCCGAAGCAGATGAACATCCGCGAGCTGCTCGAATGCTTCGTCGAGCACCGCCGCGACGTCGTCACCCGCCGCACCCGCTTCCGTCTCCGTAAAGCCGAAGACCGCGCCCACATCCTCGAGGGCTTCAAGATCGCCCTGCGTAATCTGGACGACTTCGTGAAGATCATCCGCGCCGCGACCAACCGCGACGAGGCCCGCGTGAAGCTGATGGCCAAGTACGGCCTCAGCGAACGCCAGGCAGTGGCCATCCTCGACCTGCGCCTCTACCAGCTCACCGGCTTGGAGCGCGACAAGATCGAGGCCGAGTATCGCGAACTGATGGCGCTCGTCGAAGAGCTCCGCAGCATTCTCTCGAGCGAGCTGAAGCTGCTCACCCTGATTAAGAAGGAGCTGCGCGACGCCGCCAAGAAGCACATCGGTCCGCGCAAGACAAAGGTCTCGGCGCAGGAAGGTGACCTCTCGATGGAAGACATCGTCGCCAACGAAGGCTGCGTGGTCACCGTCTCGCATGCGGGCTTTATCAAGCGCACGCCGGTCGCCCAGTATCGCCTTCAGAAGCGCGGCGGCAAGGGCACCAAGGGCGCCGAGCTCTCCAAGGCTGCATCCGACGACGACAGCGACTTCATCGAGCACCTCTTCACGGCCAATACCCACGACCATATCCTGTTCTTCATGAACAACGGTCGTGTGTACGTGGAGAAGGTCTACGAAATCGAAGAAGCCAACCGCGCTTCCCGTGGCAAGTCGATTGCCCGCCTGCTTGAGCTCAAGGACGACGAGAAGCTGGCCGCGATGGTCTGCGTCTCGAACTTCGAAGAAGGCAAGTTCCTCATGATGTGTACCGCCAATGGTACTATCAAGAAGACCGAGATCTCGAAGTACGCCAATTACCGTAAGGGCGGTATCATCGGCATCAATATCGAACACGGTGATCGCCTGATCTCAACCAAGCTGACCAACGGCGACAACGAGGTCGTGATGATCTCGCAGTCCGGCATGTCGATCCGCTTCCACGAATCCGACGTTCGTTCCATGGGCCGCGATACAACCGGCGTTGCGGGTATGAGGCTCGACACGGGCGACCAGGTGAAGGCGATGGAAGTCGTCGATCCAGCCTGCACGCTCCTCGTCGTCGGTATCGACGGCATCGGTAAGCGCACGCCCTTCGACGATCCTGAGACCAAGGAGCCTGTCTATCGTAAGCAGACCCGTGGCGGCAAGGGTGTCATCGCCATCGCCACCGAAGTCGGCGTCGCCGGCGCGCTCAGCGTCCAGGAAGAAGACGAAGTCATGCTCCTCACCAAGGGCGGCCAGTCCATCCGTACCAAGGTGTCCGACATCCGCTGCACAGCGGGTCGCAACACCAAGGGTGTCCGCGTCATGCGCCTCAAGGAAGGCGAGTCGCTGCTCGGTATCTCCAAGGTCGAGCGTTCGGACGAAGAGGAAGAGAACGCCGCTAAGCCGCAGGTCTGATCCAGCTGACTGGCCAAGCAGAAGGGGCGCCTGGTGGCGCCCCTTTTTTGTGCCCCGGCGGTCCGCTTAGGCCCGTTCCAGTGCCGCGATGCACTCGACGTGCCGGGTCTGCGGAAAGAGGTCGAACGGACGCACCGAAATAACCTTCCAGCCCTTGGCGCAGAGGTACTTCAAGTCACGCGCTTGGGTGTCGGGGGCGCAGCTGACGTAGACGATGCGGCGCGGGCCGAAGGCATGCAGCTGATCGAGGAAGGCTTCGTCGCAACCCTTGCGGGGAGGGTCGACGATTACGGCGGATTCATGGCCTTCGACGGGGATCTTTTTGAAGATCGATTCCGCGGAGCCGGCGATGAAGCGGCAGTTGAGGAAGTGGTTGAGCGTAGCGTTCTCAGCGGCCTTGCGGGCGGCCTCAGCGCTGACCTCGATGCCGTTGACGGAATCGAAGAGGCGGGCGCCGGAAAGCGCGAAGAGTCCCGAGCCGCAATAGGTGTCGACGAGGTGCTTGGCGCCGGATTCATGGGCGAGCTTGATGGCGTGGCCGACGAACTGCTCGAGGACGGATGGGTTATTCTGGAAGAACTCGCCGGCGAGGAACTTCAGTTGCACCGCCCCGACTTTCTCGGTAACGACCTGGCGGGAATCGGTGACGACGCCTTCCTCGCAATCGCGGAAGAGCAGGGTGGCTCCGCGTTCGAAGCGTCCGGGGTTGGATTTGATATCCTTGCGGGAGCGGGCGAGGGCGGAGTTGATTGCGTCCGTCGCGATGGGGCACTTCGGCACGTCGACGACGCGGCGGGAGGTACCGGCGGCGAGGAAGCCGATCGGGAAGTCCGCGCGGCGCGGGGTCATGAAGTGCGGGGTGATCTTGGAACGGTAGCCGTACTGTTTCGGCGAAGGGTGGCAGGCGTCGACCTTGGTCTTGATGCCGCCGAGGCGCTCGAAGGCCTCCGCGACCTGCTTCTGCTTCCACTCTAGCTGCTGCGGGTAGGCGAGGTTCTGGTACTGGCAGCCGCCGCATTCACCGAAGAGGTCGCAGCGAGGCTGGACGCGGTGGGGCGAAGGGACGACGACGCGGACGAGGTCGCCGCGCGAGAAGTTGGCGGCGTTATGCCAGATACGGGCCACAATCTTTTCTCCGGCGAGGGCGCCAGCGATGAAGACGACCCAGCCGTCGACGCGAGCCACGCCTTCACCGAGGTTCGTCAGGCTGGCGATCTCGACCTCGATCTCCTGATGGTAGGTGAACTTACCCTCCCGGAACTTGGAGGAGTCGGGTTTGCGGGACTGAGGCGGCTCGAATTCGGACATGCCGATAAAGTCCGTCTCCCGGCGGAGAGGTCGAGACTTATCCCTATCGAAGGCCTATCCTTGCCCTTCGGCGTCCCTTGGTACTCACTTCGCCCGTGCCCGACGAGGTTATCCAGAGCCGACAGAACCCCCGCGTGCAGGCATTGGCCCGCCTGCGAGACCGTGCCGAGCGCGAAGCCCGCGGCCTGTTCATCGCCGAAGGCCTCCGGGAACTCTCCCGGGCCATCGAGCGCAAGGTTGAGGTGCTCGAGATCTATTTCTGCCCGTCGATGTTCCGTGGTTCCGAGGCCGCCGAACTCGTGACCAACGCCCGTGTCGCTGGCGTGGACTGCTGTGAACTCGGGGAATCCGCCTTTGAGAAGGTCAGCGGGCGCGAAGGGCCTGATGGTCTGCTCGGCGTCGCCAAGACCTGGAATTGTTCCCTGGATCAGCTCAAACCTTCCGCCAATCCGCTCCTGCTCGTGGCCGAATCAGTCGAGAAGCCAGGCAACCTCGGTGCGCTGCTGCGCACGGCGGATTCCGCCGGCTGTGATGCGCTTATCGTCTGCGACCCCATCACCGACGTCTTCAATCCTAACGTCGTCCGTTCCTCGCAGGGGGCGCTTTTCTCCGTGCCCGTGGCCGTCTGCACCTCGCAAGAGGCCGCCGCCTGGATGAAGTCGAAGGGTGTACGTTCCTTGGCGACCTCGCCCGCGGCTACCAAGGCTTATTGGGACGTCGATTGCCGCGGCCCGGTGGCTTTGCTACTCGGCTCCGAAAAGGATGGCCTGACGGATTTCTGGCTCAAGGGCGCGGACGAGAAGATCTCGATTCCGCAGGCTGGCCTGTCCGATTCGCTCAATGTTTCCAGTGCCGCGGCGATCTGCCTCTTTGAGGCCGTCCGTCAGCGCCGCAAATAAGAAGGCCGGGCTTGGGGCCCGGCCTTACTTGAGGGACTGACGGTTCGCTTAGCCGATCGCCTTGGCGACCAGGTCGTCTAGTTTCTTGCCGTCGACGGCGAAGGCGCGGATACCTTCGGCGGTCTTTTCCGTGGCCATCGCGTCTTCGTTATGGTGCCAGCGGAATTCTTTTTCGCCCCAGACCTTGGCGGCTTCGCCTTCGGACTTGGCGGCGGCTTCGTCGAGTGCTTTGGGCACTGCAGCAGAGTCTTTGGAGAGCTCTTCGAGGAGGTTCGGGGCGATAGTCAGGAGGTCGCAACCACAGAGGGCCTTGATCTGACCGCAATTACGGAAGGAGGCACCCATGACTTCGGTCTTGATGTCGTTGCGCTTGTAGTAGGCGAAGATGCGGCGGACGGACTGCACGCCGGGGTCGTTGGCACCGGAGGAGGCGGTTTCGTTCCAGTTGGCGCCTTGGGCCTTCTTATGCCAGTCGTAGATGCGGCCGACGAACGGCGAAATCAGCTGGACCTTGGCGTCGGCGCAGGCGACGGCTTGGGCGAACGAGAAGAGCAGCGTGAGATTGCAGCGGATACCTTCCTTCTCGAGTTCGGCGGCGGCCTGGATGCCTTCCCAGGTGGAGGCCATCTTCACGAGGATGCGTTCTTTGGGGATGCCGGCGGCCTTATAAAGGGCGATCAGTTCACGGGCCTTGGCGACGGTGGCGGTCTTGTCGAAGGAGAGGCGGGCATCGACTTCGGTGGAGACGCGGCCCGGGACGATCTTGAGGATCTCCGTGCCGAAGGAGATGAGGAGCGCGTCGACGGCGGCCTGGACGCCCTTGCTCTTATTGTCCTGGGCGGCCTTTTGGAGGAGGGCCTGGTACTCAGGCATCTGGACGGCCTTAAGGATGAGGCTCGGGTTGGTCGTGGCGTCCAGAGGCTTGAAGGCCTTCATGGCGGCGAAGTCGCCGGTGTCGGCGACGACCTTGGTGTGTTGGCGAAGCTGTTCGAGTGCGTTCATGTGTGAAGGATGCGGAGCGTGTTAAAGGGGGCGGGCTTGTCCAGCCCGACCCGAAAAAACGGGGGTCCGCCTACTGTCTGGGCATCTCTCGCTTGTTTCGGAGGGCAGGGTAGTGCAAATTGCCCCATGCGAATCAAGGTCAAGCAGGCGCTCGCCGCCGAGCAACCGCTCAAGGGTATCACGGTTTCCGGTTGGGTCCGTACCCGTCGCGACGCCAAGGACTTCTCTTTCGTCGAGATCAACGATGGTTCCTGCTTCAAGAACCTCCAGGTGGTGGTAGACGCCACTGCTCCGGGCGCGGAACACCTTAAGGAGGCGCTGACCGGCTCTTCGGTCAGCGTGGACGGCGAACTCGTGCCATCCCCGGCCAAGGGTCAGAAGTGGGAGCTCAAGGCCACGGCCTTCCGGCTTCTCGGTCGGGCTGATGAAACCTTTCCTCTGCAGAAGAAGGGGCATACCGTCGAATTCCTGCGCACAATCCCGCACCTTCGCGCTCGGACAAATCGCCTTGGCTCAATGATGCGCGTCCGCAGTCGCATGGCCATGGCGGTGCATGAGTTCTTCCAGCAGCGAGGCTTTGCCTATGTCCATACGCCGATTGTGACGGCCAGTGATTGCGAAGGCGCCGGCGAGCTGTTCCGCGTCACGACCCTTGATCCGGTCGCCCCGCCCAAGACGCCCGAGGGTAAGGTCGACTGGGCCGCCGATTTCTTCGCGAAGCAGTCTTACCTCACGGTCTCTGGTCAGCTCGAGGGCGAGACCCTCGCCTGCGCCTTGGGCGATGTCTATACGTTTGGTCCGACGTTTCGCGCCGAGAATTCCCACACCAGCCGCCACGCCAGCGAGTTCTGGATGATCGAGCCCGAGATGGCGTTCTGCGACCTCGAGGGCGACATGCGCTGCGCCGAAGAACTCGTGAAATACCTCGTAAAGACGGCCCTGGAACAGTGTGCGGACGAGCTCGAATTCTTCAATGCTTACGTCGATAAGGGTCTGCTGGAGCGGCTCCGTTTCGTGGCCGATCGCCCCTTCGCTCGCGTAACGTATACCGAGGCCGTGGAGCTCCTGCTGAAGTCTGGTCGCAAGTTCGAGTATCCGGTCGTCTGGGGCGAGAACCTGCAGTCCGAGCACGAGCGCTACCTCACCGAGGAGCATTTCAAATGCCCGGTGACCGTCTACGATTATCCTAAGTCTGCGAAGCCTTTCTACATGCGCCAGAACGACGACGGTAAGACCGTCGCCGCGATGGATGTCCTCGTACCGGGCGTCGGCGAGATCGTTGGTGGCAGTCAGCGTGAAGAGCGCCTAGATCGCCTCGTGGCGGCCATGCAGGCCCACGGATTAGACTTAGCCAGCTATGGCTGGTATATCGATACGCGCCGTTTTGGTTCGGTGCCGCATGCCGGCTTCGGGCTCGGGTTCGAGCGACTGCTGATGTTCGTCACCGGTGAAGGCAATATCCGGGACGTGATCGCGTATCCGCGAACGCCTGGGCACGCCTGAGGCGGTTTACCGCGGGCGGGTCAGGTCGAGCAACGCGCGTGCGGTGGCGCAGTTGTGTCTTACCATCTGCTGGCTGGGGGTCGTCGGAGCGACTGGCTTGGCGTCTTTGGATGTCGCGTGCGGTACGGGCGTCGCGGAGTAGACGGGCGAAGTCGAAGCCACCATGCCGACGGCATTACCATAGGCGTCGAGAACAGGGCCGCCGCTGGAGCCGCGGGCGTAGTCGGCCGTGATTTGCATAAAAACTGCGCCGTTACGCTCCGCTTCGTTCATCTTGAAGTAGCGCGTGATGATCCCCTCGGAGATACAGCCGAACGTATTGGCCGGGTGGCTGTAGCAGCGGATGGGCGTGCCGGCAGGGGCGTCATCGCGCAGCGGAAGGAAGGCCAAGTTCTTCGCGTCGACCCGGATCAGGGCGACGTCGTGGGCCTTGTCGGTGGCGAGTACTTCGACGACTGGGAAGAATTGCCCGTCGGAAGTGAGCACGCCCATCGCTTCGCCGGTCGCGCCCGCGGCCACGTGATGATTAGTGGCGATGACGCCGTCAGCGGTGATTGCGAAGCCGCTCGCAAAGGTATTGTGCCATTTGGTGCATTTGTCGCATTTGTAGGCCGAGCCGATGAGCACTGAGGCTTGGGCTCCGCGGCGATAGATGTCCGCGCCATCGAGCGTCGTTCCAGAAGACTGCTTGGAGGAAAGCCTAACGGCATCCGTATGCGTGCGTTTGCATTGTTCGAGCCGATCTTCGCGGCGGAGGGGGCCATCGCCTTTTTCCGCCAGAGCAGAGGTCGCTGCTTCGAGCTTCTGGAACATCAGACGATCGTCGACGGCACTATCGACGTCTGCACCGGGGATGACGGAGGCTCCAGCGATGAAAGCTGCGAGTAGCGTGGGGAGAAGCATGCGGACATAGAAGCCAACGTACGCATTCTGACGAGTCTATCGGTGCGTATCCTTAGAGAGCATACGCGGGGGCTGAGACGGCGGGCTGGGCTGGTTGGCAGTGGGATGAGCTGATCGGGCGCTCAGAAAGGGAAGGGCGTCCGAGCCAGCCGGAAGGGGGTGCGGCTGGTTGGATTTGAGCTCCTTAAGGTGCAAAAAAGACACATGGCGGACGCAACCGATAGTCAAAAAGGTGTAAAAATAAGATAAACTCACCATAAAGCATTGATAGTCAACATACTCATGGATGTGTGCCTCGTGTGAAAAAATGCAAAAATCGTCTTGAATCAGGCCGCCGGATTCTCCAATCTGGAACTTCCCTTCTCTGACAGAAGGCTGTTCCTTGGATGTTTCGGTGATCGAGCCCACTCCGCGCTTCAAAACGCAGAAACTCGAAAAAAGACGTTGACCAATACCTCGACGCCTTCACCGTCCGCCCTCCCTCCCTTAAACAGGAGGCCCCTTTCGGTTCTTTGAGAGTTCATTTTTTTGTGCGACAATACGGCCTATCGTATTAGTCAAACCTTACACCTGGTGAACCCGGCGATAACTGATCGCGGGTTCTACCAAAATTA
>Ga0209597_1000573_pt1 | contig 24397 bp, 20 predicted proteins | sample M_140625_MF_Meta_FD_187316 | JGI IMG/M metagenome (GOLD analysis project Ga0209597, IMG submission 187316) | Freshwater microbial communities from Lake Montjoie, Canada to study carbon cycling - M_140625_MF_MetaG (SPAdes) (version 2) | ecosystem: Environmental > Aquatic > Freshwater > Lake... | reverse complement strand
TAAATCAAAGTCAGGAATTCATAGACTTATTTCTGCCCTTGAAGAAAGAGGATTTATTAAAAGATTGCCTCATAAAGCCAGAGCTCTTGAAGTTATTAAACTTCCTGAAAATGCTGGTGCTCAAGATCTATATAATAATTTTTCTCCCAAGATTATCAAAGGTGGCTTAGATCTTAACAAAATAGATGATGAAGAAGTTTTTATACCTGTTCTTGGCAAAATAGCAGCTGGAGCCCCAATTGAAGCATTAGAAAATCAAACAGAGAGTTTGCCTTTATCAAAAAGTTTCTTAGGATCGAATGAATATTTTGCATTAAAAGTTGAGGGAGACTCAATGATAGATGCCGGTATTAATACCGGAGATTACGTTATAATTAAGAAAACTAATATTGCCGAAAGTGGAAAAATAGTCGTAGCGCTAATTGATGATCATGAAGCAACTCTAAAAAGAATGCGAAAAAAAGGACCTTCTATTGCTTTAGAAAGCGCCAATCCTGCATATGAGACAAAAATTTACAACAATGAAAGAGTAAAAATACAGGGTGTTTTAGCCTCTTTATATAGAAAATTTTAATTTACTAATTTTAATTAATAATATTAGTTCTGTAATATTAAGAACTAATGAATACTATACAAAAAGTTATTACACGTTTTGCTCCCTCGCCTACTGGAAATTTACACATAGGAGGAGCAAGAACAGCTTTATTTAATTGGTTATTTTCAAAAAATCAAAACGGTAAGTTCTTATTAAGAATAGAAGATACTGATATTCAAAGATCAAAAAATGAGTATTACGAACAAATTATCTCAACTCTTAAATGGTTAGAAATAAAATGGGATGAAGAACCCTATATTCAATCTAAAAACATAGAATCACATATAGATATAGCAAATATTCTATTAAAAAATAAACACGCCTATAAATGTTATTGCACTGAAAAAGAGTTAGAAGAAGAAAAAAAATTATATTTAGAGAAAAAAATTCCATACACTTACAGTAAAAAATGTAGAAATATTTTAGAAAACATTACCAACAAGTCTTTTGTTGTCCGATTTAAATCAAAGATAGAGGGAAAAACTATACTTAAAGATTTAGTTCAAGGAGATGTTCAAATTAATAATAATACAATTGAGGATTTTGTTATTTTGAGAAAAGATAACAAACCTACGTACAATTTATCTGCAGCCGTTGATGACTACCAAATGAAAATTTCTCACGTAATAAGGGGTGATGACCATAAAATAAATGCTTTTAAACAAATTCAAATATTTGAAAGTATGGGATGGAAAATACCAGAATATGCACACATACCTTTAATTCATTCAAAAGAAGGAAAAAAATTATCAAAAAGAGATGATGCGTCGACTGTTGAAGACTATAAAAAAATAGGCATTTTACCAGAAGCCTTGAGAAATTATTTATTAAGACTGGGATGGTCTTATAAAGATAAAGAAATTTTTTCAGAAAAAGAAAGTATAGAATTTTTTAATTTAAAAAATATTGGAAAGTCACCTTCAAAATTAGATTTTGATAGAATTAAATCTATAAATGAATTTTATATAAAATCTACTAAGGACGAAATCTTATTAGAAAAATTAATACAATATTCTGAATTATACAAAAAAAAAATTCCAACGCAATTTCACGAGACTATAAAAAAAAATTTATCTTTTTTAAAAAATAAATCAAAGTCATTAGAGGACATATATAATAACTCAAAATATATATTTTCTTATAAATTGGAAGAAGATGAGATAAAAAAAATTGATAAATCTAAATTAACTATTATTAAAAATATTCATTCTCTAATAAAAAAAGAAAAAAATATTAATAAAGATTATTTAAAAAATATTTTTGATAAAATTATAGAAACTGAAAAAATTAACTTTAAAGATCTTGGTCAACCTTTAAGAATTATATTAACAGGTTCAGAATATGGTCCCGCTATATACGATATAGCTAGTTCTTTAGGTTTAAATGAATTTTTAAACCGATTAGAACTATTCTTTTCAAAAATAGACAAAAATATTAAAAACTGATAACTAAATTTTATGCAAGATAAATGTTTTATCGAAATAGGCGGCAAGAAATACGAACTTCCCGTAAAAAAAGGTACAGTTGGTCCTTCGGTAATAGATGTTCGCGATCTTTACAAAAATACTGGTCATTTTACTTTCGATCCTGGTTTTACCTCTACTGCAAGCTGCCAATCTAATATTTGCTACATTGATGGTGATAAAGGAACTCTTTTATATAGAGGATATGAAATTGAAAAATTATCTGAAAAAAGTTCATTTTTAGAAGTTGCTTATCTTTTAATCAAAGGCGAACTGCCAAATAAGGATCAATTTGATGAGTTTTCTAATGCTATCAAAAACCACACAATGGTTCATGAGCAAATAAGATCTTTTTATAATGGATTTAGACGTGGAAGTCATCCTATGGCTATGATGTTAGGCGTTGTTGGTGCCTTATCAGCTTTTTATGCTGACTCAGCTAATGTTAACGACCCAATTGAAAGAGAAATATCATCAAGAAGAATGATAGCTAAAGTTCCAACTTTAGCTGCTATGGCTTACAAATATTCTATTGGTCAACCATTTGTATATCCAGATAACGAATTAAGTTATTGCGAGAATTTCTTAAATATGTGTTTTTCTGTCCCTGCTCAAAAATATAAAGTTAATAAAGTAATTGCAGATGCACTAGAAAAAATATTTATACTTCATGCAGATCATGAACAGAACGCGTCTACTTCAACGGTAAGACTTGCGGCTTCTTCAGGCGTTAATCCTTTTGCTTCAATAGCATCTGGTTTTTCAGCTCTTTGGGGTCCTTTACATGGTGGAGCTAATGAAGCGGCTTTAAATATGTTAAAAAAAATTGGTAGTGTGAAAAATATTCCTGAATTCATAAAACGAGCAAAAGATCCTAATGACAATTTCAGATTAATGGGATTTGGACACAGAGTTTATAAAAATTACGATCCTAGAGCTAAAGTAATGCAAAAGGCTTGTCATGAAGTTCTTAAGGTTATGGGTAAGAAAGATGATGAGTTATTAAAGGTAGCTATAGAACTTGAAAAAATTGCATTAAATGATGATTATTTTATTCAAAAGAAATTATATCCAAATATAGATTTTTATTCAGGAATAACCTTAAGTGCCATGGGTTTTTCTACTGAAATGTTTGTTGTTTTATTTGCAGTTGCTAGAACTTCTGGATGGATCGCTCATTGGAAAGAAATGTACTCAGATCCTTCAAATAAATTGAGTAGACCTAGACAATTATATACTGGAAAAGAGAAAAGAGACTTTTTAGACATTGCTAAAAGATAATTGCTACTCAATTACATAATTAGAGATTTTCTCAAGGCTATCCGAAACAATTATTGTCTCTAAAATTTTAGTATACTCGCTAACTAATTCTTTTCTTAATGATTCGTTATCAATAAATTCTTTAGCTTTTTTATAGATTTCATCTGAATTACATTTTCCTTGAATCAATTCAGGTATTATTTCCTTACGAGCAATAATATTTAAAATATTGCCAAATTTTGTTTTAACAAAGGACTTAATTAAAAGATAGTTTAATAAAGACGTTTTATAGACAACAATTAGTGGGCATTGATTTTTGCAAATATCTAAAGTTATTGTTCCTGATTTAGAAATAGTTAAAATTGAATTTTGAATATAAAAATTTTTTTCTTTTTCGCTTGTAGTAATAATAAAATTTTCAATTTTAGATTCTTGTAAATAATTAATAATTAAATTTTTATTATTTTCAGATGTTGGAATATGAAAAATAAAATTATTATTTAAATTAATTTTCTTAATTACCTCAATAAAAATTGGCATAAAATTTTTTAATTCAGAAATTCTGCTACCGGGACACAATGTAAAATACTTATTATTTTTATGTTCTAATTTATTTATTTTAAAAATAGAAAAATCAAAAAAAGGATGGCCTACAAATGAATATTTAATAAAACTTTCGAAATATTTTGATTCAAAAGGAAAAAGTAAAAGTAAATGATCAATAAATTTATGTAATATTTTTTTTCTATTTTCTCTCCACGCCCAAACTTGTGGTGCAACTAAATGAATTGTTTTAATTTTATTATTAATACTTTTAATTTTATTTAAAACTCGAAAAGAAAAGTCTGGAGAATCAATAGAAAAGATAACATCTGGATTAAATGCTAATACTTTTTTTACGGTCAAATTAATTTTTTTTTTAATTGAAAATAAATTTTTTAATACATCAATAAGACCCATATAAGAAATTTCCTTAATATCAAATATGCAATCAATTTTTTCTGATTTAATATTTTCACCTCCAATTGCTAAGAATTGAATACTTAAATTTTTTTCTTTTAATTTTTTAATAACGAGAGACGCAATTTTGTCTCCTGAAGTTTCGCCTGTGATAATAAATATTTTTTTGGACAATTTATAAAGAAATAATAAAAAAATTATTTTTTTTTGTTAAATTTATAATTTTATCTTTATTTAAAATAATATTTTGAGATCTTTTTACAGCAATGCCTTTAATATTTGCTTTAATGCAATTTTTAACAGTATCAAGGCCTATAGTCGGAAGATCTACTCTTAGATCCTGATTTGTTTTTGGAAATTTTACTAAGATTGATTTATTTTTTAATTTATATTTATTTGATAATTGAAAAGATCTTTTAATAGTTTCGTCTGTTCCTTCTGGCCCCTCTATTGCAAGAACGTAGCCATTGTTTATTACAACAGACTGGCCGATATCAAATCTACTCAGCGATTTTATAACGCTGGCAGCTTTAAATATACTTCTTTGGTCGTTATTATTTACTTTTACTTTGTTAATAGCTCTGTCCTTAAATATTAATTCTGGTGTAAATTTCATACTATTTAGAACTTTTATTCTATGCTCTTTAAAAATTTTAATTATTTCCTTTAAAATATTTCCGTCTCCTTTTTTGAAGGCTGAATATAATCTAGAAAAATAGAATAAAGATTTTCTATCAAATTTTAATAAAGAAATTTCTGGTCTTTTGACTTTACCTATAAAAATAATATTTTTGCAATTATTTTTCTTTAATATTGATAAAGCTTTTCCAAGTTCGGTTATTTTTAAATTATAAGAATTCTCATAATTTTTATAGGTATTAAATTTTGTTAAATCTAATATTAAAAATTTCAAATTTTTTTTTAATAATTTATTTATTACAAATCTCGGTAGACTAGATTCTCCAACTATTAATCCAATCATTTATTTTAGAGGTCTACAAATTGGTCTTTTTTCACTTTTTTCTAAAAAATTTATAACTTCACTTACGGTTTTGTAATTAGAAAATTTTTTAGCTTCCTCTATTCCATTTTTTAAAAGAGCATTTGAAAAAATTAATTTGACAGCTTGATTTAGTCCATTTATTTCATCAGAAGAATATCCTGCTCTTTTTAATCCTATTATATTTATCCCGTCAAAATGAGATCTATTTCCAGTGACAAGACCATAAGGAATTACATCTTTTTCAACACCTGTCATGCCTCCTATCATTGCTAACTTCCCTATTCTAGTAAATTGCTGAACAGCAGAGTTACCTCCTATTATCACATTATCATCTATTTCGACGTGACCAGCTAGAGCAACATTATTTGCAATAATTACATTATTTCCAATTTTACAATCATGAGCAATATGAGATGAAATCATAAACAAACAATTATCACCTATTTTTGTAATCCCTCCTCCATGTTCAGTGCCAGGATTTATTGTAACATATTCTCTAATCTTATTTTTCTTACCTATTATTAATTTTGTTTTTTCTCCTTTGAACTTTAAGTCCTGCGGAACATTACCTATAGAAGCAAAAGGATAAATCTCGCATTCATCTGATATCGAAGTATTCCCGGTTATAACGACATGGGATTGTATTTTTACATTTTTTCCAATTTTAACTTCTTTGCCAATAATACTAAAAGGTCCAATTTCTACTGAAGTATCTAATTTAGAATTTTTATCAATAAATGCTTTATCGCTTATCATCAATTTTTTCTATCTACTATAGTCGCCATCCATTCTGAGTCAGCCATAATTTTATCGTTAACCATTGCAACGCCTTTATACTTCCAAACTTTCCCTTTTGATCTTAATGCCTCTACTTTAAGTTTTAGTTCACATTCTGGCATTACAGGATTTCTAAATCTCGCATTATTAACTGTCATTAAATAAACTAATTTATTCCTAACAATTGCAGGGTCTAAACTGTAAGCAGTCAAAGCTGCAGCACTTTGTCCAAAGGCCTCTACTATCAAAACTCCTGGCATCACGGGTTGTCCTGGAAAATGCCCGTTAAAAAAAAAATCTGTTTTTTTAATATTCATTATACCTGTTGCGGAAATCATTGGGACAATATCTGTTAATTTATCGATTAATAAAAAAGGCTTTCTATGTGGTATTAAAATTTCTATTTCATCTTTATTAATTTCTTTTTTAAAATTCATTTTTTTTTATTCTTTAAAAAATCTCTTATACTTTGAGCTGGATAACCCATCACGATTTGATTGTCTTTAATATCAGCAATAACACCACTTTTTCCACCAATCTTAACATTATTCCCTATAGATAAATGACCGGATATTCCAGTTTGACCACCAATTTTAACATTATTTCCTATTATTGTGCTACCAGCTATTCCTGATTGCGCTGCTATCATGCAAAAGTTTCCGATATTAACATTGTGAGCAATTTGAACTTGATTATCAATAGAAGTAAATTCACCAATCACAGTGTCAGTTAATGAACCTCTATCAATTGCACAAAAAGAACCTATTTGTACATTATTTTCAATAATCACCCTTCCTATGTGAGGAAATTTAATTCTTTTCTTTTTTTCAAAATTAAAACCAAAACCTGTTTGACCAATTAATGTTCCTGACTTAATAATTACATTATCACCCAATAGTGAATTCTCGATGATAACGTTAGATCCAATAATACAATTTTTTCCAATATGAACGTTTGATTTAATAATAACATTATTTCCTATTTTAGTATTATTGCCAATCTTTACACTTTTATCAATTAAAGTGTTTTCACCTATAATAGTTTTTTTTTTTAGGAAATTATTTTTTTTAAGAATATTAATTTGTTCATTATCAAAGCAAGATTCAGGATAAAAAATGTTAACAATTTTATAAAAATCAATTAACGGATTTTTTGAAATAATTGGAGTAACATTTTTATTTAAATATTTTATAAAATTTTCACTAACAATGCACACAGAGGCTTTACAATATCTAGCGTCTTTTTCATAATTTAAATTATTAAAAAAAGTTATCTCATTACATTTTGCTTCTTTAATATTATTAATATCTAATATCTTATTATTATTCGTATTGTTTTTATAAGATTTTTCTAAAATATTTAAAATATCTTTTAATTTAATAAATTTTTTAGCTTTTTTAAAAAAAAGATTATTCATTATAAACTTAAATAAAAATTAAAAACTTGAACCGATATTAAATAAAAAATTTTGCTCTCTGTCAGTTGATTCTTTAGATATAGGAATACTATAAGTGAAAGTCAGTGGACCAATAGGACTTACAACGTCAACGGCTACACCAAGCGATGATCTTAACTTTGAACTATCTGAAATTAAATCTGAATAATCTACACCCCAAACATTTCCAATATCAAAAAATACATAAGATGTTGCCCTTAAACTTTCAGGAATTGGATTTGGGAATGTTGATTTTAAACTCAATGTAACTAAATTATTTCCTCCGATATGATCTCCACTATCAACTGGTCCAATGCCTCGGGGCTCAAAACCTCTAATGTCACTAGAAGATGCGAATATACGATCTGACAATTTTACATCCTTGTTATCAAAAGCGACAACATTTGCCAGTCTAGCTTTTGCTGATCCAATGTACTTATCATTAAAAAGTTCCTTATATAAAGTTGCACCAACTCCTGATTGAATAGCTGGTATATCGCTTGCAAAAGTTGAAATGTTTTGGTCAAAATAAAATAAAGATCCAGAAGTAGGATTAAACTTTGAGTCTCGTTGATCTAATAAAAAATTATAACCAAAAGATGTGGTTGTAAAATCTCCGGCTCTGCTTTTTAGTAAATTAGAAGCACTTCCAGTTATTTCTAATCTATCAAATTGAATACCAACGTTGGGTCTAAAAAAAATATCTTCATAAATTTCATACTTTGTTGAAAACTTTGTGCCTACTTTTTTATTTTGATAACCGGAATTTTTATAATCATCAAGTTCAGAAAAAACAGATGCGGCTAACTCTTTATTTGAATTATTAAAATTAGGATCAACATAAGAAAAATCTCCCCTTATAGCCTCAGTAGAAAGCCTTCCAGTAAAATTAAGATTTATTCCTTGTCCTAAAAAATTTCTCTCATTTATAGATGCTTCGAACAAACCTCCATTTGTGCCGTAGCCGACTCCTGCACTAATATTTCCAGTTGGCTGCTCTTTTACAAATAAATTAAAATCCTTAAAATTTTTTTTATCAGAATCTTCAACCTTGAAATCTACTTTGCTAAAATATTGCTTCGATTTAATATTATCTACAGACTTTTTAATTTTTGTTGAATTTAAGTAGTCCCCTTCTGCTAAAAGAATATTATCTCTAATAGTTTTTTCTTCAGTAATTGTATTACCATTTATATTTATTTTATTAATGAGTACTTTCTGACCAATATTAAGTGCTAATACAATATTTATAAAATCTTCATTTTTTTTTAACTCCTGTACATCAAGCTCAAAATTACTATATTTTTTAGACTCTAAATAACTTGTAACCTGCCTGTTCAATTTATTTATTGTCTCAGGTGAATAAGTTTGATTTTTTAATAATTTATTTGAAATATTTTTTATCTCAGTAATATCCTGATCTTTATATATTGCATCCGATACTTTTATATCGAAGTCGCCAAATTTATATTTTTTTCCAGAATTGATTGAAAATGTCAGAGAAAAATTATTATTCTTATCAGCGCTTACAAAAGCGCTTTCAATTTGAGCGTCAAAAAAACCTTTATTTTTATAGAAATTTTTAAGAAGCTGTTTATCATAGTCAACTCTTTGTTCGCTTAATGCTGAAGATGAAAAAAATTTCCACCATTCATCCTCCGAAGAAGAAATGACTTCCAATAGCTGACTGCTACTAAAAAATTTGTTACCAATAAAATATATATTCTTAATTTTAGAAATTTCTTTTTTATCAATATTAATTATTAGATTAACCTGATTATTGTCAATTTTTATTACCTCTGCTGTTATAGAGGCTTGATAATATCCAGAGGCATTTAAAAATTCTTTTGTTGCCTCAATATCTTTTTTTAATTTTGAACTAGAAAAAATACTATTCTCTTTTAAGGTTATAATTTTGTTAACTTGATCTAAATCACTATCTTTAATGCCATTAATATAGAAAAAGTTTACTATTGGATTTTCAACGACAGTAATTGTAAGTACATCTTGGTTATAAGAAATCTTCACATCAGAAAAAAAATCAGTATCGTAAATTTTTTTAGTTAGATTATTGATATAAATTGAATCTATATTATTAGTTTTTTTATCAACTAATAAATCTATTGTGTTTGAATTAACTCTTGAATTACCAATAATATTAATCTTTTTAATTTCAGCAAATGAACTGCTGGTTAATATAAAGAAAAATACTACTAAAAATCTAATCAATTTACTAAGCTCCTAGAAAAATTATAAGTTTTAAAGATATCCTTTATATGTCGAATCTGATGATTTTTTAAGTGATTTTTGACTGCTTTTGAATCTAGAATACTAAGCAATTTATGTACTATATCAGTAAATAGGATCTTATTTTCCATAAATTTTTCAACTAAAATTTCATTAAGAGAATTAATTAAAATAAAACCTTTGTCATTTAGTATTTTAGTTAATTTCAAAATTTTAATAGAAGGTATTTTTTTAATATCGGCGTCATGAAAAGATAAATTTTTTTTAATAGAAAAATTATTGCTACTATCTTTATCAATATAAAAATTACTATATAAAGAATTTGCAATTGGAATCTTCATATCATTATGATGATACAACATAGAAGATAAACCATTTTTAAATTCTACAACTGCATGTATTAGAGACTGAGGATGTATAATTATTTTAAATTTACTAATTGGAAGATTAAATATTAAAGAAGCTTCAATTACTTCTAAAATTTTATTCATCAAGTTAGCAGAATCTATGGATATTTTTTTTCCCATTTTCCAATTAGGATGTTTTACAGCCTGAAGAGGTGTCACTTTTTTTAAATTGATATTTTTTTCAAAAAATGGACCACCTGATGCAGTTAGGTATATATTTTTTATTGAATTCATATTTTTATTCTCAATAAGATTGAAAATAGAAAAATGTTCAGAATCTATAGGCACAAAAGAGCAATTATTTTTTTTAAGTTCTTTATAAATAAATTTCCAACCACAAATTATACTTTCCTTATTAGCTATTAATATTTTTTTAGAAAATTTAATAATATTTAAAGTTGGAAGCAAACCTGCAATTCCTGAAATTGCAGCTATAGTGATGTCAAATTTTGTTTTTTTTAATAAATTTAAATCATTGATAATTATTATTTTATTTTTAATGCAAAAATATTTAATTTTTTCCGTTAAATAAAAATTACTAGAATAAATATATTTTGGTTTAAATTTTTTCGCTTGAGAAATTAATAATCTAAAATTACTATTTCCACTTAATAAAATAACTTCAAAATCATTTCTATTTTTTGAGATGATCTCTAAAGTTGATTTTCCAATACTTCCTGTTGATCCCAAAATACAGATTTTTTGTTTCATCAGATAAAAAAATTTCCAAAAATAATTATCCAGATTAATCCATCTACTCTATCCAAAAAACCCCCATGACCTGGAATAAAATTTGATGTATCTTTTTTATTATTCTTTCTTTTAACATATGACATTAATATGTCACCGAACTGACCAATGATTGATAAGAATAATTGCATAAAAATTATAATAATATTAAATTTATAACTACTATTTAAAAAAAAAATTAAAAAAGCAAACTGGCTTAAGATAATCGATCCGATAGCACCAGCCCATGTTTTATTAGGACTTATTTGTGTTAATTTAGGTCCGCCAAATAATTTCCCAAAAATATAACCACCAATATCGCTTAGCCAAGTTAGAACAATTAACCATAAAAAGGTTAAATTAAATTCTTCGAAATTATAAATTCTTAATAAAGATAATAAAAAAACAAATAAAACGATTAATCCTAAAAAAAAAATAGCATTTTTTCTCTTAAAAATTTTAACCCATTCAAAGATACAAAATAAAAAGACAATTAAAATTAATAAATTGGATAAAGTTTTTTGGTAAAGCAAAACGTAAATGAGTGGAAAGGCTAATAAAGAAATACTAAGCCTTTTTTTAAAATTATTCATCTAGCCCACCAAATCTGCGTTTGATACCGCTAAACTTATTAACTATTTTTTTTAAATCTAAAAAATTAAAATCAGGCCAACTTTTTTCTATAAAGAATAATTCTGCATAAGAAAGTTGCCATAATAAAAAATTACTTAATCTTTTTTCCCCTCCGGTTCTTACAAGAATATCAGGATCAGGCATATTTTTTGTATATAAATTATTTGAGATTAACTGCTCGCTGATTTTGTTTTTTTTATTTTTATGAATCTTTTTAAAAGCATTTATTAATTCAGATTTTGCACCATAATTAAATGCAAATACAACAGTAATTCGATTATTAGTTTTTGTTTTTTCTTGTATCTTTTTTATAATGATTTTTAGATCGGCTGGAATATTTTTTAAGTCACCTATAAATTTTATTCTAATATTGTTTTTATTTATTTTATTGAAATTTTTTTGATAAAAAAATTTAAATAAGAAAAATAGATATTCAATTTCTTTTTTAGGTCTGTTCCAATTCTCTGTTGAAAAAGTATAAAGTGTTAAATATTTGATATGTAATTTAATGCAGTTTTTTATAACTTTATTAATATTTTGAAGTCCATAATAATGTCCTTTATTACGATCGTTATATTTTTTTAACCCCCAACGGCCATTACCATCCATAATTATGGCAATATGGGATGGCGAGATCATACCTTTAGGATTTCAACTTCTTTTTCACTTAATTTTTTATCAATGTCAGCAATTTTTAAATCTGTAATTTTCTGAACTTCGTTGGAATTTTTCTTTAAATCATCTTCGCTTAAATTATTATCTTTTTGTTCTTTTTTAAGCTCTTCTAAAGAATCTCTTCTAATATTTCTTATGGCTACTTTTGCTTTTTCAGCTATAGTTTTTAAAACCTTTATTAATTCTTTTCTTCTTTCTTCTGTAAGTTTAGGAATGGCAATTCTTAATAATTGTCCATCTACGAGTGGATTTAAGTTTAAATCAGAAGTTCTAATTGCCTGATCAACAGCGCCAACATTTGCTTTGTCCCACACTTGAACATTAATCATTTGCGGTTCTGGAGTAGAAACAGTTGCCAGTTGGCTTATTGGCATTTTCTGACCGTATACTTCTACCCTTACACTATCTAGCATCTTAGGATTTGCTCTTCCTGTTCTAATGGTCGATAACTCCTTTGAATATGCGCCGAGGGATAAATTCATTCTCTCCTCTATTTTTTTTATAATCATTTTAAGCTCCTGCTAATGATTTCACTTCTTCATTAAAGTCAGTTTTTTTTACTTCAATACCTTCGCCAACTTTATATTTTATAAAAGATTTAATAACTAAATTCTGCTTAATTTCTTTTCCAAAATCTACAGTTGCCTGCTCAACCGTAATTTCTTGATTATGGATCCATTTTTGACCCATTAAAGTATTGTCAGATATTACTTTTTTTAGTTTTCCAACTAAAATTTTATCGATCATATCATCTTTTTTACCTTGATTTTTAAGTTCTGCTTTTAAAATTTCTTTTTCTTTATTAACAAAATCAATGTTCAAATCTTTCTCTGATAAAGACATGGGAGACATCGCTGCAATATGCATGCAAACTCTTCTTGAAAAATCTAAAACTTCTTTATTCTTATTCTCGCAATCAATTGAAATTAAAACTCCAATCTTTCCCATATTTTCACTTTGCAGATTATGGATATAATTTGCAATAACTCCTTTAGAATTTTCTAAATAAGCAATCCTTCTAATTTTAATATTCTCACCAATTTTTGCTATTAAATTAACCAAGGCATCTTTTATTAAAATATTATTAATTTTTGCGTTAGATAAAGTTTCTAAATTAAAATTATTAGCTAGTGCAATTTTAGAAACTTCGGAACAAAAATTTATAAACTCATCATTTTTTGCAACAAAGTCTGTTTCAGAATTAATTTCTAATATGCAGGCTTTAGAGTTATTTGATGCGACTACAGCTAAACCTTCGGCTGCATCGCGTGAAGATTTTTTAGCAGCTTTTGATATTCCCTTTTTACGTAAATATTCAATGGACTTTTCAATATCGAAATTATTCTCTGATAAAGCAGTTTTACAATCTTGAATACCAGCTCCTGTTAATTCTCTAAGTTCTTTAACTTTTGATAAATTATCAGACATTGAATTAACTTTTTAATTTTTTAAAGCTTCTTCTTTGTTCTCAGAAATTTTTATTACTTTAATTTTAGAGGATTCTTTAGCAGTTTTTTTGGATTTTTCTTCCTCAATTGGCTCAACTATTTTAATGTTCTGTTTGGCATCCAAAATAGTTTTTTTTGCTAAATCACAATAAAGATTGATTGATCTTCTAGCATCATCATTTCCTGGTATTGGAAAATCAATATCATCAGGATTAGAATTGCTATCAACAATTGCAACGATCGGTATTTTTAATTTTCTAGCCTCAGCAACTGCTAAAGATTCGATATTTGTATCGATTACAAATAGCATGTTAGGAACGCCTCTCATATCTGCTATTCCACCCAATGACCTATTTAATTTATCACGCTCAAGGCTCATCTTAATTAGCTCTTTTTTTGTAAAGCCTTTATTTTCTTTATTAAGTTCTTCAGTAAGTTTTTTTAATCTTTTAATTGAATTGCTAATAGTCTTCCAGTTCGTCAACATTCCGCCTGGCCATCTATGATTAACAAAAAATTGTCCAGTTTCTTTGGCCACTTCAGCAATCAACTCACTTGCTTGTTTTTTTGTTGAAACAAATAAAATTTTGCCGCCAGAAGCTACACATTTATGCATTTCTAACATTGCATTATTAAGTAATTTTACTGTTTGAAGTAAATCAATAATGTGGATTGAGTTCTTTTCTCCAAAAATAAATTTTTTCATTTTTGGATTCCATCTAAAAGTCTTATGACCTAAGTGTACGCCAGCTTCTAAAAGTTCTTTTACAGACGCAGAAGGTAAGTTCATCTTGTTTCTCCGGTTATTTCCACCACAGTTTCTGCCTTAATTGGACCGGGGGGTATTGCTACCCACAACTGTGTGCGAATTTTTTTAGAGTTTTATATTAAAATCTAGGAAAAAAACAAGTGAATACTAGTGAATTTTACACTCAAAACCTGAGCTATTTAAAACACTAACAATAGAAGCATCTATTAATTTGCTAGTTTTAAGATTAAAGGCATAGTTTTTATCTTTAGACTTCATTCTAATTAAAACTTTAGTATCCCCACCATCTTTTAAAATCTTCTTTAGTTCATTTATACTTTCTAAATTTTTAATAATAATTTCAGCATTATTAATTTTTGCCTCTTTAATGGAATTAATCTCAGTTAATTTTCTAGTAGTTAACCTTGTTGTTCCATTTGTCATTTTTTCTTTAACAATATTAATTAAAAAAGAATTTCCTGGTACCATCTTGTCTCTGTTAGCAAGCAAGATTTCTGAAAAAATAAATAGTTCGTACATTCTGCTGAGATCGCTTAATTTTATAATTGCAAATGGTTGTCCTTTGGCTGTTTTCTTTTCTTGAACTACCATTAAAGTTCCTGATAGAACAAACTCTCTATTTAAATCATTGTCAGAAATGTCAGAAAATCTTTTAACATTATAAGTTTTTAAAACTTTCTCATAGTTTAATAATGGATGTTCACTAATAAAAAAACCTATAGATTCAAACTCATTTTTCATTTTTTCATTCTGATTCCAAAAATTTTTTTTATTTACAAAGTTTTCTAATGATGGAAGTTTACTATTTTTATCATTACCAAATAAACTATCTTGCAAAAGATTAGCTTCCTTATAATTTTTAGAAATTTTAATAATTTCAGGGACAGTATCAAATAAAAATTTACGGTTATTCTCTAAACAATCAAAGGCTCCAGATTTAATTAGACCTTCCATTTGAAGTTTATTAATTAACTTTGAATCAATTCTTAATATAAAATCTTCTAAAGATTTAAATATACCGTTATTTTTTCTATCAGAAATTATTTGGTTAACAGATTCATAGCCAACAGCTTTAATTGCAGCTAAAGCATAATAAACTTTATTATCTCTAACAACAAAATCTGCGAAAGATTCGTTGATCGATGGCAAAACAACATTAATCTTCAATCGTTTCAACTCTTCATAAAATTCATTTAATTTATCTGTATTGGCTAAATCTAAATTCATTGAAGCTGCTATAAAGTAGAATGGATAGTGAGTTTTTAAATAAGCAGTTTGATAAGCAATCAATGCATAGGCAGCAGCATGACTTTTATTAAATCCATACTGAGCAAATTTTTCAACTAACTGAAATATATAAACTGCTTGATCTTTGGTAATTCCATTTTTAACAGCTCCTTCTATAAAATCTTTCTTCTGTCGTTCCATTTCTGCTGATTTTTTCTTACCCATGGCTTTTCTTAAAATATCGGCTTTACCAGCTGAAAATCCTGACAGAGATTGAGCGATCTGCATCACTTGTTCTTGATAAATAATGACACCGTAAGTCTCTTTTAAAATGTGCTCTATCTTAGGATGAAGGTAATCAGGCTTTTCTATTCCGTGCTTACAATTATTATATTTGGATATATTCTGCATTGGGCCTGGTCTAAAAAGAGCAACTAATGCAATAATATCTTCAAATTTATTAGGCTTCATTTGCTTTAAAACCTCTCTCATTCCAGCGCTCTCTAATTGGAACACGCCCATAGTTTCACCTGAACATAAAAGCTCAAAAGTTTTTGGATCATTAAGGGGAAGATCTTTTAAATTTATATTAATATTATTTTCTTTAAGAGAATTTACTGTCTTTTTAATAACGGTAAGAGTTTTGAGACCCAAGAAATCAAACTTAACAAGTCCAGCATTCTCAGACCACTTCATATCAAATTGTGTTACTGGAATATCATGATCTGAACCGAAATCTTTATATAGAGGAACAATCTCTTCAATTTGTCTATCCGCAATAACTATGCCGGCAGCATGGGTTGCAATATTTCTATAAAGTCCCTCAAGTTTAATTGCTAACTTAATTAATTTGTCGATCTTAACGTCATTTTTTTGTGCTTCTTGAATTCTTGGTTCAAGTGCAACGGACTCTTGTAATGAAAGAGGACGTGACGGGTCAAATGGGATCATTTTTGAAAGAGAGTCTACAACACTATAAGGAAGACCAATAACACGACCAATATCACGGATTGCCATTCTGGCTTGAAGTTTTCCAAATGTAATGATTTGTGCAACTCCACCTTTATATTTATTTTTTACATAATTAATTACTTTATCTCTATCTTCCTGACAAAAATCGATATCAAAATCAGGTATTGAAATTCGATCTGGATTTAAAAAACGCTCAAATATTAAACCAAATTTTATTGGATCTAATTCAGTAATTGATAATGTCCAAGCAACTAAAGATCCTGCTCCAGATCCTCTTCCTGGTCCTACAGGAATATTATTGTTCTTAGCCCACAAAATGTAATCAGAGACAATTAAGAAATAACCAGAAAATTTCATCTGGTTAATCATTTTTACTTCATAATTTAATCTATCTACATAAATCTTCTTTGTTTCTTCAATCTCTTTTGGATCAGTTATATTTTTTAAAATAACTTCCTTTAATCTTATCTCTAATCCTTTTTGAGCTAACTCCTGAAGAACAACCTCAACATTTTTCTCAGTTGAAGAAGTTGAGGTGAAGTTTGGAAGTAAGGGTTTACTTAGTAATGCTCTATAAAGACATTGATATCTTAAATTATGATTATTTTCTAAAGCATCAGGCAAATCAGCAAATAGTTTAAGCATTTCTTCATTGCTCTTAAGATAATGCTGATCTGAATAATTAATTCTATTTTTATCCTCCACATAAGCTTTTTGACCAATACAAATATATGCATCGTGCGCCTCGTACATGTCTTGATTTATATAAAAAACTTCTTGTGAGGCTATAATTGGAACTTTTAAAGACTTTGAGTTAGCTATTAAAAAATTTTCTATTCTGTTTTCATTAACCTCATTATGTCTTTGTATTTCAAAAAATAGATTATCTTTAAATGTAGATTTTAATTTACTTACATTGTTTAAAAAAATTTTATCCTGATTATTAAGAATAAGTTGAGAAGTTAAAGTATGATTTCCGCCTAACAAAACAAAAAGCCCGCTGCTAAAATCTAATAGGTCTTTAATTGAACAATGTGGTGCTTCAGTTGCGTTAATATCAAGATAAGATTTAGAGGAGAGTTTTAATAAATTTTTATAACCCACCTCATTCTTTGCTATTAGAGAGACTTTACCAATAATATTGTCAGTCTTTATATTAAGCTGAGTTCCAATAATTGGATGAACTCCTGCTTTTGATAGTTCTTCAGAAAACTCTAAAGCTCCACTTAAATTATAAGAGTCCGATATCCCAAGGGATAAAAATTTTGAAAGTTTCGCATACTTTGCAAGTTCTTCAATTTTAACTGCACCTTCACAGATTGAGTACTGAGTGTGAATTTTAAAGTGGTTAAAAGTAATATCTTTGAGACTCATTTTTCTATTTCAAAATTCTAACATTAGAATCTTGAATAGCTAACTGAATATCTGCTTTATCTGATAATTCTCTATTGTGAGTTGCAAAAACAATTAATCTTTCTTTTGATTTTAAACTTAAAAGTATTTCAAAGACTTCGTTTGCAGTTTTGCTATCTAAATTACCAGTTGGTTCATCTGCTAAAATAAGTTCAGGTTCATTTATTAAAGCTCTAGCGATTGCAACACGCTGCTGCTCTCCACCTGATAATTCATGAGGATAATGATTTAATCTTTCTTTCAGGCCAAGTTTTGTAAGTAAACTTTCTGCTTTTTTAAAGGATTCATTCTTGTCTAAATTATTAATTAATAAAGGTAGAATAACGTTATCAATTGCTCGAAGATCAGAAATTAAATTATTGAATTGATAAACTATTGAAATATTTTTTCTTCTATAAATTGTTTTTTGGTCATCTTTTAAATCAATTAAATTAACATTATTAAAGAAATACTCACCTTGATCAACTGTCTCAAGTAATCCTAAAATATGTAAAAGTGTAGATTTACCAGAACCAGAGGGACCAACTAAAGATATAATATTATTTTTGCTTAAAGATAAATTAACACCACTTAAAACCTGAATATTTTTACTAGCATCAATGTATTTCTTTTGAATATTTTTTAACTTTAAAAAAATATCAGTCATATTTTAATCCTTTAATTGGATTAAGTTTAGATGCAGAGATTGCAGGATATAAACTTGCAAAAAATGTAATTAGTACTGAAAAGAAACAAATAATAAGAACTGACTTATAATCTATTAATGATGGCATCTTACTTAAAAAATAAATCTCAGGAGGAAAAACTTTCACCTGAAAAATAAAACTTACAAATTGTCTAATGGCTTCTATGTTATGAGCAAAAACTATGCCCAAAATTACTCCAAATATAGTTCCACTAATTCCAATAAAAGATCCCATAATAAAAAAGATCTTTGAAATTGAAAACTTTGACATTCCAAGGGTATTGAAAATTGCAATCTCTTTAGTTTTATTTTTAACTAAGATCGTCATTCCCGTTACAATATTAAAAGCAGCGACAATGATAATAAGAGTTAAAATAATAAACATCACGTTACGCTCAACTAATAGAGCATCAAAAAATGTTTGATTATTATCTATCCAGGTAGTGAAGTAATAATTTTGAAAATTTTTCTGTAGTTCTTTTTTATAAAGATCAACGTTATTAACGTCTTTAATTTTGATATCTACAGATATAAGATTTTTATTATTTTTAATAAACTCTAAAGCGTCGTTATAGGGAATAAAAATGTAGTTATAATCCAATTCTGATACCCCGCTTGAGAAAGTAGAGGCTACATTATACGTAAATTGTTGTGGTAATTTTCCAAAAGGCGTTGAAACATTATTTGCTGAAAGCACATTAATCTTATTATTTTTAGCAATTCCAAGCTTATCCGCTAATGCGTTACCAATAATAACTGACCCCTTCTCATAACCTGATAGTTCCTTAATAAACTCATCTTTAAGTAAGTCTTCTTTATTAATACCAATGATTCCAATTCCAGAATTACTTCTTTCTGAAACTAACAATCCTTGAGCTTTAATAACTTTTCTAATGCTTTTAACTTCAATTTTTTTCTCATTAAAAAACTGAGTTAACTTTGGAATACTTAACTCATCATTACCAACCGAATGAACAATAATGTGAGGATTGAATTTTAAAAGCTTATCAAATAGCTCAGCTCGGAACCCATTCATTACTGACATTACAATAATAAGGGTTGCAACTCCTATGGATATTCCAAGAAAAGAAAAAATTGAGATAATTTTTAAAAAACTATCTTTTTTTTTTGATCGAATATAATTTTTAATTATTAATAGCTCAGCAGCGGAAATCAATTTAACCTTTTAATTTTTTTATTTTTTTAATTATCTCTTCAATTGTTAACATTTCTGTTTTTGCATTTAACTCTTTAAATTCTAGTTTGTCTTCATTACTTTTAGACCCGATAATAATTTGATAAGGAACTCCCATTAAATCAAAGTTTTTAAATTTACTTGATGGACTTTCTAAAGTGTCATCTAAAATAGCATCAATAAAATTATTTTTTAAAGTTTCATAAATTTTACGAGCTTTATCTAAAGGAACAGTATCAGATTTATTATTCAGTGGAATAATTGCAATATCAAACGGAGATATAACAAGTGGCCACTTCATTACACCATCGATACATTTTGCTTCAATCACTGCAGCAACAAGTCTCGAAACTCCAATTCCGTAAGATCCCATCTCAACATTAACATTCTTGCCTTCTTTATTTAGAACATTTGCTTTCATGGGTTGCGAATATTTATTTCCAAAATAAAAGATATGACCCACTTCAATTCCTTTAGTTGCTAACTGTTTGTCTTTTGAAACTTTTTCATTAAATTCTTTTTCAGAATGCTTTTCATCTGTCGCACTATATGGAGTTGAGAAAGCTGAAATCATTTTATTAATTGAATCTTCAGAGCCATCAAAACTATTAACATTAATATCAAGTAGGGATTTATCTAAATACACTTGGCTCTCGCCTGTATCTGCTAAAATAATAAATTCATGAGAAGAATCACCACCAATTGGACCTGAGCTTGCTCGAAGTGGTAATGCTTTTAATTCTAATCTAGTGAATGTTCTAAGGTATGCATAAAACATTTTGTTATAAGACTTAATTGCATCTTCTTTCGTAAGATCAAAAGAATAAGAATCTTTCATTAAGAATTCTCTGCATCGCATCACGCCAAATCTTGGTCTAATCTCATCTCTAAATTTCCACTGAATATGATAAAGAATTAATGGTAAAGATTTGTAAGACCTTACGTTATCTCTAAAAATTTCTGTAACTAGTTCTTCATTAGTTGGGCCGTATAATAATTCTCTATCACCTCGGTCTTTAATTCTAAGCATTTCCTGACCGTAATCATTATATCTGCCACTCTCCTTCCAAATATCCGCTGATTGGATAGTTGGCATTAACATTTCTTGAGCACCAACATTATTTTGTTCTTCTCTAACCACCTGCTCAATCTTCTTTAAAACTTTAAGTCCCAATGGCAGCCATGAATAAATACCAGCAGCACTTTGTCTAATCATTCCAGCTTTAAGCATTATCTGATGTGATTTTAATTTGGCATCAGCTGAGACTTCTCTAAGAACCGGGAAAAATAACTTTGAAATAAGCATTAAAATAATAATTTTCTAATATAAAACAAATCTAATTTGTCTAAGGCAAAGATTAAAGAAAAAACAATAGTTGTTATAAGCGTGGTAATTAAAATCTTTTTTTTCATTCTAGATTCAACTGGAGCTCCAGGATCAGTACCTTTTTGATAATCTGGAGAATCAATTTGGTTCGTAATTCCAAAAGGTAGCACCATAAAAAATATGATCATCCAGAGATTTACATAAATAATAATGCCGCCTGTTATCGACATAATCTAAAATCTAACTAGATTAATATTTACTAAAGGTTTTTTTCCAGATTTGTCGTTGATTAATTTTCTACAATTGCCTTTTAAAGTATCTATTAAATTCTTTTCTTGTTTTGAATTATTTAAATTAAAAGTTTTACACGTATCCATCACTACATCCTCTAAATCATACTCAATCTCACTTTCATCTTCTTCAATTAAAGGAATTCCTTTTAGAGTAATGATAGGATTATTTTTTATCTCACCGTTTTTAGAGATTAAAACTGTAATCTCCATATAACCATTTGCAGCCATATTTCTTCTCTCTTTTAAAACTTGAGAGTCATTATCAATTAAAACTTTACCATCTAAGTAAACTCTGCCCCATGTTACTTTATCAACTACTTGAGGCTCACCTGGTGCGAGTCTTATAATTTCACCGTTACTTACTTTAATTGGAAACTTGACGCCCATTTCTTTTGCAAAATTAATATGCTCAGCCATATGTCTTTGTTCACCATGAACTGGGATTAATATTTTTGGCTTAATCCAAGAATACATTTTTTTTAAATCTTCGCGGGCTGGATGACCAGAGACGTGGATCATAGAATTTTCTTCGGATAAAACATTAATTTCACTTTTAGAAAAATCATTAAAAATTTTATATAATCTTTTTTCATTTCCTGGGATAATTCTGGAAGAAAAAATAACGTTATCATCTTTTTCTAGGTGAAGATCTGGATGAGTCCCGTTTGCAATTCTTGCTAAGGCTGCTCTTTGCTCTCCTTGTGAGCCTGTACAAAGAAATACCATTTTATTTTTTGGCATTTTTTTTGAATCTCTAACGTCAATTGGAACTTTAATGTCTTGTAAGTAATTACACTGTCTTGCTAGTTCGTAAATTCTATTCATAGATCTTCCAACTAAACAAACATGTCTGCCGATTTTTTCTGCAACTTTGAAGACTGTTTCCATTCTTGCAACGTTCGATGCAAAGGACGTAATGACGATCCTATTTTTCATCTTCTCTAAAACAGTTAAAAGGCCAGTTCTTACTAATCTTTCTGAACCTGAAGAACCTAAGTTAAAAATGTTGGTAGAGTCACAAACCATTGCAAGGACCCCTTTTTTTCCAAGTTCTATTAATTTTTTAACATCAGTTTTTTCTCCAATTAATGGATCCTCATCGATCTTCCAATCCGCTGTATGCAACACAACTCCTTCAGGTGTTGTGATAGCAAGTCCGTTTGGTTCTAAAATGGAATGAGTAAGCGTAACGTAATCAATATCAAAGGCCCCTAGTTTTACGTTACCACCTAATTTAACAATTTTTAAATAACTACCGATATTAATTTTTTTTTCTTTAAATTTTTCTTTAACAATTGCTGCCGTAAATGGGGTTGCATAGATTGGACACTCCAACATAGGCCACAAATGGGCAATTGCTCCAACGTGATCTTCATGAGCATGTGTTAAAACTATTCCTAGTAAATTCTCTTTTTGATTTGCAATAAATTCTGGATTTGGAAGAATGACTTCAATTCCTGGAATATTGTCATCAGAAAAAGTAACTCCAATATCAACAATGATCCATTTGTATTCACCTGGCTTTCCATAACCAAATAAATTCAAATTCATCCCGATCTCTCCTGCTCCACCTAGTGAGCAATAAACTAATTCTTGTCCGCCTTTAGCCATTAAATATTTTTTAAATTAAATTTTAAAGTTTCAGCTATTCCTTTTAAAGTTATTTGCTGATCAATAACTTTGTCTTTGAATGGGAACGAAGAAAAGAAAATATTTGCAAGTCCGCCAGTAAAAATAACTAGATACTTCTTTTTTGTTTCTTTAATAATTTTTTGCACAAGTTCCTTAATTAAACCAATATAGCCCCAATACATACCGTTATTCATAGCGCTGACAGTATCTTTTCCTATGTATTTGTTAGTTTTTTTTAATTTAATCAAAGGAAGTTTGGCCGTTGCTTCTTTTAAAACCTTTAATGATAAATTAATACCAGGTGTAATCATTCCGCCGATGTAACTATTTTGAACGATAACGTCAAAAGTTGTAGCTGTTCCAAAGTCAATAATAATTGAATTTTTTTTGTAAATTTTAAAAGCAGCAATAGCATTTACTACTCTGTCTGAACCAACTTGGTTTGGTTTGTTTATTTTAAGTTTAATAGGCAAATCAAGATTTCTATCTTTAATTTCGTTAAGATTAATATTTTTTGTCTTTAACATTTTTTTTAATTTATTAAATGCAATAGGTACAACGCTTGAGGATAGAGCGCCTTTATAGAAATTTTTTTTAATTTTCTTATTAATAGAACCAAGACGACCTTGTAAAATATCAGAGGTATCTACTGTAAATTTATTAGAATACTTATTAGTTAACTTATTAAAATTAACAAAATCAATATTCGTATTGCCGATATCAATGATCAAATAATTCAAACTAAACTACCATGCATAAAATAATCTTTGTGATTATTGTGCTCTAAAATCAAAGCACCGTTGTTATTAATACCCTTAAAAATACCCTTATAAATCTTATTGTTTATTTTGAAATTTATAAACTTATTTTTATTAAAAGCATATTTATTCCAATCTTTAGCGATCTTTTTTAATGAATATTTTTTATCAATAATATTGCTTACAAAAGCTTTTTTAAGTTTTTCCACTAATTCATTTAGATCAATCTTTTTCTTTGTTTCTTTGTTTAAATAAGTTGTTGGATACTTATTAATTTTGGGAGAAGATTTTACATTGATGCCAATGCCAATAATTAAGAAAAATTTATTAAAAGCAATGCTTTCCTGCAAAATTCCACAAACTTTCTTATTATTAATATAAAGATCATTAGGCCACTTTAGAGTGACATTTTTAATATTATAATTTTTAAGGATATTTCTAATTTGCAATTGAACAAGGAATTGAATTTTTTTTAAATTAGATCTAAAAATTGG
>Ga0209597_1000570_pt1 | contig 24490 bp, 25 predicted proteins | sample M_140625_MF_Meta_FD_187316 | JGI IMG/M metagenome (GOLD analysis project Ga0209597, IMG submission 187316) | Freshwater microbial communities from Lake Montjoie, Canada to study carbon cycling - M_140625_MF_MetaG (SPAdes) (version 2) | ecosystem: Environmental > Aquatic > Freshwater > Lake... | reverse complement strand
TTGCATACTGGCCCCAGGACAGCACCGGCGGCTCGGATCTCCAACCGTCACGTGTGCCAGGACCCTGACCCAACGCGGTCACTCGCGGGGAAGGTAATCCTCACGGGGGGGCCCGAACACATCAAGGCCAACGATCCCGTCGGGACCTGGGACGACGGCGTGGGTCACGTTGCTACCGATGAAGTAGTAGTCACCGACCTTTAGGTGACGGGAAACCCCACCAATCGTGAAGGTCGCATCACCCTCGATCACCCATCCGGCCTGTTCATGCGGGTGCGAGTGCGGTGGAACCACACTTCCCGCCGGAATTGTCACCCTGGAAAGCATCACATTCGTCCCGGAAACAATCTGGCCGGTCACACCCGGGAAAAGTTCTCTGGGAACAATCTCGTCCCAAGTGAAGAATGTCGGCGGGCGGTCAGGCACAGTTCCACTCCCAGTCCGGCCTGCCACGCGGATGGACCCGCAGCGACCTTTTGCGATGGTACCGCACCCCCCAACGTGAACTGGGTCGTAGACTGATCATTGCGCGAAGCCCTGCGACGCACGGTGCGCGCCAAACATCGCAGGAGGCATCCGTGACCGACACGACCAACCCACCCGCCCAGGGACAAATCCTCCGACCAAGCGAACTTCCGACGATCTCCCGCGCCAAGGGAGTGGTCACCCAACCCCTCGTCCATTCCGACCGGGGTAGTACAAGCCTGACGATCGGCATCAGCACCTTCCAACCCGGTGCCGTCATTCCATTACATACGCATAATGTGGAAGAGGCGATCACGATCCTCGAAGGCGAGGCCATCGCGATCATGAATGGCCAGGAGACCACTGTCCGCCCCTACGACACGACGTTTGTCCCTCCGGGCGTGCCGCACCACTTCCGCAACGACAGCAGTTCCGAGATGCGTTTCCTCTGGACATATGGCGGCGCACACGTCACTCGGACCTACGTGGAGACCGGTCAGACCGTTGAACACCTGTCCCGGGAGGACCGGCGCATTGCCGGAGCGCCGGACGCCTGAACCCGTCCAAACGCGGCCCCGTTGAAGCATCACCACTGGCATCTGGAGGCAGGGCGTGATCGAGAACTGGCAGATTGCCGTCACCGTGACCGCATGTCTCGCCGGTCTTGCATTAGCCGCGCGATTTCCAATGCGCGCGTCGCAGGAGGCATGGGTTGATGCCTGGCACTACGCACCATCACGTCGTCCGATCGCATTTTCGCGATGGCGCCGTTGGCGGGCGACATTCTGGTTCCTCGTGTGCAGTACCGCACTCGCTGGAGTGATCGCGGGCGCCCTGTACCTTCGTGCATCTCCGGCTTGAACAACGACCCGGAGACGCAGGTTCACGCCGGGAGCTACGAGGAACTAGAGGAGCGGCAGCTGGCGCGGGGGCTTTGGTGCTGCGGTACCGGTGAGATCAGTCGAACTCTCGATGCCTTCGCCGATTTGTTTCTCCGCCGAGTCCTGGAGCAGCAAGAACGCCTGCTGCACCGGCTCAGCCGGTAGAGGCGGCGCAGGGGGTGGGGCGGTCCTGCCAGCGGCCCGTCGTGCAATGTCGACGATTCCCGGAACCTTGGCGAAGTCTGCCTCGAGAACCTTCCGAAGCGCACCCTGATGAAGCGCCGCCGCCGGATGGTAAAGCGGGATTACCGTCCGTCCACCAATCTTCCGAGGTTTGCCATGGATCTGACTGATCTTCTCACCCGGAAAGAACCTTGCGAGCGAGAATCTCCCCAGAGTAATGATCACCAAGGGATCGATCGCATCGATTTGGTGAGACAGAAATGAGGCACATGCCTCGATTTCGTCTGGAAGCGGATCCCGGTTGTTCGGCGGCCGATGCTTCACGACGTTGGCGATGAACACATCCTCACGTCGGAGGCCGTTCTGCCGAAGCATCTCGGTGAGGAACTGTCCGGATGCGCCCACGAACGGGCGACCTTGCAAATCCTCATTCTGGCCAGGTGCCTCACCGATCAGCAGGATTTCGGCATCCGGATTGCCTTCACCGGGCACCGCTTGGCGCGTGCCCTCGTGAAGGATGCACGCCCGGCATGCCCGGATTTCACCGGAGACCCGCTCTAGGAGATCCTGTCGAGCATCCGGCGTTCCCAATTCCGCCATCCTCATGAGTTCGATCAGTGCGCACCGATTTCCATTGGATCTGTCGCGTAATCTCGCAGCATTTCAACAAGCTTATGGTTCGCAGCTTCGGGTAATTCGATCATCGGCAGCCGGAGCCCACCAACGTCAAAGCCCAGAATCCCGATCGCGGCCTTGATCGACGCCGGCGAGGCAACAGGGGCGATCGGCGGGAAGAGTGCCCTGGCCAACGGCAGCAGGTGGAGGTGCAGACGCGCCCCTTCGCGGACATCGCCCGCCCCGGTGGCATCAACCATCTGTCGGATCAGGCGCCCCACAACATGGGCCGCTACCGAGACTACTCCGTAGCCTCCCATCGCCATCTTCGCGAAAGTGTCGCCATCGTTGCCACTCCACAGCTTGAAGTCGCTAGGGGCTCCAGCCAGGATCTCGGCCACTTGGTCCAGGTTCTCGCTGGCTTCCTTGATCCCTATGATGTTCGGCACGTCGCGCGCGAGACGAAGGGTAGTTGAAGCATCCATGTTCCGCACGGTCCGACTCGGGACGTTGTAAACCATGCACGGCAAGGAAGTGCTCTCGGCAATCGTCCGGAAGTGCCGGTATAGGCCCTCCTGGGGCGGATTGTTGTAGTAGGGCACCACGAGCAGCACGCCATCCGCAACTCCGGCGTGCTGGACCGCCTCAGTCAACTCGATGCTCTCGTGGGTGCTGTAGTTGCCGGTGCCAGCGATCACCTTGGCATGCCCCGCCACCGCATCACGCACTGTGCGGAAAAGGCCGAGTTTCTCTTCAACGGAGAGGTTTGGTGATTCGCCCGTAGTCCCCGAGACGACAATTGTCTGGGTCCCGTTCGCTGCCAGGATGCGTGCCATCCGCGCGGCCTTCTCGTAATCGACTGCCTGGCCTGCACCATCCCGATGGAACGGCGTGACCATTGCGGTGATCAGTCGGCCGAACTCGACCTCGCGTGCGCTCATCTCTTCACCCTCTCCGTCTCAGCGTTCCAACCCAAGTAGTGTTCCAAGTCCCACGGTCAACCCGGCCGTCTCCATCGCGTGCCGAATGGCAAGCACTGCGCCGGGCACATAGGAATCGTTCGACATCGCATCATGGCGAAGCGTCAGGGTCTGCCCCGTCCCGCCAAAGATGACTTCCTGATGGGCAACTAGCCCGGGGAGCCTGATGCTATGGATGCCAATCCCGTTGGCTTCCCCGCCACGAACGTCTGGCACCGTAACCGTACGGCTGGGAACCCGCGTGAAACTCCCCTCACGCTCGCGCTGCATGAGGCGAGCTGTGTGTACCGCGGTTCCCGATGGTGCGTCGGCCTTGCGATCCCGGTGGTATTCAATGATGTCGGCATGCTCGAAAAACCGGCCGGCAATCGCCGCGAGGTGCATCAGGACTACTGCGCCAACGGAGAGATTCGGCGCGACGACCCCACCAAGGGAACGGTCAGCACACGCCCTTCCAAGTTCCTCCAAGTCGCGATCCGAGACGCCACTCGTCGCCACCACCGGCCGGACCCCGCTGGCAAGCGCCGCCAGCGAATGCTCCATTGCAAACTCGGGGAGCGTCGCCTCAAGCAGGACATCCGGACGAGACTCACGGATCATCGTTCCGACATCACGGTAGCGCGTCACGAGGGTTTCACCAACCCTGATCGTCTCGTCATCGCCCTGTCTCCGTGCGATGCCAACAATATCCATGCCCTCAACGGCAGCCAGTCCGCGAGTGACATCAGACGCCAAGCGACCGAAGCCCGCAACCGCGACGCGTACCCCAGATTGCCCGCTCATTTCCGGGCGCATGGTAGCAGCATCTGCCCGGACCCCGTCTGCCACGCACACCCTTCGCATTCGCATCCGTGGACGACGAAGCCGGTCACCTAGGCCAGTGGCCCCGGAAACCGGCTTCATTGAACAAGTTATCGGGCTGATCGTTACCGAGCCAGGCAATCGTGCCGGACCCGGTGTCGCCGGAACTACCGCGGGCCCATCGGACCGCGTGGGCCGCGTGATCCGCCGAACGAACCACGAGGTGGTCCGTCGCGCCGGGGTCCACCCATTCCACCGCCTGGTCGGCCGCCACTCGGCGGACCGCCACCGCCCTGTGGGCGACGTGCCAGGACCTCGTCAGGTGACTGCCCTTCAATAACGGCACGGCGCGAAAGGTTGACACGTCCCTGCCCATCGACTTCGATCACCATCACCATCACTTCATCGCCGACTTCGACGACGTCTTCGACACGGTTCACCCGTGTCTCGGCAAGTTCTGAGATGTGGACGAGGCCTTCCTTGCCGGGCATGATCTCGGCAAAGGCACCGAAGGCCATCAGCCTGGTGATCTTGCCCATGTAGATCTTTCCGACCTCGACGTCCTCGATGATCGACCGGACGACCTGCGCAGCCCGCTCGGCACCTTCCGGGTTCGGCGACGTGATGTTCGCCATTCCCTGATCGTCGATATCAATCGACGCCCCGGTGTCCTCCTGGATCTTGCGGATCGTCTTGCCACCAGGGCCGATAACCGCACCGATCTTGTCGGTTGGCAACTTGATCTGGATCATCTTGGGTGCCCATTTGGACAGATCCGTCCGCGGAGCTGAGATGACCTCGTTCATCCTGCCGAGGATCAGCAACCTGGCCTCACGGGCCTGTTCGAGAGCCTCTTCCATGATGGCGAGGGTGATGCCCTTCACCTTGATGTCCATCTGGAGGGCGGTGATCCCACCTTCGGTACCGGCGACCTTGAAGTCCATGTCCCCAAGGGCGTCTTCCATGCCTTGAATGTCCGTCAGGACGGCATGCTTGCCTTCGGTTGCACCAGCACCGAGGATCAGTCCCATGGCGACGCCCGCGACCGGCGCCTCGATTGGCACACCGGCGTCCATGAGCGAAAGTGTGCTTCCGCAGACCGAAGCCATGGAGGTCGAACCGTTGCTCGCGACGATTTCCGAGACAACCCGGATTGTGTACCCGAACTTGTCCGCGGCCGGCAGAACTGGCAACAGGGCGCGTTCGGCAAGGTTCCCGTGACCAACTTCACGTCGGCCAACCCCACGGAGGGCACGGGCTTCCCCAGTGCTATACGGCGGGAAGTTGTAGTGGTGCATGTAGCGCTTCACTTCGTCTTCCCACTCAAGGGAATCGATGCGCTGCGCATCACCGGGAGACCCCAGCGTCGCGATTGACAGGGCCTGCGTCTGGCCACGCGTGAACAACCCGGAACCATGGGTCCTGGGCAACACACCAACCTCACACACGATCGGACGGATGGTCTTGGTGTCACGCCCATCCGGACGGATGTTCGCCGTCAGGATCTGGTCTCGCACCGCCGTCTTGATCCGGCTTTCGACCACCGAAACAACCACACCCGCATCAAAACGGTCCTTCAACGATGCCACCACGTCGGCGGTGAGGGCATCGAGACCGACTTCTCGGGTCGACTTGTCAGCCTGGTAGAGGACCGCATGAAGGCGACCAGCAAGCGCCTCGTCAACCGCGGCCTTGACGTCGGCTGGGGTCTCGGATGGAGTGAACTCGCGCTTCGCCTTGCCGACTTCAGCCCGCAGTTCCTCCTGGATCACGCACAGGGCGCGGATCTCAGCGTGAGCCTGCGCGATTGCGTCAAGGACCAGGCGCTCTGAGACCCGGTTCGCACCTGCCTCGACCATCATCACTGCGTCAGGCGTCGCCGCAATCATCAGGTCAAGGGTGCTCTTGGCGAGTTGCGACTGCGTCGGATTGACTACCAGATGCCCGTCGACGTAGCCCATGCGGACGCCACCGATCGGCCCACCCCATGGGATGTCCGAGATCATGAGCGCGGTCGACGCACCAATGATGCCGAGAACACTCGGATCGTTTTCCTGATCCGTGGACAGCGTGGTGATGATCACCTGAACGTCGTGGCGAAGTCCCTTCGGGAATAGTGGCCGGATTGGGCGGTCCACGAGACGACCTGAAAGGATCGCCTCATCACGGGCACGCCCCTCACGACGCTGGTAGCTGCCGGGGATCTTGCCGGCGGCATACAGGCGCTCTTCGTAATCCACGGTCAATGGAAGGAAGTCGATGCCATCACGCGGTGAGCGAGACATCGTTGCCGTTGCCAGCACGATGGACTGACCGAACTGAACGGTCACCGACCCGCCGGCTTGGCCGGCTAGCTTTCCGGTCTCGATGATCAGTTGCCGACCAGCGAACGTGATTTCCTTGCGGACAACCCGACCAATCGGATTTCCGGGAGCAATGCGGGACGAACCACTGGTAGATGGTCCGGGGCCGAGTTCATCGGCCGCAGGTGTGGGAACGGTACCCACCATTCGTGTCTCCTCTTCGCGCCACAACATTGGGCGCGAGGGCAGACGCGGTGCGCGGTCTGTTAGCTAATCCGTTCCCAACGGGGCCGGTTGTACGGGCACTCGGTGTGCACGGAATAACTAACAACCGACCGCGCCTGCCATTCATGCGATGCGTCAGCGGCGCAACCCGAGCTCCGCGATCAGGGTCTGGTAGCGCGACAGTTCAATTCGTGTGAGATGCGTCAGCAACCGGCGACGCTGGCCCACCATGAGCTGCAATCCGCGCCGTGAAGAAACGTCCTTCTTGTTCGCGATCAGGTGCTGGGTCAGCGACTTGATGCGTTCGGTGAGCAACGCCACCTGGACTTCCGGTGAACCGGTATCCGCGCCATTGCGCTGGAACTTCTTTATTAGCGCCTGCCTGGTTTCAGCCTCAACTGCCATTCACTCTCACCCCCTTTCCGGTCAATCTGGCACTTGCCCGGCAAGCACCGGCCGGACCTCTCATCTCACCTCTGTCGCGCAAATCGTGCGACAGTGCGTTCTGATTTTTCCGGCGTGTTCGACAAGGTTACCAAAGCGGTGACGCGTCCATCAGTCGCAACCTGACACGCCCGCCTGACTCGACGCGCTTCATATCAGGTGAGAGGCGGATAAGGCAGTTCGCACGAGCCATTGAAGTCAGGATTCCTGAGCCTTGCGGACCTGTGGGACGCACATGCCACTCGACTGACCCCCGAACCCGGTCGTCAATCCGCGCAACCCCCCGAACAAAGTTCTCCCGACCGCTGTCGTTCACGATTTCCTGGTCGGCGATCGCCATCACTTCAACTGGAACAGCCGCTCTATCTCCTTGCATGCGACGGACAACCGGGTTCACCAACAACTCATAGGTGACCATCGCCGAAACAGGATTTCCCGGCAACGCCATGATTGGCACGCCGTGGAACCGCCCGAATGTGAAGGGCTTTCCAGGGCGCAAGTCAATCGACCAAATGGAAACCTCTCCGTCGTCGCGGATCACATGCTTGACCATGTCACGGTCGCCCATAGACACTCCGCCCGAAGTCACAATCAGGTCACATCCTTGGTCCACGCCCCTGAGTAATGAAGCACGCACCGAATCCGGCTCATCGAGAGCCTGTCCGAGATCAACGGGTACAGCGCCGTCCCTCGACACCAAGGCAAGCAACGCGGGCCCGTTGGCGTCCCTGATCTTTCCTGGCCCAAGAGGCCCAACGTGGTCGCGTGCCACCAGCTCGTCGCCTGTCGAGAGAACACCAATGCGGATCCGTCGGTGGACCCACACCGAAAAGATGCCGGCACTCGCCAGCACCGCAACCTCCGCCGGTCGAACCCGCGTCCCGGAGCGAAGCAGAACCTCACCCGCCCTCTGATCTTCAGCGCGCCGTCTGACGTCCGCCCCGGTTTGAACCTGCACCCGCACCGCCACCCGTTTCTCCGCCAGCCCCAACGACATCGCGTCGGAACCGTCCCACCCACCAAAGCCTTTGCCGTCAGTCCCCTCAAACGGGACCACGGCGTCTCCACCCGGCGGCACCGGCGCCCCAGTCAGGATCCGGTAGGCCTCGCCTTTGCCCAAAGCCCTGCCAGCGACCACTCCGGCTGCAAGGACGCCGACGACCTCGAATGAGACTGGCTGATCTGGTGCCGCGCCATCGGTGTCTGAGGCCCGAACTGCGTAGCCATCCAACGTCGCATAATCAAATGGAGGGACGTCTGCGGGCGCCGGGATGTCTTCAACGAGGGGCCGCCCCATCGCATCCAGAACAAGGACGCGCTCATGGTCGGACACCGGCTCAACATGGGCCAGAAGCGCGACGATTGCCTCGTCCACGGGAATCCGGCGTCGATTTGCCGGACCATCGTTCATCTGCATCAAGACACCCTGATCCGTTGCCATAGCTTCCAATAGATACTTTAATCCGCGCCCAGACGGTCTCCGACAATGCACGCCGTCACGGATGCGAGCCCCGTCGTCTGATCCACGCGCTAGGATGTCGAATTGTGACCACGCAACCTGGAACCGCGAATACATCCGAGGCCCAGAGCCGTCCCCGCATCCTCGGACTTGGCTTCGCGTGCATCGACGACCTCCTCTTGCTTACCGAGATCCCGCCTCCGGAAGGACGGGCAACGATCAAGGGCCGCGCGCAGCAGGGCGGTGGCATGGTCGCGACGGCCATGGTCGCCATCGCAAGGCTCGGCGGAAATGCATCATTCATCACCCGCGTTGGAGACGACGCCACCGGTGCCGATATTCTCTCGGAGTTTCGCCACGAGGGCGTCGATGTGTCGCACGCCATCGTTTCCGCCGGCGAAACATCACACCGCACCATCGTCCTGGTAGATGGCAGGTCTGGTGCACGGGCGTTCCTCTCCGGACGAGGCACCGCGGGTGACGTGCTTCCTAACGACTTGCGGCCAGATTACGTCAAATCTGCCGCGTACTTGCACCTCAGCGACGCCGGACCCGGCGCCCTACGAGCGGCCAAACTCATCAACGATTCCGGGGGCGCTGTCTGTCTAGACGGCACCCATTTCCATCCGAGTGTGACACCCTTGCTTCCGTCGCTGCGCTATTTGGTCGTGTCAAGATTTTTCGCGTCGGAGTTCATGGCGGCACAGTCTGGACGGACCCTCGGCGCCGCCGCGCGCGACTACGCGGGAACCCTGGTGACCCGAAACCAAGCCACGCTAACCGACCTGCCTGACCACGACGGAACCGAGGCAGACATTCTCGAAGGACCTGAGCTCCTCGACGCGGCCCGCCGCCTCCGCGGGGAAGGTCCGTCTGTCGTTGTGGTCACCGAAGGCGAGAACGGCTGTTGGTGCGCATCGCCCGATGGGGATTTCCACACCCCCGCCTTCATTGCTCCAGCAGTTGTGGATACCACTGGAGCCGGCGACGTCTTCCACGGCGCCTTCTTGTTGGCGCGCGCGAACGGCCTAGATCTGGGCGGAGCACTTGAGTTTGCGTCGGCAGTAGCCGCGCTGAAGTGCCGATCTCTTGGGGGCCGTGCCGGCATTCCCACCATGGAAGAGACCCTCTCCTTCATGGCTTCGGCACCACGGCAAGGGCGTGCATAGCGGTCTCAAAACCGAGCATTTTCTTACCGGCGCGGAAAAGACTTCAGACCTTGGTACACTGACCGACGAGGAAACGCCGTGAAGCCCGAAATCCATCCGAACTACTACCCCAACGCGCGTGTCCAGTGTGTCTGTGGCAACTCGTTCACCACGGGTTCCACGCGTCCGCTGATCCGCGTTGAAATCTGCTCTAACTGCCATCCGTTCTATACCGGACAGCAGCGCATCGTTGACACCGCCGGTCAAGTGGAACGCTTCCGCCGACGCTTCAAGCTTCCCAACGAGCAGTAGCGCCGCGTTCCCAATACCACCAAGGCAGGGCAGTTTTGCCCTGCCTTTTCGTTTGTCTGCGCCCGCATGCATGCATCGGCCGCAATGAACCACCGGCACGGGTGCAAGCACCACGGGAACAGCCACCATGCTTGATCGCGTTGCACAAATCGAGAACCACTACAACACGTTGGCAGCGCGCCTGAGCGATCCCGAGGTCTACGGGAACCAGGCCGAATACGTGCGCATCAGCCGCGAACAGGCCAGTCTGCTTCCAGTTGTCAACATTTGGCGTGCAATGGTCCGCGTCGACGCGGAAATCGATGGCGCCACGGCCATTCTCGAAACCGAATCCGATGAGGAACTCGCGGTGATGGCGCGCGAGGAGCTCCGAACCCTGGAAGCCCAGCGTGCCGATCTCCTCGCCCAGTTGCGCTTCGCGCTGCTACCCACCGACCCCAATGACGAAAAGAATGTCATCGTTGAAATCCGGGCCGGCGCAGGCGGTGACGAGGCTGCCCTCTTCGGTTCAGACCTCGCCCGCATGTACACGCGCTACGCTGAACGCCAAGGTTGGCGTACCGAGGTGCTTTCGGCCAACGGCACCGGGATCGGAGGCTACAAGGAGATCATCCTTGAGGTGCGTGGCCAGGGTGCGTATAGCCGCCTGAAGTTCGAGAGCGGCGTCCACCGCGTGCAGCGCGTCCCCGCCACTGAGGCATCGGGTCGAATCCACACCTCGACGGCCACCGTCGCCGTACTTCCCGAGGCCGAGGAAATCGATGTCAGCATCGATCCAGACGATCTCGAAATCGATGTGTATCGCGCCGGCGGGCATGGGGGCCAGGGCGTCAACACGACCGACTCCGCCGTCCGGATAACCCACAAGCCGACCGGTCTCGTCGTAACCTGCCAGGATGAGCGTTCGCAACTCAAGAACAAGGCACGCGCCATGGCCGTCCTGCGCGCTCGCTTGCTTTCGCTTGAGGAACGGCGTCGCGCCGACGAACTTGGTGACACCCGTCGACTTCAGGTCGGTACGGGTGATCGCAGCGAAAAGATCCGGACCTACAACTTCCCACAGGACCGAGTGACGGACCATCGCATCGGCGTGACCGTCCACAACCTTCCCGGGATGCTTGATGGCGCTATCGACCCTCTGATGCGAGCCCTGATCGACGCCGATCAGGCCGACCGTCTCGAAGCCTCCACCGCAGCCTGAGGCGTACCCATGCCCCCGACCATCCGCGAGGCAATCCGTTGGGGGCAGTCCGTTCTGAAAGCCGGAGGCGGAGAGATTACCGATACTCCGTCACTGGACGTTGACGTCCTAATCCGGCACGTCCTCCGCTGTGACCGTGCGTACCTCCTGACCCGTGACTATCTGACGATGACCCCCGGCACGTGGCAACGGTTCCGGAAACTCATTGCCAGACGGTCTACCGCCGAGCCGGTCGCCTACATCACTGGCACCAAGGAATTCGCGGGCCTCACGTTCCGCGTCGATCGTCGAGTCCTGATCCCAAGGCCAGACACCGAGACCATCCTCAATCTTGCAATCTCCCGGTTGGCGTCGTGCGGCGCAGGTGCATCAGGAGTCGACGTGGGCACAGGTTCTGGAGCCATCGCAATCGCCTGGGCGATCGCATGCCCGATGTCCACAATTCACGCCATCGACATTGATGCGGGAGCCCTTCGGGTAGCCCGCAACAATCATCGCCGTCTTCGGTCCCAAGCCAATTCGGCTACGCGCATCCGCGTGAAGTTCAGGCACGGAGATGGACTGGCAACCTTCACCAATAATGTTGACGTCGTCTGCGCCAACCTGCCCTATATCCCGACCGGCGACGGACCCGGATTGGATCGAGGCGTTCGTGACTGGGAACCACACGTCGCCCTGTTCAGCGGCCCGGATGGCCTTGACGCATACCGGGGTCTCCTTTCGCACGCATCCCGCCTCGTGCGACCCGGCGGATCGGTCCTCATGGAGTGCGCCGATAATCAAGGCGCTGCACTCTCCTTACTCGCAAAGGAGTGGATGACGACCGCCCGCGTAACGGTGCACAAAGACCTTGCAGGCCGCGACCGCGTCGTTGAAGCGCAGACACCCAAAGCCCCAATTGATCGCACCCGCGGTACACTTCTAAGCCCGTGACAGCAACTTCAACAGCCGACTTGGATCAGATACGGTCCGACTACAAATCGCTCCGCAATTCACTCTCAGGGTCAGCCCAGGCGTATCTTGAACCCGGAAAGCCAGTCGCGATCGGCACCGCGCCCGGTCGGCTCGATGTGATGGGTGGCATTGCTGACTACTCCGGAGCAACTGTCCTTGAGGCCACAATTGGCGCGCGCACTACCGTGATGGTGCAGCCTCGCGAAGACGGGCTGATCCGTGTGCTCACCGTCGGCCCCGAGGCCGGGCCCCTTGACGGCGCGACTTTCGAACTTCCGACTGCCACGTTCTGGCGTCACGACACGCCGTCCACCCACGGCACGCTGGTCGCCCCGGAAGACCTCCGCAACACCATCGGGAAGGAGCACCGATGGGCGTCGTATGTTGTCGGTGTCTGGTACATCCTGATTTCCGAAGGCATCGCACCCTCGCTCCCCGGGGCGAACGTCATCGTTCACGGAACCGTCCCCCTGGGTGCGGGAGTCGCCTCATCGGCCGCCCTTGAGGTAGCGACAATGCGGGCGGTCACGACAGCCTTCGGCATTGACCTCGACGGGTTCCGCATCGCCGCACTTTGCCAACTCGTCGAACATCGTGTTGCCGGTGCGCCATGCGGGATCATGGACCAAGTCACGTGCACACTGGGACAGTCCGGGCGTCTATTAGCCCTGCGCTGCCAACCACACGACATCCTGGGGCACGTGCCTCTTCCTGCCGGCGCCACGGTTCTCGGCCTCGATAGCGGCGTCAAGCACGCCGTTGGCGGCGAACGCTATCCGCGTGTCCGCACCGCGGCGTTCATGGGACGAGAGATGCTAATCAGGGGAATCAACGGCGTCCAGATCGATGTGCCGGCAGATCACTTGTGCAACATTATTCCTGAGCAATTCCGCACCGTCCGGCAACACTTGCCGGTCTCGATCACGGGTGGCGACTTCCTGGATCGCTACGGAAGCCACCGCGACCTTGCAACGCACATCGACCGAAACACACGGTACCGCGTCCGTGGCGCAACCGAACACGCTGTCACCGAACAATCGCGGGTGATCAGGTTCCGCGACGCACTTGGCGACGCAATGTCCACCAAGGAACGAATTCGCGAAGCCGCGCTCATTCGCGCCGGACGCCAGATGTTCGGATCTCACCGAAGCTACTCCCGCAACTGTGGCCTCGGCGCTCCAGAAACAGACATGATCGTCAACCTCGCCCGCAATGAAGGCCCCGAAAATGGCCTCTATGGCGCAAAGATCACCGGAGGTGGCAGCGGGGGCACGGTGGCAATCCTCGCCGAAGCAAATGCCGGAGGCGTCCTCTCTCCCCGGGCAAACCTGGCGGTATCTAGGGTTCGCGACGCGTTCGGCCGATCTACCGGTCGCCCACCACGCATCATCGATGGCACAAGCCAGGGGGCGATGCTGCTTCCTGCGATCATCGAGGTCTGGTAGGCGTCAGGCCCAGTTCTCTCGAACACGCCGATGTCAGCGGGGGAGAATCTGAGCTGCGCTTGGCGACCGAAATGCCAGATTGGCGAACGGCGCGACCGAGATCCACGCCCGGCCCACCACGAGTGACGCCGGAAGCGGTCCCCAAACATGGGAGTCGCTGCTGCTATTTCGGTTATCCCCAAGCACGAATACGCTGTCCTCGGGAACACGGGCCGGACCCCAGAAGTACCGGGTCGGTTCTTGGACGTATGGTTCGGCAAGCGGAGCGCCGTTGACAAAGACCGCACCGTGCGCGATCGCAACCGTCTCGCCTGGCAGGGCAATAACGCGCTTCACATATTCGACTTCTGGGTTCCTTGGGTACCGGAAGACAATCACTTCACCACGCCGAAACGGGCGCGTCGCTGGAAATAGCGTGTCGACGATCACGTAGGCGTGGTTCGCAAGTGTCGGTTCCATGCTCGCGCCCTCAACGACGAATGCTGCTACCGCCTGCTGGATCACGAATACCCAGACAATTACGTAGGCGACGTGACGAAGCTCGACCAACAGTGGACGCCAAAGCCATGCGAACCGGCGCAATGACATGGTCGATGACGCGCCGGTATCACGAGTGCCATTGACCATCACGTCATTATCCAAGTCGACCTAAGCCTAACTGACCCCCAACGAAACCTGCTTTCCCTGCCAGATGCCGATGGTCAACTTACGGCGCGGTCGGGGGCGCCGCCGGGCCACGGCCACCCGGGCCGCCTTGCCCACCCGGTGCACGTCCCTCAGGACCATTCTGGCCGGGGCCACCGGTTTGCCCATTGGGACCGCCGGGCTGGCGCCCTTCTGGTCCACCCTGGCCCTGCCCTGCGGGAGCGCGCGCTCCCTGTCCCGGACCTCCGCCAGGAGGTCCACCCGGTCGTGGAGCGTCAGCCCGCGGGCCACGTTGACCTTGTCCCGGATCCGTCGGGGTCGCTTGTGCGTCAGAAACAACTGACTGAGGCGTAGCAACACGAGCCTCAACCGTGGGAGGTTGGCTGGAAACATTCGTCGGCACGATCGCAGCAGCCCAAGTCGGCACGGTCGCTGGAGCGCTAGTCGGAGCGACCGCTGGAGCGCTAGTCGGAGCGACCGCTGGAGCGCTAGCAAGTGCGGCAGTGGGATTCGCAGGAACACCAGTCGGCACGGCAGTGGGTGTCGCAGGTGCCGGCGGACCAGAAGAACTACCAACCTGTCCACGGCCACCCGCTCCGGGCACTCCAGTCCCGGACACCATGACAGAGATCGACTGGGCCATCACGGGCGCACCGGGGACTGCCGTCGCGCCCGGTGCTCCCTGAGCCATGACCGTCACACGCGTACCCGGAGCCAAGTCTGCAAGCGCGACAGGCTCGGGTCTCGTGATCGGCGTCTGGGCCGACACCGTAATGGCGACTTCCTGGTTTTCCCCCGTGGTTAGAAATACCGTCAGGCCATCAACGCGAGCGACCGTTCCCACGGTCATCCGCCCACCCGGCCCGCCCGGTCCTCCGAACCCTCCGGTCTGTCCGGCACCTCCCGGCTGAGGCGTACTCGCGCCGATTGCACGCGCTCCGGACTGCCCCCCCGCACCCACCGGCGTTGCAAGCGCAGCTTGGCGCTGTCCATACGTCATCCCGGCAGCAAAGGAGCCACCCCATCCGAGGCCGAAGACCGCCACGATGATCAGTAGGTTCCGAAACATTCCCAATCATCCTTCCGAGTTGACGGTGCCAATCCCCTCAGGGAGGCTCGCCCGCGACTGCCATACCTACTCGTAACGCAGCGCTTCTATGGGGTTGAGTCGCGACGCTTTCACCGCCGGATACACCCCAAAGAACAGGCCAATGCAGGCCGAGACAGTGAATGCAAGCAAGACCGCGTCTAGCGAGACCACCGTGGTGAGGGTCTGACCACCCCCAAACGAAATGCCGTTCAAGAGACTGGCGCCCCCACCCCCGAGAGCTATCCCGATGCCTCCCCCAAGGACGCTCACCACAGTTGCCTCAATGAGAAACTGCGTGAGGATGTCGCGACGCTTTGCACCGATCGCCTTCCTGATCCCGATCTCGCGGGTGCGTTCAGTCACTGAAACGAGCATGATGTTCATGATCCCGATGCCCCCGACAAGCAGGGAAATTCCTGCGACCGCCCCCAGGAACAGGGTGATCGCCCCGGTTATCTGGGTGGCGGTATTCAGGATGTCCTGTTGACTGCGGATCGTGAAGTCGTCCTGTATCACCCGGTGCCGTTCTCGCAGCAAGTCACCAATGTTCTGGACAGCCAGGTTCGAGGTCTCGATCTTTTCGTCGGCGAGTTGAACGTTGATTGAGGAGACGGTGAAACCACCTCGTGAAGTCCGCGCCCGATTGAGCCGGGTCATCTGGGTCGTGATTGGCACCAGGACGAGATCATCCTGACTGCCTCCAAACCCGGAACCCTTGGGTTCAAGGACCCCTACAACGCGCAAGTTGGCTGCCACGTTCTGCTGGTTCACCCGAATTGTCTGGCCGATTGCATCGCCTTCGCCAAACAGGAGGGTTTTGGTATTCGCACCAAGGACGGCAACGAGCGAACGGCTGTCAACCTGTTCCCGAGTAATGAACTCGCCGATTGCGGCGTGAAAACTGCGCACATCCTCGTAAGAGGGAGTCACGCCTGTTACCCGTACGTTCGTGTTCTGGCCATTCGCCACTACCTGGGCGAACCCACCAGACTCCGGTGCAACGCCTAGCACCTCGGGTACGCGACCAGACTCGACAATTGCCAAGGCATCCTCATACGTGAGGGTCGGTGCACTACCGGCCTGAGTGCGTACGCCACCTTGGTTCTGCGCGCCGGGGCTGACAAACAACAGGTTTGACCCAAGTGCCTGGATTTGTGCCTGAATACTCGCCTGAATTCCGCGACCGATCGACATCAACGCAATTACTGCGGCCACGCCGATGATGACACCAAGCATCGTCAATGCGGCGCGCAGCTTGTTCGCGCCGAGCGCACGCAATGCCATGCGGACGCTTTCGAGAAATCCCATTGTTGTCGTCCCTCAACGATGCTCAGACTGGCGTTTCAATCGGCTCATGGATCGTGCGCGCGATCCGTTGTTCGTCCACCGGGATCGACAGGTCGCTGGCAATCCGGCCATCCGTCAACCGGATGATGCGCCGCGTGTGTTCGGCAATATCCCGTTCATGGGTCACGAACACAACCGTGATCCCCTCGCGGTTGAGTTGCTGGAAGATGGCCATGACTTCCTCGGAGGTCCGGGAATCGAGGGCACCGGTCGGTTCGTCGGCAAGAATGATGGCTGGTTCGCCAACGAGGGCCCGGGCAATTGCAACCCGCTGCTGCTGGCCTCCAGAAAGCTCGGTCGGGCGATGGTGCGACCGATCAGCGAGGCCAACGCGATCAAGCGCCGTCAATGCGCGTTTCCGTCGCTGCGATACCCCCGCATACAGCAGTGGCAGTTCCACCTGCTCAAGTGCCGACGTTCGTGCAAGCAAGTTGAATTGCTGGAAAACGAAACCGATCTTCTTGTTCCTTATCGAGGCGAGCTCGTCATCATCGAGCTGGCTCGTCTCGGTTCCGTCAAGCCAATACGTCCCTGACGTCGGCTGGTCAAGACATCCAAGGATATTCATCAGTGTCGACTTGCCAGAACCGCTCGGGCCCATGATCGACATCATCTCGCCAGTTCGGACCTCGAAGGTCGCGCCATTCAGCGCCCGTACGGTCACGTCACCCATCTGGTAGGTCTTGGACAGTCCGTCGGCCCGGATGACCACAGCAGGTTGGTTCGTTACACCTGCCTGTTCAACGTCACGCTGCATGGCTGCCTCCTGGGTTGCCTGTCGAGCTGGTGCCTGGCCAAGGGGAGGTGTGCACGGTGGTGCGTGCGCTACACGCCACACACGGTCTGCGAATTTAAGTGTGGCTCGCGCTATCGCTAGTCCCGACCACCTGGAATGCCGCGTGGGGGCCCACCGCCACCGCCCGGACCACCACCACCGGGCGCGCCGATTGACGCCACGGTGGTGCTTGGAATGATGACCCGCTCGCCGGCAACGAGGCCTCCGGTGATTTCCGTCTGCTGATCGTTGGCGAGTCCGACCTGGATGGTGCGCACTTCGGTCTTGCCCTCAGGCAGTTGCACGGTCACGGTCCGGTTTCGTTGAACCAGCTTGATTGCCCGGTTTGGCACGACCACGACGTTTTCCCGGCTCGCAATGACGACCTGCGCTGTCGCAGACATTCCGGGACGGATTGCCGCCGTGTTGCCTGGGTCAAGTTGGACTTGCACCTGATAGTTCACGACCCCCTGCTGGACGGTGGCGGTCGGTGCGACCACGATGACCTTGCCAGGAAAGCGCGTGCCGGCAATGCTTTCGAGTGTGACGGTCGAGACCTGGCCCGCCCTGATCTTTCCGACATCCGTCTCGTCGACGACGACATCTATTCGAAGGATCCGAGTGTCGGTCAGGGTTACTGTCGGAGTGCCTGACCCAACTTGCTCACCAATGTTGCCCGCGGTGGCGGACACAACCCCGTCAAACGGCGCGGTCAGGATCGCATTCGACAGGTTCGATTCGGCTTGCACAACCCCAAGTCTCGCCTGTTCGAGCGCTGCTTCGGCAGACTGGATCTCCCAAGTGGTCGACCCGGCAAGTTTCAGGTCGAGCTGTGCCTGCGCTTGCCGGAGCGATACCTCGGCATTCCGGATGTCGAACGTATTGGACGTGAGAGCTCGGTCAAGTGACATCACGGCCTGCGCGTATGCCTGACGCTGGGTCTGCAGGTCGTACGGGGTGGGATTGACGAGCTTCTCAAGGGAGGTCTCCGCCTGGACCACGGACTGCTGCGCGCCGAGGACGTCAGCCTCGGAAGGACTGACGAGTTTCTGGAGCGCTGTTTCGGCCTGGGTTACGGTTTGTTGGGCCGCGAGCAGGTCGGATTCCGTTGGGGTGCGGAGCTTGTCCAGTGCGAGCTGCGCCTGCGCCACGGACTGCTCAGCGACGGTTATGTCGTAGGGACTTGGGTTCCTGAGCTTCTCGAGAGAAGTCTGGGCCTGATCAACCGCAATCTGCGCCGTCTGGATATCGCTGGCGCTTGGGTTGCGGAGCTTGTCAAGGCTTGTCTGGGCTTGAGCGACTGCCTGTTGCTGCAGGCGCACTTCCCAATCCGTCGGACCCTGTCCCTGCAGCTTGGCGAGATTATTCTGTTGGGTCTGCAATGAAATCTGGGCGGACAGCACCGAGGCATCTGCTTCGGCTTGCGTGATCGTCGAAGCCCGGGACGACGCCGTAGCCTGGCTAGCACGCGCACGCTCAACGTTGACCTGCGCGCTCTGAACTTGGAGCACCGCATTGGCGATGTCCTCTGGCTTTGCCTTGGGGGCATCCAGGATCTGAGCTAGCCGGGTCTGCTGCTGGTCGAGTGAAACCTGCGCATTGGCAATATCCTCAGCGCGGGGCTTTGTGACGGCTTGGAGCCTCACCTGGGCCGAGGTGACCGCAGCTTCGGCGTTGCGAATGTCCTCGAGCCGAGGGTTTCGGACTTGCTCGAGCCGCGTCAGTTGCGATTGCAGCTGAATCTCGGCATTTGAAATGTCCTCGGGCCGGGGTTGCCTGACTTGTGCAAACCTCGCCTGCGCTGAGGCGACCTGGGCCCGTGCCGCCTCGAGGTCATCCGCGCGCGGTGACCGCACTTGCGCGAGCCTCGCCCGTGCACTTTCGACCTGAGCGCGTGCTGCATCAAGATCCTCGGCACGGGTTCCGCCTTCAAGTTGCTCCAGCTTCAGGCGTGCCTGTTCCAGTTGGGACTTGACGATGGCAAACTCGGGACCGGCCTCATATGAACGGACCTGTTCCAGGCGCAACCGTGCGCTCTCAACGGAAGCTTCCGATGCCCGCACGTCCTCTCCCCGAGGACCGGCCCTCAATTGCTCCAGCTTGATGGTGGCGCTCGTAAGCGAGCCTCGCGCCTGAGCAAGCGCCATTTGCAACTCGGCATCGTCGAGGCGGGCAAGGACCTGCCCGGACTTCACGGGATCGCCAACGTTGACCTTCAGCTCTGACAGTCGTCCGCCCGATTTGAAGGCCAGCTTGGATTGGGCCGGACTGGCAACGGAACCGGTCGCGGTGACCGACGCGGTCAGATTCCCCATTGCCACATCAACTGCGTTTACTTGAGCAGCGACAACTGGCTTTGGATAGTACCTTTGGTACCCGTAATACCCGGCCCCGGAGGTCACTCCGAGCATTGCGACGAGGGTCAGGTATTGGGTTGCCTTCAGTGATCGCACGCCAGTCTCCTCAAGTACGGGAATGTCCTGTACTCAAGGTATACCCCGCCACCGTGAAACTGTCGTACCGGATGTGTTAACTGTTTGACACCGCCGGACGAGTGACTTACCTGTGCGGTGGCAGCATGAGACCGGGCGCCCGGCCTACAGCACGCAATCCAGGATGAACCGTCGCGTGACATTTCCCCGACGGCCGCTTCCACTCGCCGCGTTGTAGGCCAGCTCAATGAACAGTCTCCACTGAGTCCCTGACGCGTCAATGAGTTCCGGCACCGGGCCAAGGTTGATGGCCCCGTATTCCATGCCGGGGCGGTCTCCCGGTTTCAGGTCGATGATCTCGGCCACCTGTTCAGGGTCAAGGTCGTCGTACCTCATCCCAAGGCTCCGGATCAGCGCAGCGCGGCGCATCTCCTCACGACCCATCAGCGCGTAGACCCGCATTGACGCGTTGCGCGACATGAACTCGACGGCCGGTGTCCTGCCAGCCTTCGCCTCACCGATCGAGAGCTCGCGATATGGCTTCGGGTCGAAGTATTCCGCATCGGCATACTCCTCCATGATCTCTGCATATCGCCGTTGCAGCCGGGCCTCTCGGTCAGCAACAGCGGCCGCATCAACTTCCGCACCACTTGCCTGGGACCGCCCCAACAGACTTCGCAACACCATGGAACTCGGATCCTCCGCGCGAACGCTTTCCGCTTCATCGCACCGAACTCTCGCCCGACGCCGCACGTAGGCTATCGTGCGACCACACCCCTCGGCAATCCCGAAACTTAGCCCGCATTCAACACGGCGTTAGCACGCATCATCCATGGTTGGGGAACAAGCCACGAACAGCGAGGCAATTCAATCAAATGCCAACGACAATTCTCGTCGCCGACGACGAAAAGAACATCCTGGAACTCTGTCGCCTGTACCTCGTCAAGGAAGGTTTCACCGTTGAAACCGCGATTGACGGGCAAGAGGTTCTGGACAAGGTTCGGCGCAGCCGGCCAGATCTCGTAGTCCTCGACATCATGATGCCGAGGATCGATGGCCTGGAGGTCTGCCGACGCCTCCGCAAGGACACCAGCATCCCGATCATCATGCTCACCGCACGCGGTGACGATGTCGACAAGGTGGTCGGCCTCGAACTCGGTGCGGACGACTATGTGACCAAGCCATTCAATCCCCGGGAACTCGTCGCACGGGTCAAGGCAGTACTACGACGCGCAACAAGCCGGGTCGAAGTCGACGCGACCGTGGATGTCGGCGACGTGTCCATCGACCCCGGACGACGCGAAGTGACAATTTCCGGCAAGCCAGTGCAGATGCGCGCCAAGGAGTTTGACCTCTTGCTTGCACTTGCGCAGGAAAACGGGCGTGTCCTGAGCCGCGAGCAACTCCTCAGCAGGGTCTGGGGGTACGAGTACTTCGGCGACAGCCGAACCGTCGATGTCCACGTGACGTGGGTACGCGACAAGCTCGAGGGAAGTTGTGCGCAGGTCCAGACGGTCCGAGGCGTCGGCTACAAACTCGTCGCGATGGATACCCCCAATCAGCCCGGCCAACGCGGCACCTAACCAAGCAAATCAGCAACACCAAGACGGCGATGGCGACACGGGAACGACAATGAGCGCACCGAACCAGGTTCTTGCTGCCCTACCGGGTGGACCGGCTTTGGGTGCACGGGTGGCTTCATGGGTGCGCGCAGCCGTAGACGTCCTACCCATCCGTATCTTCAGTTTGCAGGCCCGGATGGTCGGTGCATTCGCGATGGTCATTTTCCTGACCCTGTTGCTGACCGGTGGCGCGGTTGTGTGGCTTATCCAGGACTACCGAATCCGGATCGCTGTCGACCATCTCAGCGACCTTGCCGTCATAAGCACCTTCATCTCCCGACAGATGGAGGACCAGGCTCTGCTCCCAGACGAGATCGCTTCATTTGTTTCGGGGCAGGTTCAGGGCGAAGCCCAGTCGGTTCTAGTCCTCGATGAAGCAGGGAAGGTCGTCGCCCAAAGGGGTCGGGACGATGATGACGAGGGACCCGACCTTCTCGGCCGAAAACTGACAATCCCAACCGAAGCGACGGCGGCAAGTTCTCAGTGGGGAATCTTTGGGGCACGCGCGCGGTTGGGAGCCGTCGGCCCCCCGGTCAAGGTCTGGGAAGAACCGTCTGACACCTCCGGTCACCTGGTGATGCTTGTGACCGCAGACCTGAAGTCGCTGCGGAATGATCCCGCCGGATCGATGAGGCGTGCCATGCCGGGAAGTCGACCGGCATCGCGACCGGGCGCTGGGACCGATAGGCCGTTCCCCGGTGGTGACCGTCAGATGCCCGGTAGTGGGCGCGGCGCGCCCGGGCCCGACCTGTCGCGCACCTCAACAGACATGGCGCGAATGCTCGCGTCGCCGTCCAGATACCAGATTGTCCTCGCGACGCCATCGAGCGATGTCCGATCGGCGTGGCGCGAACTCGCCCCACGCCTGTCCATCGCCGCCGTGATCGCATTTCTGATCAGCGTCGCGGTGGCGAGCGCGCTTGCGTCGACGATTAGCCGTCCGATTGCGCGGATCACCGAGGCCGCGCGACGCGTCGCCGATGGAGACCTGTCGCAACGTGTCCCGGGCGACGGCAGAGACGAGATTGCCCAACTTGCGAACACCTTCAACCACATGGCGACGCAAATCGCCCAATCGCAGCAATCGCTTCGCGATTTTGTGGCTGACGCGTCTCATGAGCTCCGTACACCACTGACATCAATCCAGGGTTTCGCGGGGGCCCTGCTTGACGGTGCGCTCACCGGTGAAGAGGGGCAGACCCAAGCTGCCCTGATCATCACCGAAGAGTCCCGGCGGATGAGCAACCTCGTGGAGGACCTGCTCTATCTCTCTCGCGTCGAAGCGCTGCGGCCGAACGCCCGACAAGAGAAGGTCAGCGCGTCAACGATCGTGAATGAAATCGTCCGCCGTCTGACGCACCTGGCCGAGGTGCGAAACCTTTCGGTGAACGTTGTGGGAAGTTCGGGACCGATGATCACCGGCGACCCCGGCCAACTCGACCATTTGGTCGGAAACCTCATCCAGAATGCCATCAAATACACCCCGGACGGTGGCATGATTACGATCACGACCGGACACGAAAGTCCAGCCTCGCGCGCTTCGGCCGGTGCCCGCGGGTTCATCCGCGTTCATAACACTGGCACGCTTATTCCCGAACCCGACCTGCCTCACATCTTCGACAGGTTCTATCGCGTTGACAAATCTCGTGCACGCGTGGCCGAGGGTAGCGGCCTGGGACTTGCGATTGCCAAGGAAATCGCGCGCCGGCACGGAGGCGATATTCAGGTGACGAGCACTCCAGCCACAGGAACAACCTTCACCGTTTTCGTACCGTGCCCCGAGGACCCACCACGCACAAATGGTCGGAAGCCGGACGCGAAGACCGGCAGTCAATCGCCAATTTCCAGTTCCGCCTAGATCGTGGCGTAAATGCTGTTGAAGATTCCCGCAATCTGGGGGCCAAGCAGCAGCAGGATCGCGATCACCACGACCGCGATAAGAAAGACGATCAAGGCGTATTCAACAAGACCCTGCCCTGATTCGTCGCGGGCCAGCCGTTTCAACACGCAACCTCCGGAATCAGGCCGGTTATTCGGCCCGTGGCGTGGCGGAACCCAAGGGTTTCCGCCACGGCGCTTGATGCTAGCACGCGACAACGCGTAGCGTCGGCCTAGTCGCCAACGTTCGGCGGTGGGACGCGTCCCTCATCACGGCGCGATCCATCCCAGACGCATCGCTTGCACGACCGCTTGTGTACGGTCCGTGACCTGGAGTTTCCGCAATATTGCAGTCACGTAGTTCTTGACCGTCTGATCACTCACCTGCAACTCGTTCGCGATCAACTTATTGCTTCGACCACGCGAAACCAGGCCAAGTACGTCCAGTTCACGCGTGGTGAGTGTTGTCTCTCGCACCTCCGGCGACACGTGGCCGCTCTGGGTCGGCGTCTGCCTCCGCACCGTGACTCCGACGATCTGCCGCGAAATCATCGCGCTGGAAAATGTGAACCGGCATGTCGATGCGTCGATGACCGCATTGACTACTCCTTGCTCACTGCTCGAACGGGAGAGGTATGCAGAGCATCCCAGCCTCATCGTCTCGAACATTTCCCGTTCCGTCGGCGGTCGAGCTATGACAACCACCGGCAACCACGGGTATCTGCCTCGCACCCAGACCACCGCATGCAGTCCCTCGGTACCAACCGTCGTGCCTCGCCCGTCGTTCACCTGCCCGAAACGCGTGTCAATAACCAAGGCAGACGGTGCCTTGGTTTCCACGGCCGCTATCAACCCAGACAGGTCGGGCACGTTGGTGACCGAACCGACACCACCCTCAGAGGTCAGCATCACTTCAATACCATGCCTCGATATCGGGTCGGCAATGGCCGCTACGACCGTCAGGGATCCCGGCCTCCCAGTGACGTCCATCACCCATCTCGCATCTCCCCTGAGACCGCACCACGATGCCCCGAGTCTCTTCCTGGACGGCGGATCGGATGCAAAAAGGCCTCCAAAACGGTGACAGCCTACCCGATATCCGTAAGAACCCGAATCGTTTCAACGAACCACGTCCGTCAACTTCGAACCCAGGTGTGACCGGTTGCATCACCATGAACAAATCGTTCGTGCAATCGAGTACGATGCCTTCCAAACAGTTTGCAACCGAGCAGCTACCACGACGCATGCAACCAAATGAACTGGGCGAACGCGCATCGACACGCTC
>Ga0209597_1000567_pt1 | contig 24524 bp, 23 predicted proteins | sample M_140625_MF_Meta_FD_187316 | JGI IMG/M metagenome (GOLD analysis project Ga0209597, IMG submission 187316) | Freshwater microbial communities from Lake Montjoie, Canada to study carbon cycling - M_140625_MF_MetaG (SPAdes) (version 2) | ecosystem: Environmental > Aquatic > Freshwater > Lake... | reverse complement strand
AGCGCTGCAACTTACCCTCGAGCATGGGCGGGGAAAGCGCTTCGGTCACGGTGTAGACGAAACAGATATCGCACTTGGGGTTAGCCTTCCAGGTCTGGCGCACGATGCCTTCCATGCAGCGGATGATCCGCTGCGGATCCGCACCGCCGTCATTCACGGCGAACTCGACGAAGAGCAGGTCAGGGCCCTTGGAAAGGACATCCTGCTGCACGCGGAAGACGCCGAGGTCCGAACCAGTGCCACCAATCGCGGCATTGATTTCGGCGAAGGTCGACTGAGGGTAGGCCTTCTTGAAATGGGCGAGGGTCTGCACGCGCCAACCGTTCTGCGCGGTGATCGAGCCGCCGAGGTAGCCGATCTTGAGCTCGGCCCCGGTCGTCTGGGCCTTGAGGAAGAAATTCGGAAGGCCGCCGCGGGCGCGGACCTCCTGGGCGTCGACCAACGGGTATTCCTTATCGGCGGCCTGGCCGAGGACGGCGGCGCACAGCGCCAAAGCGGAGAAGAGCAGTCTCATGGGGGTGTCTTATTAGACGTAAGGAAACCCCGCAGGTTCCAGCCTATTGGCGCCGTAGGCCGAAAAAACGAAAGTCCGACTTCCTTCCGCGATAGAGGGCCGTAAGTTCATCCTATGGACAACGTCACGCACGCCGCCCTCGGTATCGCCGCCGGTATCGCCGTCCGCCGCGCTGGAGCCTCCCTGCCCGCCGCCGCCCTCGCAGGCCTGCTCGCCGCCGAAGCGCCAGACCTCGACGTCTTCATCCGCTCCGCCGGCGACCCGCTCGTCTCCTTCCGCTGGCATCGCCACTTCACGCACAGCTTCGCCTTCATGCCCGTCTGGGGCCTCCTCGCGGCCCTCATTTCCGCGTGGCTCTTCCGCCGCCGCCCCGATGCGCATTGGCGCGACCTACTGCTGCCAGGTCTAGCGGGTGCGCTGACGCACCTACTCTGCGATGCGTGCACGAGCTACGGCACGATGCTTCTCTGGCCTTTCGACCACGGTCGCTACGCCTGGGATTGCCTGCCGATCATCGACCTCTTCGCCACTCTACCGGTGTTGGTGCTCGCGATCCTCGCTTGGAAGAAGGCCGCTCCGCGCCTCGCGGTCTACGGCCTGGTTTGGTTCACGTCGTACGCGTTACTCGGCGTCTGGCAGCATGCGCGCGCGGAGACTGCGCTGCGCCAATGGTTCGCCTCGCAGCAGGTCACCCGCCGCCCGGAACGTGTCGCGGTCAAGCCGACCGCCCTCAACCTCGTCGTCTGGCGCTGCGTGTGGCTCGAAGACGGCAAGTGGCATACGGCCGCAGTGCGCGTCATGCCGTTCGCGGCCCCGCAGGTGATCATCGGCGAAACCCGCACGGCGCTCACGCCGCAGAGTCCTGGCCTCCCCGCGGCTGGCTCGCCCGCCGCGGTCATCATCGCCGACTTCTCTCGCTTCACGCAGGACTGGAACAGCTTCACGGTCGACGGTTCTGCCGTGCTCATCGGCGACATCCGCTTCGGCATGCTGCCGACGAGCGCTCGCCCACTCTGGTCTATCCGCTGTGAACCCACGATGCCGAGCACCGTCGTCATGGACCGCTCCCTCAATCCAGGCGACTGGAGCCGGTTCGGCCAGATGATCACCGGCACGCATCCCGATTACGTCACCCTCAAATGAAGCCCCTCCTCGCCCTCCTCCTCGGTGCCGCCGCCTTCGCCGCCGAACCCACGTTCAAGCTCGTACTCGATGATAACTTCGACGGCACGGAGCTGAACGCCAAGATCTGGAACATCGAGGTCGGCAAGCGTCGCGAATCCCTCAACTCGCCCAAAGCGATCGACGTGAAGGACGGCGTGCTGAAAATCACGACCTGGACCGACGTCGACGGCACGACCTACTGCGGCTTCCTGACCACGCGCAAGAAGTTCGCCCTGACGCAGGGCAAGACCGAGGCGCGCTGCCGCTTCTCCGTCCAGCCGGGCACGCAAATCGCCTTCTGGGCGCAGTCGCCCACCTACGGCAAATCCGGTACCGCCGCGGGTGCGGTGACCGACGGCGTCGAGATCGACATCCTTGAGACGACGGGCCTGAAGAAAGGCAGCTATCAGTCCGTCCTCCACTGGGGTCCTTACAAGCATCCGACCGAGAAGAAGGCCAGCTCGACGCAGCACCCGGCGAACGTCGGCGGCGAGTGGCATGACTACGGCGTCGAATGGGATGACACCGGCTACCGCTTCACCTTCGACGGAAAAGTCGTCTGGACCGACGCGAAATGCCCTGGCACCAAGGCGGCGGAATTCCTGATGCTCACCAGCGAATCGAACCTCAAGGGTTGGAACGGCGAGCGCCCCAAAGAAGGCTACGGCCTCAAGGCCGACTCGAAGAACACCTTCGAAATCGATTGGGTGAAGGCCTGGGAACGCGTCCCCGCGGCGAAGTGATTCAGCGCAGCTCGAACCGGTAGCTGGCCACGGCTTCCGACGCGACCGGTGAACGGTTGCGCGAAGCCGGCGCGAAAGAGGAAGCACGCGCGGCCTCTAATGCGGCTTCGTCAAGCAAGCGGCTGCCTGAACTCTGCGTCAGTTCGACCTGCCGGACGGATCCGTCCGCAGCGAGTGTGATGCGGACGCCGACCACGCCTTCGGCGCCCGCGCGGCGCGCGCGCTCAGGATAGGCTGGCTCCTGACGAGTAAGGAAGGACGGCGGCACGAAGACTTCGGCGACCGGGGCCGGTGCGGCGGCGAGCACTTCGCCTTTCGTGGCGACGGCGACCGTGGCCACCGAAGTCGGCGCCGACGCGACGATGGGCGCGGCGACGACCGGCACCGCGAAAGGAACGGCGACGGCGATGTTCGGCGCGACGGGGACGGGCAGACCGGCGCCGAGCGCCACGCCTCCCTTGGCTTCGCCCGGCAAGGCCACCGGTTCGGCCACGAGCGTCACCATGACCATGCCGCCTTCACGGGAAGCTTCGCTGACGCCAACGGCTCCACCCATCCAGACCGCGGCGACGGCCGCGAGATGGAAGCCGGCCACGGCGGTCCAGATCAGGCGATGGCGACGGCTTTCGAGCACGCTGGCAGGGTCAGGGCGGCGGCGCGTTCAGTCAAGAACGGGCCGTGTCATTTCGAGAGGTCCGGCGGGATCATCCACAACAAGCTCCATGAACCATAGGGGCGAAGCCGAGTCGGCTTCGCCGTCCGCTCCAAAGCGAGGAGCCCGGACTTACGGAAGCGAACTGACGCGCCACCGTCGGCTAGGCCCAACAGCAGGGCCGCCAGTTCGGCGAGGTGCGGGTTATGCCCGACCAGCAGCCGGCTGCGCCGCGACTTGGCGAGCAGCTCCGCTGTCTTACGCGGATCATGCTCGGGCTCCAATCCGCCTAGGACCTTAAGGGGCAACGGCGAACCCGTCGCCAGCCGGAGTAGCTGAGCCGTACGCACCGCGCGGACGAGCGGGCTGTGTTCGATTGCGTCGACCTCCTCGAGCGGCACCTGGCCGGCGCCCTTGGCCAGCAGGGCGACCTGCCGCTGCCCGTGCGCGGTGAGGTCGCGCGAGGCGTCCGGCGTCCCGGGGACGGCTTCGGCATGACGGAGCAGGTAGGCGCGCATGACGATAAGGTGGGCCAAAATAATATTAACGCAAATCGGTCTTGCCCACAGGCGCCGTCCGTCAACCAATCGCGCGTGCGCTTCGCCGCGATCGCCGCCCTCCTCTTGAGCTTGTCGTTCCCGGCCGAGGCGGCTGTCAGTTCACGTTATTCGACGGCCGGCATGACCGTCGATGGGATGATCTGCGTGGACGCCGCGACCGGCACGGTACTCCTGGAAGAGAAAGCCGACTTCCCGGGCCATCCGGCCAGCGTGACGAAGCTCATGACGACCCTCCTCGTGCTCGAGGATATCCGGGCGAACAAGCTGACGATGCGGAGCCGAGTCACGGTCACCAAGGCCGCCGCCGATATCGGCGGCTCCCAGGTCTGGCTGGCGCCCGGCGAAAGCTTCACGGTCGAAGAGATGCTGTACGCGCTGCTGCTGAAATCGGCCAACGACGTGGCCGTCGCCCTCGCCATCGACCGCGCCGGTAACGTGCCCACGTTCGTCGCGCGCATGAACCGCCGAGCCGCGGAACTGGGCATGAACCGCACCACCTTCGTGACCCCCAACGGGCTCACCTACGGCAAGGGCCCCCACGACACCACCACTGCCCGCGACCTGGCCAAGCTCTCGGTCACGCTCTGCCAATTCCCGGAAGTGCTCAAGTTTACCAGCACCAAGCAGTACATGCTCCGTCGGCCGGGCAAGCCGCTCGAGCTCCTCAACCATAACCACCTCCTCGACTCCTTCCCTGGCTGCGATGGATTGAAGACCGGGTGGACGGTTGCCGCGCACGCCTCGATCGTGACCACCGCCAAGGATAAGGACCTCCGAGTCATCGCGATCGTGCTCGGCTGCCAAAGCCCAGCCGGAGCCAAGCCAGAGCAGCGCCTTCGCGATAACCTGGCGGCCGACCTGATGACCCAAGGCCTCGACAAACTAAAGAAGCTCGAGGCCGAGAAAGCCCTGCGGCTGGCCCGGACGCCCGCCCTCACTCCTGCCCGGAAAGCCCCAGTAAAGGCCAAGAAAGATGAGGGTTTTTGGGACTGGCTGGTGGATTTGTTTAGCTTCTAACCCCCGCCCAAAGGGGGGTATAAAGAAGTAGTGAACATTTGTTCATTTTGCTTGCAAGGCTCCCTGCCCTCGGCACCTTCCCTTACGCATACCCAACGCTATGTCCGCCAAATCCGAACCCACCGCTAAAGAAAAATCTGCCAACCAGGCAGCCGAGAAGAAGACCCTCGATCTGGCTCTCTCCGCCATCAACAAGCAGTATGGCGATGGCACCCTGATGCGCATGGGAGACGCGACCAAGATGCAGGTCTCGTCCGTCTCCACTGGCTCGGTCGCCATCGACCTCGCCTTGGGCGTCGGCGGCCTCCCCCGCGGCCGTATCGTCGAGATCTTCGGCCCGGAATCCTCCGGTAAGACGACCCTCTGTCTCTCCATCATCGCCGAGATCCAGCGCCAGGGCGGCAACGCCGTCTTCGTCGACGTCGAACACGCCCTCGACCCTCGCTACTCTAAGGTGGTCGGCGTCGACCTGGATAACCTCCTGGTCTCCCAACCCGAATCCGGCGAAGACGCCCTTAACATCGTCGAAACCCTCATCCGCTCCGGTGCCGTCGACGTGGTCGTCATCGACTCCGTCGCCGCCCTCGTCTCCAAGCAGGAACTCGACGGCCAGATGGGCGACGCGACCGTCGGCGTCCAGGCCCGTATGATGAGCCAGGCCATGCGCCGCCTCACGGCCGCCATCAGCCGCACGAATTGCATCTGTATCTTCACGAATCAGATCCGCGAAAAGATTGGCGTGATGTTCGGCAGCCCCGAAACCACCCCCGGCGGCCGCGCCCTGAAGTTCTTCTCCTCTATCCGCATCGACATCCGTCGCATCGGCCAGATCAAGGAACCTTCCGGTAAGGTCATCGGTAACCGCACCAAGGTGAAGGTCGTGAAGAACAAGGTCGCCCCTCCCTTCACGGAGTGTGAGTTCGACATCATGTACACCGAAGGCATCTCCCGCTCCGGTTCCGTCCTCGACCTCGGCATCGAACACAAGATTCTCGAGAAGAAGGGCGCCTGGATCGCCTATAACGGCCAGCTCATCGGCCAGGGCCGCGAAGCCGCCAAGGACTACCTCATCAAGAACCCGAAGGTCCTGGAGGAAATCCAGAAGACCATCATGGAGAAGGTCCAGGTCGTCGGTGGTATGACCCTGGCTGTCGGCGTCGCTGAGAACGTCACGGCCGAATAATCAATCGTTGTTGGCTAGCCATAGCCCGGGCCGCACGAAAGTGCGGCCCGTTTCATTGGCGGAGGTCGCTCAGCGTACCTCTTCGATCTTAATCGTCGAGTCGACGGGCTTGACCACGGCCTTCAACGCGGCGGCCAGGCGATCGAACTCGACCTGCGAGCTCTTCGCGACGGCTTCCATGTCCTTCTTGGCTTCGGGGCTGCGGAAGAGGGTCTTGATCTGCTTGGTCTCATACGCCTGCTTGTCGCCGACGGCCTGCCAGATCTTGGCGAAAGCCGGCGAAGTGGGATTCTGCGGGAACTCGGCCGCGAGGTTCACGCCCTTGGCCACCTGCACGGCGGTGAAGACCTTGGACGTCTCGCCCCAAGTCACCTTGACCTGCGCGGTCTTGGCACCGGCGACCTTGAGAGTCAGGCGGTTCAGCTTCTTCTGGAAGTCGGCCAAGGCCACGCCAGCGGCGATGGTATTATCCTTGGTGACATCACCGGCCTCGAAGGAAAACGGCAGTCGGAAGCTACGGAGGGAGACGACGCCGTTCTCAAACTTGACGACGCGCTGGCCTTCGCGGGCCGTCGCCTTGCCGGTCTCGAGGTCGACGTTGATCTGGCCGACATCACCGCGCAGGCCAAGGCCTTCGAGGTAAGCCGTCGCCATCATGACGTGGCCAGCCCAGCCGGGATGGACGCCATCATTGCCCTCGAGCTTGAAGCCGTCGCCATACATGGCACGGGATTCATACCCCTTGATCAGCATCGGCCAATAGACGTCGGCGAAGGCGACCTGTTCGGCCTGGGCGACTTCGATATCGATATTACGGAAATTGAGGAGAGCGAGGTTGAGGGTCTCCCAGGTACCCTTGGCCGACTTCACCCAGGGCGGGACGGAGTGGATCGTTCCAGACGAACCGAGCACGACGCGCGCGCCGGCCTCCTTGAACTTACGCACGACGGCGGTCTGGTTCGCGCGGAAGGTCGCGGCGATGGTTTCATCCTGAGGGACGTAACGGAAGTCGTTCATGCCGTAGCAGGTCGTGGCAATGGTCGGCTTGAAGCGGAGGACATCATTATCCATACGCTTCAGGAAGCCGCCGGCCTGCTCGCCGCTCCAGCCATGCTGGCGGACGGTGACATGTAGGTCGGAACGGGCGGCGGTGATGTAGGCCTCCATGATGCGGCTGTACATCTTCTGCTCGGTGATAGAGTCGCCGCAGATGGCAAGTCGGTCGTCCTTCTGGAGGAGGAGGGTCGCCGTCTTCGGCGCCTGCAGGCCGACGTAAGCAGCCGGGATAATCTCAGGGCGGGCTTGGTATTGCTGGCAGCCGACTAGGCCGAGGCAAAGGAGTAGGATGGCGCAGGGGTATCGCATCAGGCGGTTCTAGCCGATGACTCCGGGAAATCACTCCTCTTCTCTCCCCGGCTTGCTTTTCGCGGAGATTTTCGTCATATTGACCATCCCCTGCAGTGTTCGACACCCGCGGCAGCCTCCCTTCCCTACGAACATAATATACGGGAGGTGCGACCCGACCGGCCTCGTCCGAGCCGTGGCAACGTACCGCCCACCTAAATCCAGGAATAAGTGGAGCTCCAATCGGAATCGGCACAGGCGGGGACCCTTTAAGCAAAGATGACGGATGGGTAGGTAGGGTCGGGACCGCGTCACGACCTAGCTACCTGGCCGCCGAATGGTGGCCAAAGGTAGGGGCAGGACTACGTCATGACCTCCCATACAAAAAGGGCGCGGCGTAGCCACGCCCCTACCCTGCGTTCACCATTCGGCGAACGCGACGCACCGCATGACGTGATGGCAATCACGTCCCTACCTCAAGACAGCCTCACAACCCAAAGGGAAACCGGTTCCCGGTCTCCCTTTGAGTTCATGGCTTTCCCTAACCGCCAACCGCTATCCGCTCACCGCCATTGCCTGTCTCAACCCAGATTCAACTGTCCACCTTCGCAGAGGCTCGGATTACCGAAGGTCTTCATGGGATGACCGAAGCCCTTAGCGATGGACATGAGGAGACGGTTGTGGGGCTCCTTCTTGAACTTGAGCGCGCGGCCGGTCTTGAAACCGAGCCCGCCGCCGATGAGTACCCAGGGGATATCCTCGTGCGTGTGGCTGTTGCCCTTCCCGAGCTCGTTCGTCCAGACGATGGTGGTATTGTCCAGCATGTTGCCCTTGCCGTCCGGCTCCGGGGTCTCCTGCAGGCGCCTCGCGAGGAAGGCGATCTGCTCGGCGAACCAGGTGTTGATCTTGATCAACTTCTCGACCGATACGCCATTGAGATCCGGGTCGTGCGAAAGCGAATGGTGGCCTTCCTCGATGCCAATCCACTTCATGCGAGCGCTGCCCACGGAGTTGGTGAACTGGAAAGTCGAGATGCGCGCCATGTCGTTCTTAAAGGCGCTGATGAGAAGTTCGGTCTGCAGGCGCGTAATCTGCGGGATGCTATCATTGTCCATCGGTACGCCGGGCTCCGGCGGATGGGGCACCGCCACACCGGCCTGCGACTGGCTTTCCTTCAGGCCCCGCTCGAGTTCGCGTAAGGCGGTGGCATGCTGATCCAGCAGGCCACGATCGCTCTTGTCGACGGCGTTGGCGACCTTGGCGATGTCATCCTTGAGGCCGTCCAGGACAGACCCAAGGTTCTCACCTTCCTTCATCGAACCGTAGAGTTTATCGAAGAGCTCGTAAGGGCTCGAGATGGGAGCGACGGGCTGGTTCGCGCCGGCGTAGCTCCAGCGTGTCCAGGGGTCGGCGCGGTTGCCGACGGCGATACCAATCTCCAACGAGCCCATGCGGGTCTTGGTCGCAGCATTGGACTGCAGATGCGTGCGCAGGACCTGGTCGACGGACGGGCCACTGGCCCAGCCAGCGGGAGCGCCGCCGCCACCCATGATGTTACCTGGGAAGAGCTCGATGCCCGTGAGCAGGCAGCTCATGCCGCGCATGTGCGAATCGCCGTCGCCACGCACGCGGTTGTTGACGCCCTTGAGCGTGAGCAGCTTGTCCTTGAACGGCTCGAACGGCTTCATGATCGGCTTGAGCTTGAAGGCCGCGCCTTCCTCGTCCGGCCAGAAGGCCGGCGGGACGACGCCGTTAGGCGAGAAGACGAAGATGACGCGCTGGCGGCGGCCGGTAATCGGCTCGGCGGCGCCGAGCGAGGCGAGGCCGCCCAGGAGCGGCAAAGCGGCGGCCGAAAGGCCGAGGCTACGGAGGAAATCCCTGCGATGTTGGAGCGACATGTTCTTAGCGATTGGAAGGGGCGGTGGTGACGGTCGGGCGGAGCGCGGCGACGACGGCGACCTCGACAGCGAGGTTGCGGACGTGGAAGTTGTCGGCGCGGAACTTCGTGGTCAGCTGACCGAGCAGCTCAGGCGAATAGGCCGCGGGCGGCTGCTTCACCATTTCCTGGAACAGGTTGCGGACGAACCCGCTTTGGCCGGAAAGGCTGTCGGCGGCGTGGGTGGCGACATCGCGGGCGCCAGTCAGCTGGATGACGGTGCCGTCCGCGGTGGCGTAATCGGAAACCGGGTTGACGGGCTTCTTATTGTCGGTGGCGCGCACGCGCCCCACGGCGTCGAAGCGCTCGAAGCTGAAGCCGAGCGGATTGATCGTCACGTGGCACGACATGCAGGCGGGCTTTGCGGTAAGTTCCGCGACCTTTTCGCGCATGGTGAACGAGGGGTCGAACTTGTCGTCCATGAACGCAATCGCCATGGGCGGCGGCTTAAGCATGCGGCCAAGAATGTTGCGCGTCACGAAGACGCCGCGGTGGATCGGCGAGGAGGACTTGGTGTAGGAGAAGGTTGCGAGAACGTACGGGTGCGTGAGTACGCCGGCCCGCTGGTCAGCATCCATCTTGACGGGCTGGAAGCCGCCGCCGGCTTCGATCTTCTGGCCGTAGAACTTGGCCAAGCGATCATTCATCAAGATGGTATCGCTGAGCAGGAGCTGGCGGTAGTCGGACTGCTCGGACCACACGATGCTTTCGGCGAAGAGGTCGAGTGAGGTGCGCAAGTCCATGACGACGCCTTGGTCGAAGCCGGGATATTCCTTCTGATCCTTGGCGATCTCGGCGCCTTCTTCGACGTGCAACCAGTGGTGGAGGAAGTCGCGCAGCTTCGACTTAGCGCGCGCATCCTTCATCATGCGCTGGGCTTGCTGACGGACCTGGACGTCGGTCTTGAGCTGGCCGGCGGCGGCGGCCTTCAGGAGCGCGGCGTCGGGGACGGAATCCCAGAGGGTCAGCGCGAGGCGCGAGGCGACGGCGTAATCATCCTGCGGACCGATGCCGGGATAGAGGAACGCGGGATTGGAAAGCGTGAAGATGAAGGCTCGCTTGGCGGCGACTTCAGGAGCGACGCTAGCGTAGATCTTGCCGAGGTCGGCCTTCTGCTCGTCGGTGAGCGGACGACGGTAGGCCATCTGGGCGAAGCGCAGGGAGAAGGCCTTCAGCTTCTCGCCACGGTCAGGCGCATCGGCCTTGGTGCCGGCGAGGCCAAAGAGGCTTGGTCCAATCATTGCGGAGACCTGCAGCGCGCCCTTGGCGACGGCTTCCGTCCACTCGCGCGAGACCGAAGCGCCGCGCTCGTAACCAATGCTGCCGTCGTCCGGCGGCAGGGGCACGGAGATCACGCTGATCGGTGAGGAGAACTTCGGGGAGAGATGGGTGCGAGGGATCACGGACCAGGCGCCGCCGGGCGGACGCCACTCGAGCTTGAGCGCCGCGGTCTTATCCTTGTACTTGAAGAACTCGATCTTCAGCGGGTAGCTGCGGCCGCCCAGGAGGAAGATCGGGGCCGACGCCGTGCGCGTCATGGCGGAACTCACCCAGAGGTCGATGAGCGCGTTCTTCTCGCTACCGCCCTCTGGCGTATTGACGTAGAGGCGGACGCCGTTGGGCGAAGTGACGCGGAACTCGTATTCTCCAGTATCCGGGATGAGCACCGAGCCAGACCAGTTGATGGAGAACTGCGCGGTATAGGTGCCCTTCTCGGGTGCGTTGGTGCCGAAGTCAAAATCGATGACCGGGTCGACCTGCTGCTTGAAGGTGGCTTCGGGTCGGTTCTGATCCGGCTTCTTGGGATCGCGCTCCGGACGTTCGCGGTAAGTACCGGCGAGGCCACCGGATTCGGTCGTGGAAGTCGCGTTACGGAGCGACCCGAGGAGATCGGCGACGCTCTCGCGATACTGGCGGACAGTCAGGTGCGCCAGCTCGATGCGGGGCGGATGATTCCGGGCGCGGGCCTCGGCCGAATAGAAAGCCTTGTGGATATATTCCGCGGAGGCGGTGGCATCGGCGAGCGAAAGGGAACCGGGGTCGCTCTCGGGCATCTCGCGGGCGATATACTTCGCCAGGGAGGCGATGGACTTCTCGCCCACGAGGGGTTCGTCCGCCTTGCCGGCGACCCCTTGGCCGACCGGCCCATGACAACGCATGCAGTCGGCGCGGTAGACGACTTCACCGTCGCGCGGGGCAGCGAGGTTCTTTTTGTAGTAGCGCTGGCCTTGGCGGCCGGCGAAGACCAAGGCGGCCAGGACGCCGAGGGCGGCCACGACCTTGATAGACCGGGAAAGGGGCATGGGGTTCTGACCCCTAAACTCACGGGTAAGTTCCTCTAAATCAAGCCCGCCTCCCCGAAACTAAACCACCCTTTACCCGCCGGATCGGCCTCCGGGCGGCCGATGACCACATGGTCCAGTAACTCCACCCCCACTACCCTCCCCGCATCGGCCAGCTGCCGGGTCACGGCCCGGTCCGCCGGACTCGGCGTCGGATCCCCGCTGGGATGGTTATGCGCCACGATGGCCGCCGAGGCGGCGTGCTTCAAAGCCTGCCGGAAGACCTCGCGCGGATGCAGCAACGAGCTCGTCGCGGTGCCAGAGCTGACTTCGTGCAGGGCAAGCAACCGGTTACGTCGGTTGAGGCAGAGCACCCAACACTTCTCGACCGCGAGCCCCGCGGCGAACGGCTCAAGCCGCGCCCATATCTTGGCCGGCGCATCGAGCTTCTCGCCCGGGTCATGGGCCCGCTCACGGATCCTGCGCGCGAGCTCCATCGCGGCGGCGAGCTCCGCCGCCTTCGCCGGACCGAGACCATGGACGCGCCCAAAGTCGTGGGTGTCCCAAGTCGCCAACGCGGCGAGCGAGCCAGACTCTGCGAGCAACGACGTGGCGACGACTGGCGCCGGCGCACCCTTGGTGCCGGTGCCGATGAGGAGCTCAATGAGCTCGGCGTCGAGCAAGGCGCGCGGGCCGAGCCGTACCAATCGCTCACGTGGACGATCCTGGGAAATCATCCCGCCACGCTGGCGACGGCCAGACAGTGCTCAAGCGGACCTACTACCCAGCGGTTCCACCCAGCCGACGGTAGTGGGCCAACACCTTGCCATAGGCCGGCGTCAGCGCCTCGAGGGACGCGACGTTGAGGCCCAAGTCCTTGATGAGGCCGTCGCGCAGGCCGTAGATCCACGCATGGACCTCGACCTTCTGGCCGCGGGCCCAGGCATCCTGCATCACGGTGGAGTGGCAGACATTGGCCGCCTGCTCGATGACGTTGAGCTCGCAAAGGGTGTCCAGCTTCGCCGGACCGAGGACGGATTCGACGACGATGGCGTGCTTGTGATGCACGTCGCGCACATGGCGTAGCCAGTTGTCGACGAGTCCTACCTTACGGCGCTCGAGCGAGGCCTGGACGCCGCCGCAGCCGTAGTGTCCGCAGACGATGACGTGCTCGACCTTGAGGACGTCCACGGCGTACTGCAGCACAGAGAGGCAGTTGAGGTCGGTGTGGACGACGACGTTAGCAACGTTGCGATGGACGAAGAGCTCGCCAGGCAGGAGGCCGACAATCTCGTTAGCGGGGACGCGGCTATCCGAGCAGCCAATCCAGAGGTAGCGCGGAGTCTGCTGCTTGGACAGCGTCTCGAAGAAAGCAGGGTCGCGGCGACGGACGTTTTCCGACCACTCGCGGTTTTTCCCGAACAGGTTTTCGATGGAAGACATCGAAGGCACTTACATTGGGAAAAGCCTTGGGCGGGCAAGCGAATAGGCGGAATATCCGCCCCGGCCCGCCCACCGACGCCTTCTCGGCAATCTTTAGAGAGCCGAGGGGGGATAATCCTGAAGCATTTCCCCCTCAGGTTTTGGCGCCTTTCATGGGGTGCTCCCCGCGAGGGGAAAGGGATTGGTGCTATTTATTGGCCGTTTCCGCAGTCGGGTAGCGGCCTTCTTCAGCTTCCGGCCGGACAGGGGTTGAAACTCCGCCCGCCGTGTGGTGTATTATACATAACATGAAGACCAGCCTCCTCGCCCTGCTCGCCGCCGCCGCGCTCGCTTCGGCCGCCACTACGAAGGAAAAGACCCCGACTTCCAGCACGGGGACCGTCGTAATCGATAAGCCCGTAGCCACGACCTCTAAGAAAAAGCCCCAGAAGGAAGCGGCCGCCGCGCTCGCCGACCCAGTCTCGCTCGTCGCTGACTCCGTCGACGCCGCCACCCAGATCGCAATGGAAGCCGCCAAGGTCGCCCAAGCCGAAGCCGACAAGCTCGCCGCCATCGGCACCGATAAGGCCGCCTCCCCTTCCAACGCCAAGCTCGCCGAAGCCGCGGTCGTCGCCGGTGCCACCGCCGCCAAGGAACTGAAGAAGGCCAAGAAAGAATCCGATGCCGAGAAGTCGGCGAAGCCGGAAGAAAAGAAGCCTGAGGCCGAAGCGCCGAAGCCCGCCCAGAAGCCGACGAGCAAGAAGGCCGCCAAAGAAACCCCGGCTCAGTAAACGAACCGAGCCCCCCGAAACAGCCCCGGATGACGGGGCTTTTTCATGCCCCTCTGGGATGCTTGAAACTTCCCCAGGCTTCCGCTGTATCATCCTTATCCCCATGAAGCCTTTCGTTCTCGCCCTCCTTCTCGCCGCCGGCCTCGCCGTGGCCGCCGAACCTGCCAAGGAAACCCCCGCTGCTCCCGCCCCTCCGGAACCGAAGCCCTTCTTCGATCCCGCCGCGCCAGCCCCGACGGTCGATCCGACCAAGCCCGTCCCTGAGCCTTCGACCCCGACACCAGAAAAGAAAAAGCCGGACGTGACTGAAAAGAAGAAAAAGAAGGAGAAGAAGTAAGCGGGCACGAGGGAGGGACGCGCGCCCTCGCTCAGCCGTGTATCGAGGTAGGGACAGCACCACGTGCTGTCCTAAGCCACCGCAAGGCGACACACGTTAGGACGCGATAGTGATCACGTCCCTACCTCAAGACAGCCGCAGCACCCAAAGGGAAACCGGAATATTTGCTTCGGGCATAATTCTTCAGGTGACGGGTGACGGCCACCAGGGCATCGGCCGTTCGGCCTTCGGCACCAGGTTCCCGCGGCTGATGGCCAAAAAGCCGAAGCCTGAGCTCCCGATGCCCGTGGCCGTCACCCGTCACCCGGAAAACTTTGGCTATGTCGTGATGCAGTCCCGACCTACCCGACGCATCCCTTGCCAACTGGTCAACTAACGCTGCCTCGCGCCCTCGGGCCCTCCTGCCTCTCTCGTCCGTCAGTCGACGAGAATCTCGCGGGGGCTGGAGCCGTTCTCGGGTCCGACGTATCCCTTGTCGTGCAGGACGTCCATGATGCGAGCCGCACGGTTGTAGCCGAGCTTCAGGCGACGCTGGAGCATCGAGACCGAAGCGCGACGCGTCTCCTTAATGATTGCCCAGCTCTGGGCGACCAGCGGGTCTTCGCCTTCTTCGCCCTCTTCGCCTCCCACGCCGCCTTCGGCGCCGTCCTTGATGGCCTTGATGACGTCTTGGGCGAACTCGGGCTTACCGTTCTTCTCCGCGAGGAATTCAACGATTGCGGCGACTTCTTGTTCGCCGACGAACGCGCCCTGCACGCGGTTGAGCGTAGCGCTGCCCGGAGGCACGAAGAGCATATCACCCCGGCCGACGAGCGTCTCGGCGCCGCCCCGGTCCAAGATGGTGCGGGAGTCGATCTGCGAAGGCACCTTGAAGCCAATGCGCGTGGGCAGGTTGGCCTTGATGAGGCCGGTGATAACGTCCGTCGACGGACGCTGCGTGGCGAGTACGAGGTGGATGCCGGCGGCGCGGGCGAGCTGGGCGATGCGCGCGACCGAGGTCTCGATATCTTTGGCCGCGACCATCATGAGGTCCGCCATCTCGTCGATAATGCAGACAATGTAGGGCAGTTTCTCGGTCGGCACGTTCACCCCGTCGTCGATAACCGCTTCCGCGGCCTCCGCCGCGGCGGCCTGCTCCTCGGGGCTGAGCGCGAGCTCCTCCTGCTTGGGGAGACCTGCCTCCTTGGTAATCTTGGCGTTAAAGCCGGTGATATTCTTCACGCCGCACTTGGCGAAGATCTTGTAGCGCTGCGACATCTCCGCGATGAGCCACTTGAGGGCGGCGGGGACGCGCGTGGGGTCGGTCTCGACCGGGATCAGTAGGTGCGGCAGGTTATTGTAAATCTGCAGTTCGACGACCTTGGGGTCGACCATGATGAAGCGCAGGTCCTGCGGCGTGCAGCGGTAGAGGAGCGAGACGATGATCGCGTTGATGCAGACGGACTTGCCCTGGCCGGTGGCGCCGGCGATGAGGCAGTGCGGCATCTTGGCCAGGTCCTGGATAACGGGCTTGTTGGTGACGCTGTCCACGCCGAGCACGACGGGGAGCTCCATCGAGGCCTCGGCCCAGGCCTTGGACTCGATGATCTCACGCAGGAGCACGTCCTTGCGGTTCTTGTTCGGGATTTCAATGCCGACAGTACCCTTGCCGGGCACCGGCGCTAAAATGCGGACCGCGACGGCCTCGAGGTTCATCGCGATGTTATTCGAAAGGTTGGCGATCTTCTCCACGCGCACGCCAGGCGCGGGCTTGATCTCATAGCGGGTGATCGATGGGCCTTGCTGGATGCCGACGTCGACGCCGTTGACGGGATCGACGGGCACGCAGTCTACCTTGAACTGCTTGAGGGTCTCGATGAGGTCGGAGGCGCGCTTACGGAAATCCTCGGGCTCGAGCTTGGAGTTGTCGGCCGGCTCGTTGAGCATCCTGATCTCGGGGAAGACGTAGTCGCCACGCTTCTTGATGACCTGGCTGGCGCGGGCCTTCTCGATTTTGTCGGGCTGGACGACGAGGACCTTGCCAGCCGGCTCCTGCGACTTACGCACGGGCTTGGCTTCGACCTCTTCTTCATCTTCTTCATCTTCCGGGGCGACCGTCTTCGGCTTCTCGGGCTTCTTATCCTTGGTCGTTGTCTCAGGGGAGATGGAAACGTTGTCCGAGTCGACGAGGTCGGGACCGACGTCCTCGCCTTCCTTCGGGCCCTCGTGCGGGGTATCGACTTCAACCAGCACGGACTTGGATACCGCCTTCGGAGTCTCCTTGGGCTGGGGGACCGCCATGGCGGTGCCGACGACTTCCTGCTGCTTGCGACGTAGCTCGGCGGCGATGGTGGCGCGGCGGCGCTGCTCTTCGGCGGCGGTCACAGCGGCGGCCTTACGCTCGGCGTTCCAAGCACCGAAGCCGTCACGCATCTCGGCGATCCAGGACGAAAGCGTGGCCTTCGGATCGTCGGCGAGCGCGCCGAGGAGACAGAAGCCATAAGGGAACACCAGAATCCACGTGCCGTAGTCGCCCAAGACCGGATGGAACACGGAGGAATAAAGCATACTGCCGAGCACGCCGCCTGGACCACGGGGATCGAAGGCGACGGAGATATCCTTGGCGGTACCCAGCCAGAGGGTGAGGATCGGGGCGAAGAGGACGACACAGAGCACCATCAGCGTGACCTTGACCGGCCAGAGCGTGTGGGCGCGCTGGTTGAGCGCGAACCAGGCCGCCGCGAAGAGGAAGAACGGCACGAAGAAGCCGGCGTAGCCGAAGAGGCTGAACAGGATGACCGCAACGGTCGCGCCGAAGGCGCCGCACGGATTATGCTCGGCCTGGGCGTTGGCGTCGGCCGGCAGGCTAAAGGTCTTCTCCAGCCATTCCGGGATGAGGTTCTGATCCGAGGGGGCGTGGAACAGCATCGCGACGAGCAGGAACGCGCCGATGAGGGCGAGCACGACGGCGAGGATCGGTTTGCTCTCGCTGGCCGGGCGGGCGAGCGTGGCGGAGCGTTTACGGGCAGGGGCGGGCATGATTATTCTCCGAAGAGGGTTCCTTGCGAGGCGGCGTCCGCAGCGCCGGGAGGCGACGGGTCGGCGTGCAGATGGCGGGGCGGACGCGTGACGCGGGCCGCGAGGGCACGGGTACGTTCCTGCGCGAGGCGTTCGACCATGCCCGCGAGGGCGTGGCGAATCCACTTGGGCGTGAAGGAGGCGGCGGAATAGTCGCACGGGCCGTAGCCGTGCACGCGGCCGGCCTGGAGGAGCGCGTCATTCTGAGCGAACTCGGCCTCGCTCTCCGGCACGTAGACCGCGAAGGCCTTGCCACCGTTCTTGCGCAGCAGCGAGAAGACCGGGACGTCGCTGGGGCCATCGGCGACGTAAATCATATTTTCGAACGGCACGCGCCGATCCTCGGCACGGACGACGGCGTTGACGTCGATATCGGCGTTCTTGTTCGAGCCCTTATTGATCTCGAAGAGGAAGCGGGTCTTGATAGTATTGTCGACCATCGCGGCGACTTGGGTGATCTCGGTCGGCAGGTCCAGCGAGAGCTCGTCCTGCTTGGTGAAGTGCGGCGGGAGCGGGTGCTCGAGGAACTCGCAGCCATAGATGCCGTCGCAATGCGCGGCGAGCGAGGTGCCGCGGATCATCTCCGCGAGGCCAGTGCTGATGACGTAATGCTCGAGGACGACTTCGACGTTATGCTTCCGGCCGAGCTCGCGGACATGTTCCTTGAGCGCGGGGAAGAACTGCGGGAGGCCCGGGCAGAGCTCGATCTCGGCGCCGAGCTCCCGGAGACGGGCGTTCGTCAGGCCCTTCATGAGGCCGGACTTCACGTAGCTGAGGAGGTGGTTGAGGTAGACGGAGTCCTTGGGCGTTCGGATGCCTTTGCGGGCATAAAGCGCCGGAAGCTGGTTCGTTTCCTTCCAGAACTGCTCCTCGTCGACCCCAAAGGACTTGAAGAGCGGGGTCTGCATATAGCCCGGACAGAGGGTCTTGTCGAAGTCCCACACACAGGTGAGAACGTGGGTGCCGCGGAGCGCGGGTTCCTTGGGCTGCATATCGGTCGGAAAAGGGATGAAGGTCGGGCTTGCGGAGGGGAGCCTGCCGCACTCCATTGAATAACGAATGGACGTCTTCTGTCCAAGCCCGATTAACCTCCCTTAACGATGTCCGCCAGCCCCCTCCGCCCCGACCTGACCGGCTTCCGCCGCCGCCTGGCCGAGCTCGAAGCCCTGATGGCCGACCCCGCCACGTTTGCTGATAACCGCCGGGCCGCCGCCCTTGGCGCCGAGCTCCGGTTCACCTCCAAGGCCGTCAAGGCTGACGACGCCCTCGTGGCCCTCGAAAAGGAGCTGGCCGAGTCCCGCACCATGTCCGGCGAGGCCGACGCCGAGTTCCGCGCCATGGCCGCCGAGGAGATCGCCCGCCTGGAGCCGGCCGTCGAGGTGGCCCGCGAACAGCTGATCCGGGCCATCATCCCGGTGAATCCAGATGATTCTCGTAATGCTCTTGTAGAAATTCGCGCCGGCACCGGCGGGGAGGAAGCCTCCCTCTTCGCCGCCGAGCTCCTCCGGGCCTACACCCGCTTCGCCGAGAAGAAGGGCTGGAAGTGCGAACTAATGTCCCTCTCCCACTCCGACCTGGGCGGCGTCCGCGACGCGGTCCTGCTCATCGAAGGCGAAGGGGCTACCGCCCTCCTCCGCCACGAGGCCGGCGTCCACCGCGTCCAGCGCGTGCCCGCCACCGAGGCCTCCGGCCGCGTCCACACCTCCGCCGCCACGGTCGCGGTCCTCCCGGAAGCCGAAGAAGCCGAGGTCGTCCTGAAGCCCGAGGATCTCGACATGTCCGTCGCCCGCGCGAGTGGTGCCGGCGGTCAGCACGTCAATAAGACGGAGTCCGCGGTGCAGATCATCCACAAGCCGACGGGGCTGATGGTCTACTGCGCTGACGAACGCTCCCAGTTACGCAATCGCGTCAAGGCCCTCCGTGTCCTGCGCTCCCGCCTCCTTGACCTGACGCGCGCCAAGGAACGCGAAGCGCGTGCCGACGCCCGTAAGACCCAGGTGGGCTCAGGCGACCGCTCCGAACGCATCCGTACCTACAACTTCCCTCAGAACCGCATCACCGACCACCGTATCGACCTCACGGTCCACGGCATCGAACAGGTGCTCGAAGGGAATCTCGACGAACTCGTGGACGCGCTCTTTGAAGCCGACCTCCGCGAGCGCGCCGAGGCGATCACTCGGCCGACAGCCTGAGCAGCGCGACGTCTTCGCGGACGAGGAGGTCGCCCTTGTCCGTGTGGCCATCATCAAGCCAACCGTCGGCGACGCCGAAGGCGCGCTCGTAGGATCGGCCGGGCTCCGTCGGCGTGAAGACGACCGCCGGACCGCCGGTCTCGCACTTGGGCACGAAGGCCCACTTGCCGGGAATCTGGCACTTGGCGACCGCCGTGGTCATCGGCTCGAGATTAAATCCGCCAAACTGGCCGCCAGGAGCGGCGAGGTCGCAGGCCTTGGGCCACTCGCCCTTCTCGGCGTGATACTGCAGGAAGATGACCCGTGCCTGCATGCAGACCTGCGAGACGGAGTTGGCCTTGCGATGATCCATGACGACGAACACCAAGGCGACCGCGAGGCCGATGAGCAGGCCCCAGAAGCCACGCCGGGCCGCCGACAGCCAGAGCGGCTCGAGGGGCGTGCGCAGGATCGGAGCTGGGGTGGTATTCTCGGCGGCAGACATCGGCCATCACGATGCCCGGGGTGGCCCGGCCAGCAAGCCCGGAGGAAGTGCGTTTGTTCCTTGGAGAGAAGCCGCTTACCGCCTTGATTGGGGCATGGACGCGGACCACCTCCAACGCTTCGCCGGCATCGGCCGACTCTACGGACGCGCCGGCATGGAACGCCTCGCCCGCTCGTCGTTCCTCGTCGTCGGTCTCGGTGGCGTCGGCTCCTGGACCGTCGAAGCCCTGGCGCGCTCCGGCGTCGGCCACCTCTCGATGGTCGATGGCGATTCCGTCTGCGTCTCGAACACGAACCGCCAGCTGCACGCGGTCGCCGGCAACGACGGCAAGGCGAAGACGGAAGCGATGGCCGAACGCGCCCGCTCGATCCACCCGAAGATCCGCACGACGCTCCACCAGCGCTTCCTCTCGAGATTCAACCCGCACGAGGTGCTCGCGGACTTCGACGGCGTGGTCATCGACGCGATGGACGCGCTTTCGCCGAAGTGCGGACTGATCGCCGAAGCGGTGAACCGCAAGCTGCCCGTGGTCACGGTCGGCGGCTGCGCGGGCCGACTCGATGGTACGCGCATCAAGATCACCGACCTCCGCGACTCGCGCGATGACCCGCTGATGATGCTGGTCCGCAAGCGCCTGCGTCAGAACTTCGACTTCCCTCGCGGCAAGGCGCCCTTCGGTGTCTCGTGCGTTTGGTCCGACGAACCGTTCACGCAACCGACAGACTGCGAAGGGCTCCCCGGCGGCGAAATCCCCGAAGGTGAAGACCTCCACCCGAATTGCGAATGGGGTTACGGCACCGCTTCGCACGTGGCGGGCGCGTTCGGCCTCGCGGCCGCGGGCGAAGCGCTTCGCCTTTCACTGTTACGCGCCGAATAGGCGCGCAAAGTTCGCGCAGGTCAGCGCGGCGGATTCCTCAGGCGTCACGCCCATGGTCCGCGCAAGTTCGGCGTTGTTGCGGACGAGATTCGCCGGATGGTTTTGCTCGGTGCCGTCCGCGGCGGGCGGCAGTTCATGCACGCGGAACTCCGGCGCGGGGCAAAGCGCGGGCGCGTCGGTCTCCACGAGGATCCGCTCGCGCGGGATGGCCGCGGCGAATTGGACACGCAGGTCGGCCTTGCGCGGAATGAGGTGATGCGCGCTGAAAGAAAAATAGGCGCCGAGCTTTGCGAGCTCGGGTACAAGCTCGACGGGCCCGTTCCAGCTATGCAGCAGGAAGCCTCGCCGCGGGAGCTCAGCCGCGCGTAAAATATCCATCAGCGGTCCGATGGCCTTGACGCAGTGGATGGTCAGCGCGCGTTCGAGTTCGACGGCCAGGGCCAGCTGCACCCGGAAAGCCTTCTCCTGCGCGAGCGGATCGAAATCCTTCACCCAACGATCAAGCCCCATCTCGCCTATGCCGGCCGCCGGATGCGCGAGCAGGATTGCCCGGAGCTGTTCTTCCCATCCGATGGGAGCCGTCGGCACATCCCAAGGATGCAGGCCAAACGAGACCCGGTTACGCGGGTCACGTCGGCCGAGTGCGGCTACATCTTCCCAGTCGGAGGGCCCACTTCCATTGATCATCGCCAGCCCCACGCCGGCCGCCCGGGCCTGCTCGACCGCGGCGTATGGCACCTCGGCGAACTGATAGTGGCAGTGGGCGTCGCGGAGTTCCATCAGGCGATTCGGAGGATGACCGCCTGACCCTTCGCCTCAACGACGAACCACCTTGCCCTGCCGCCCCGCCCTGCCCTATCTCCGTGGCAGGATGAAGACGCCGCCCTTGCCCACCGAAGCGCTGATGACCGTCACTGGCCTACCCTACCCGCTTCAGGCGAAGGGCAAGGTCCGTGAAGTCTTCGACCTCGGCACGCATTACCTGATCGTCGCGACCGACCGTCTCTCGGCCTTCGACGTCGTGATGCCCAACGGCGTCCCGGGCAAAGGCATCCTCCTCACGCAGATTAGCCTCTGGTGGTTCGACCAAGCCCGCCTCGTCTTCCCGACGCACCTCGTGCCCGACCACGCCAACGCCCTGGCCAAGGCCCTGCACGGCCACGAACACCTGATCCCGCGCTCGATGCTCGTGCGCAAGCTCAAGCCCCTCCCGGTCGAAGCAGTCGTCCGCGGTTACCTCGCCGGTGGCGGCTTCAAGGAATACCAGAAGACCGGCGGCATCCTCGATCACCCACTGCCCGAAGGCCTGCTCGATGGCTCGAAGCTGCCGCAGCCTATCTTCACCCCTTCCACGAAGGCCGCCGAAGGCCACGACGAAGCGATCACCCGCGCCCGCTGCGGCGAGGTCCTCGGCGAGAAGGTCTTCCGCACGGTACAGGAAACTTCCATCGCGCTCTATCGCATGGGCGCCGAACGCGCCGCCAAGGCCGGCGTCATCCTGGCCGACACGAAGTTCGAATTCGGCAGCGCCCCGGATGGCTCGCTGGTGCTGATCGACGAAGTCCTGACGCCTGACTCTTCCCGCTACTGGCCCGCCGCCACCTGGCAGCCCGGCCGCGCCCAGCCTTCCTACGATAAGCAGTTCGTCCGCGATTGGCTCGAAACCCAGCCGTGGAACAAGACCGCGCCGGGCCCGACCCTGCCGGCCGACGTCGTGCAGAAGACGCAGGCGCTCTACGCGGAGTGCCTCGAGCGCCTCACGGCGTGAGATAACAAAGAGGCCCGGAGGCCCCGAGGGAGGGACTGAGAGTATGGAGTATCGGGGGAGTGCTGCCTTCGAGGTAGGGCTGACCAACCTTGGTCAGCCGCGGTTGAGCGAGGGCGCTCAACCCTACCCAAGACAAAGGACCACCGCACGTGGTGCCGTCCCTACCCGAGGTGGAACCGCGGTCGACAGGCAGGGTCGGACAAGTTACCAAATCAACCATGAAGCCGACCCCGCTCCTCGCCCTCCTCCTCGCCGCCGTCGCGTCCGCCGCGCCGGAACCGAAATTCCGCCTGCAGGAAATCGATAAGCTTGAGATCGGCTACGGCGTCGCGATTGCCGACGTCGATGGCGACGGTAAGCCCGACATCATCGTGGCCGATAAGACCACGGTGCAATGGTATCACAACCCGGACTGGAAGAAGCACGTCATCGCCGAGAATCTCACCAAGGACGACAACGTCTGCGTCGCCGCGCGCGATATCGACGGCGACGGCAAGGCCGAGATCGCCATCGGTGCCGGCTGGAATCCGTCCGATACGGTGAAAAGCGGCGCGGTCTTCTTTCTGATCGCTCCGGCCGACCGCACCCAGAAGTGGGAAGCGGTGAAGCTTCACCACGAGCCGACAACCCACCGCATGCAGTGGGTCGAAGTCGCCAAGGGCCACTGGGACCTCGTCGTCCAGCCCCTCCACGGCATCGGTAACAAGGCCGGCGTGGGCGCGGGCGCCAAACTCATCGCCTACGAAAAGCCCGCCAATCCCAAGGACGAGTGGAAGCTGCATGTCGTCAATGACGTCAGCCACATGACGCACAATCTTCAGCCGGTCCGCTGGTCCGAAGGCTCCGGCCAGCAGGTCCTCTCTGGCTCCAAGGAAGGCCTCTGGTTCAACGCGCCGAAGGACGGCGGCTGGACTGCCACCCAGCTGACCAACGTGGCCGTCGGCGAAGTCCGCGACGGCAAGTTGCCGAACGGACAGACGTTCCTCGCCACCGTCGAACCGATGCACGGCACGGCTTCCGCGGTCTACGTCCGCGACGGCTCCGGCGTCTGGCAACGCTCCCAGGTCCTGGATGGCTTCAAGGACGGCCATGCCATCGCCTGCGCCGACTTCCTCGGCACTGGATCCGATCAATACATGGTCGGCTGGCGCGGTACCGACCCCGGTGTCCGCCTGCTCACCCCGCTCGACGCCGCCGGTAAGACCTGGCGCACGAGCGTGATCTCGACCAAGGAGATCGCCGTCGAAGACTTCAAGGCCGCCGACCTCGATGGCGACGGCAAGCCCGACCTCATCGTCGCCGGCCGCCAGACCAAGAACCTCATGATCTTCTGGAACGCGCGCTGAGCCGTCCCGGATAGGCATGAAAAAGCCCTCGTGAGAGGGCTTTTTGCTTTCAGGAAATAGTCCGACTAGGATTTGAACCTAGACAAGGAGAATCAGAATCTCCTGTGCTACCATTACACCATCGGACTGTCCTGAGTCGTCTGACGATGGGACTCCTCGGCCGTTCGTCAAAAAGAAAGAAAGGCGGAAAAAGGGCGGAAACACGCGAGGGGTAGGGGTAGGGGTGGGGGTAGGGGTAGGCAGATACGGTCAGGTGATAGGCATCAGGGGGCTGTGGTTGGCAGGGATACAACGCGTCGACCTGCTTGCGGGATGGAAATCGCCAGTCTCTCCAACTTCGTGACGTGGCAGAAATCCGTCCGGCTCGCCGCCGACGTGATCAAGCTCACGCAGCGGACCTCGCTCAGCCGCCATCTCTGGGCATGTGATCAACTGCGTCGGGCTGCGCTATCGATCCCGAGCAACATAGCCGAAGGCTATGAACGTAGGGCGGAGAAAGACACCGAGCGGTTCTACCTCATCGCGAAAGGTTCCTGCGCCGAAGTCCTCACGCAACTCCAAGTCGCGCAGCTCGCCGACCTGTTGAGCCCACAGGAAGCCGCACCGCTCCAGGCGCAGTGCGAAGAAATCCTCCGACTCATCGCAGGCGTCCTCAAGGCACGTCGACTAGCCCGCGACTCAAATACGCTCGAACCAAAAACTCCCCCCGATAAGCCGCGGCGTTAACTACCCCTACCCCTACCCCTACCCCTACCCCTACCCCTCTTCTACTTCGCTTTGCCCGGCGCCCGATCCACGACCTTCTTCATCCGGCGCAAAATCTCACGGAGGCGTTCGCGCGGGCAGCCGAAATTG
>Ga0209597_1000564_pt1 | contig 24623 bp, 12 predicted proteins | sample M_140625_MF_Meta_FD_187316 | JGI IMG/M metagenome (GOLD analysis project Ga0209597, IMG submission 187316) | Freshwater microbial communities from Lake Montjoie, Canada to study carbon cycling - M_140625_MF_MetaG (SPAdes) (version 2) | ecosystem: Environmental > Aquatic > Freshwater > Lake... | reverse complement strand
AGCAAGCTCGGCGGTAAGTGCCACATCCACGTCTTTGAGGATTTCTCCGGGAAGGCGTGCATGATAAATGGGGAGCATCGCCACTCGACGCATCACCCGGCCGGGTTCCGTTGGTAAAAACCAGTTTTGCGGCGCATCGGGGCGCGGCTTAACGGCTGAGGCGTGTTTGGATTGGCAAGCGGAAAACGCCAAACAAGCCAGCGAAAGGATGGAAAATAATCTCAAGTGCTTCATTTCAAGGCCGAAGTAATTTGGGAAGACATATTCTGATAGTTAGACTGCGCCTTCTCCATCGCTATGAAGCTTTGTGTCAGAGAAGCCTTCTTCTGTGCTAGGGAGCGAGTCATCGAGTCGATCTGGGTCTGCAAGCGCTTGGTCTGACTCGTAAGTGACGACGTCGCACTGGCAACCAAACCGCTAGTCCCTGTGAGGGAAGCCATCAGGTTGGTGATGCGCGTCGCAATCCCCTGGTAGTTAGAGGGCGGTGTGTAGTAAAGCGTGCCACCGCTGCTGAGCGTGTGTGTGGACGAAAGGGTGACGGTGTTAGCGCCTGTATCAATTGCAGCAATGTAAGTTCCCGAGGCAATCCCGCTGCCGGTAACACCCTGCCCCACCGTGAGGCCGCTTACCGAAGACAACGAGACGGCATAAGAGCCCGAGGACGTCCCACTTTGGGCCGCAAGCGCAATGCCCCCGCTACCGGAGTTCAGCGCGGCATCAACACTGCTAGGCGAAGTCGCGAGCAGGTAATTAAGCTTGGCAGAATCCGTGATCGAGAGGACGCCACTCGAGTCGAACCCCAGCCCGATTTTAGAGGCGGTGTCGTACGTACTGCTGAGCGTAGAATAGTTGCTCGACCCACCGGCAGAGGGATCCTGAACTTGCGTGTAAATTCTCGAACGTATGGTCGAGAGCAAATTATTAATATCAGACCGATTCGAAAGAACGCTACGGCTCACTTTGCCATCCGAACCCACCGTGATTTTGGTGGAATCATCGAGCATCTTCTTCAAACTATTGTAGGCGGAAACAAAGGTATCGACCTTCGATTTGTAATCAGAGGCACTCCCAGCAACCGTGACATAATAATTGCCGGTAGTCGCTACGGTGAGTTTGGTGGTACCAAGCCCGTATTTCGAAAAATCCACGGTGCTGGAATCGCTAGTGCCGTTGATGAGATTGCCGGCGGGATCCGTAATCGCGTAAGTCGTTCCAGCGCCACGCGTAAAAGTTGAAGAATCCAATCCAAGTGCAGTCGAAAGCCCAGAGCTACCAACGCTAACCGATATACCGCTGCCGCCCACTGTATTACTGGTCAAGCGCAACTTGCCACTGGAAGCATCTAGGGAAGCAGTCACCCCAGTAGAGGAGTACGAGTTGATGGCACTGACCACCGAAGCCAAGGTATCCGTGCTGGAGAAGGTCCCAACCGAGACGCCATTAATCGTCAAACTCGACGACGTGAACGGAGATGCGGCGTTGTAACTCGAAAGACTACTCAGAGCCACACGAGCAACCGCCGTGACGGGAATGGACTGAACCGTGGAGACGTAATTACCGGATTCTGTCGCCGACGAAAATCCTAAAGCGCTCAATATGTTGCTCGTATCGCCCGACGAACCGATGCCGTACGAGCCCAAGTTCGCGGCCGTACCGTCCCCGGCAGTCAAGGTGAGCGCGCCGGTGGTGCTGTCGATTGACGTCGTGAAATTGGAGAGCGCGTTGGCAGAACTCGTTCCAGCGATTGTAGTACTGGCGTACAGCGTAGACGCCGAATAACTGTTTGCAGCACTCAGTCCAAAAATGGTGGAAATTGGCTGAGTCAGATCCGCACTTTGAATCGTGTACTGCGTGCCGTTGATCGTGAAAGTGCCAGCACTCACCCCATAGTCGCTCAAAGTCAAAGCAGCAGCGGCGGATTGACTGGGATACAGACTGGTTCCGACGCGCGTAGAGCTCGTGCCCATTTTAGAAACTGCCACTTTGAACTGACCAATGGTGGCGCCACTCGCGGTTGTCACCGAGGCGCTACTTGTATCCGTAACAGTGTCAGCAGAAGAGACTTTTGCACTCCGAGGAAATCCGGAGATACCTTTAGAAAGCGCTGAGGCTGCAGTTTTGAACGCAGTGAGGTTGGTTTTGAGCGTGTCGAACGCAGACTGCGTCTGGGCAGCCGTGGCTTGCTGCTTCTTCAGGTTGTCTTGGGGCACCTGTTCAATAGCCATGAGCTGGTCGACCGTCGTCTTCCAGTCCATTCCTGACGCTAATCCCGAGAGTGAAATGCCTGCCATAAGATAAATTCGAAGAGTTTTTTCCTAAATTAGCAAGAACCGTACCTTCGGCCGGGAAGACGCACAATTCACGGGATTTCCTTTGAAATAAAATGAACCCCTCCAGATATGGCGCGCCGAGTTTAGCTCAATCCGTCAATTCCAGAAGTCGTTGCTTTAACAATTCCGCCGGCCACTGGCCAGGCACTTGGGGCCGATCCAAATAACCGTAGTTTAAAACCGAGCCGCAACGCCCCAAAACCAGACGCGAAATTTGTCCGTACGCACCCATGCCCATGACAGAGAGTCCGCCAGCAGACTGACGTTCCCCCCAATTCAGGAAACTCAGCAGCCGCTCCAGCTCCACCGGCGTGCGCACTGTCGCCGCTACTTTCACCACCGATGGCGAAACAGAACGCGCCATAGCCAGTCGCTCACGAAGCCTCAGCAAGGACGGCGTGCCCTTGAAATGATGATCCGAAACCACCAAACGAACCCCCAAGTTCCTAGCCTCGGCAATTTCTGCCCGCAACCCGCCAAGCGAACGCACCTCAAAATCAGCCCATTGAACAAAGGGCAAAAATTGCCCAAACAAGGCCTTACGACGACTTAAAGGCAGGGCCGAGGCTCCGCCTTCCATCGGATGCCGAACCGTTAAAAGCAACGGAGCGTTTAGGTTCGGCACGGCGACGGCAAGCGATTGCAACAGTTTAGGCGTAGAGGCGAAGGCGTCCACTCGCAGCTCCAGAAGGTCCACCGCGCCTGATTTCAAACGTAAAGCACACGCAAGTGCGCCCGCGGAATGAATGGTACCCACCACCAAAGGAGGCGAAGGACAGGGGCGTGAGGCGATCTTATCAGCGGCGTGCACTTCTTTAAGTTAGTGGCAGGCCCTTTGCCGCTTCAACCTGAAATCAGCGCAGGAAATCGCCTCTGAAAGTGTAAACAAAAAGGGAGCGGATAATCGATCCGCCCCCTTTGAGCTGTGACTCACGCTTTTTCAACAGCGATTAAACGCTACTCAACCCGTTACGGAGTTTGAAGCTGTTCCACTGCAATTACCTGCTTGGCCTGACCCGGCGGCGTCCACAGCAACCGCGCCGCAGAGCTTCCTGTGTTCTCATAGTACTCCAAACGCAGATCGAGGGTGACGCCCGCACCCAACTGCATTGACGCGGAGTCCTCAGCCAGCGCGTGGTCCGTCCAGTTGTTCACCATCAACTGCCCGTTCACATACAACCGGACGCCATCGTCTGATTGCACGAAGAACGTGTGGAGCCCAGCAACCGTCGTCTTCAAACGTCCCGTCCAACGCGCGGAGAACTTATCGGCCCCCAACGTGGGATCGGGGCTTCCAAGACCCCAGTTGAAGTCGACTCCGGCATCGACGCGCGTGAGCTTGGGCAAGGTCAGCGTGGAGGTCGCGAAGTACTCGCCCGTTAACCCTTTGCTCACCAGCGGAGTCAACTCGAAGTCCCCAAGGGCCACCGTGCCCTGTGCATTGCCCGACGCGCCGCCAAGAAACGCTCCGGCTGAAACAAGCTGCGAAAGCCCGCTAAGCTGGACGGTCCCGACGTTTGTATAGGTCAAGTCATCGGGCGAAACAGCCAGCGCAATACGATCGCCCCGACGTTCAACCAATAACCAAGCATTTGGCGGCACCAACACTCCGCTAGCGACTTTACTGCTGACAACCCCTCCAGGCGTGGTCCGACTCCAAACGGACAACGAACCGTTGGCTGCCAACTGCACGGCGGCGAACCGATCCGTTGCTCCGATGCCTTCGCGCAACATCAACGCAGTAGAAGGAGTTCCGACGCTCAGGGAACGAATCTTCACTGCCATCTGGAAGTCGCCAGAGTGCATTTGGTTGAAGAATCCACCCTGCTCCACCGAGCCAGCCACCAAGCCGGTTCCCAGCGTGACACATTGCCGACTTCCGTCCGCCAACAAGGAAGTGACGGGCTGCCCCGCCGCTCCCAAAGCTATCGCCGTAACCGAGGGCCGCAGCGCCGACGCTGTAACCGCCTGCTTCACCAGCGAGGGGCCGGACCACAGCAACTTGCACGTCGCCAGACCAGCGCTCTCGAAGTACTCCAGTTTAACGTCTACCGGCACTCCTGCCTGTAGCGTGATAGTCCCAGAATTTTCCGTGATACCGTGTTGTGTCCAGTTATCAATGAGCAGCTGCCCGCCCAACCACAGCCGGACGCCATCGTCGGATTGCGTGTAGAACGTGTAAACTCCCGAACTCGGAGCGGTCACTTGTCCGGTCCAACGCGCGGAGAAGCCTTCTGCAGGCAACGCGGGGTGCGGTGAGTTACTTACCCAGTCGAAGTTCACCGTGCCATCGAGTCGGGCAACCGTGGGCAGCGTGAGATTGTTGGAGTTGAAGTACACCCCCAACAAGCCGTTCTGCGCCACAGGCTCCAGCGTCACGGGTCGGCTCAACGACCAACTGTCAACTACCGCACGCGCCAGCACATCCGCCGCGCCGCTGCTGGCCAATACGCCGACCTGCAACGACGCCGACAAACCCGGCACCGTGTAAGACGCCACCGGCCTGTACGATACGCCGTCGCTGGAGACGGAAACGCGCACCACGTCTCCGGTTCGTTCCAACTGCAACCAAGCGTTTGGCAACGGCGCAATAGCATCCGCCCCCGTCGGGCTTGTTTCCGAGGAAACGCCCCCCGTCGTGAGCCGAGTCTCCATCACGACCTGCGCCGCTGGAGTAATTTCCGCAGCCACGGTTCGAGCCCCTGCCAGCACACCCTCGCGCAACATCAACCCCGCACGTGCGGCTGCCGGACCGCTCACGCTGCGCACTCGCAACGCAATACGGAAGTCACCCGAAACGGTCTGCGCTTCTACACGCAAAGCATCTGAAGTGCCGCCAACCCCAACGCCGCCGCCATTCAATTCCCAACTCCCGTCCGCTAGGATGCGCGAGGAACCGGGCGCTGTGCCGATCTGCAAAGCGGTCAGCCCGCCGGAGACAAGGTTCGTCGCCTTGGCCGTGCTGTTGACACTCACAGAGACGTTTGCCGACGCCGTCGCCAGTCCGTCGCTCACCGTGTACGTGAAACGATCGACCCCATAGTACCCGGCGTTCGGCTGATAAAGCACCCCGCCAGCCGCGATCGTCGCAACACCGCCACTCGGAACTCCCACCTCATTGACCCGCAGCGGATTGGGTCCGCCATCTGGATCACTGTCGTTGGCCAAAACAGGGACAGTCACCGCGGTCGACTCGTTCGTCACCGCAGAGTCGTCCACAGCAATAGGCGGTTTGTTCACATTGAAGGGCGCGGTGCTGAGCGCGGTTGCGGGCACAATCTCCTTCACCTGACTCGGACTGGACCAGCGCAACTGCGCCACAGCACCCCCAGAGTTTTCATAGTACTCCATTTTAATATCCGCTGGCTGACCTGCCACCAGCTTGATACTGCCGGCGACCTCTGCAGGCGCATGGTCCGTCCAGTTGTCCACCAGCAACACGCCATTCACCCACAACCGCACGCCGTCATCGCTCGTCGGAGCAAACGTGTAGTTTTCGCTAAACCGCGGCGTCACCGTGCCTGTCCAGCGCGCGGAGAATCCGTCCACCGGCACTACAGTGGCGGGAGAACCGGTTTGCCAGTCGAAGTTGACCGTCGAATCCAGGCGCGTGAGCACCGGCACCGTGAGGTCCGGTTTCGCGAAGTAGTCTCCCCTCAATCCAGCCAACCGATTGGGATCAGGAGACGCCACGGTCACAGCAACGGACGCCGTGGAAGTGAGATTCCCATCGGTGATCGTGTAAGAAAACGCGTCGGATCCGGCGAAACCGGCGGCGGGCGTGTAGAGGACGGTGCTTCCCGAGATGGTCGCGGCACCATGCGCTGGCGTCGTCACCGAGGCAATGCTCAGCGGCGACGGGCCGGCGTCCGGATCGCTGTCGTTGGCGAGCACGCTGATGGGCGCGGCCGTACCGGACGGCGTCCAGGCGGTGTCGTTGACCGCCACGGGCGGCTTGTTGGCTAATGGCGGCACTGGCGTGACTGAAACTCCTGAATTATAAATCTCGATTTCGCGGAGATTGATTTGATGGACACCCCCTTGAGCACCGGCGTCTTTGAGATCTTTATTGGATGCGCCACCCCAGGTGACGTCATTGACCAAAAGACGGATTTTGCCTGTGGTCACCGGCGCAAAGCTGTGCGTAAAAACGCAGCGTTCGCTGTAGAAACTGTCCACAGTAGTCCAGTTGGTCTTAGTATAATTGCGGAAGGTGTTTACCGGCTCCTTCACTTGATCCACGGTAACCCACTGCCCATTCTGATCTACTTGCAATTCGTAGTCCAAGATGGAGCCGTCCCACTGCCACGGGATACCTGAGTAAACGACCACGCGGTCGATCGCTGTCGCCGCAGGCAGTCGGACTTCAAACCACGCCGGGAACGTTGCATTGTTGCTCTCCCAAAGTCGGTCTGTGTTGGACTGACTCCAATACCAAGACTCCAATTTTCCGTTGATAACCTTGGAAGGAGGATTGCTGACCCCTGCGTCGATGGGATGAACGCTGGAGCCCGAAGCCGCGGCGGTTGCACCGGTTTGCAGAGCCAAATTCGTACCCCAATTCTGCGGCGTAACACTTAGCGTACCCGTATATTCTACATACGTAGGCAATTCGCTCACAGGCACAGTCACCTTCCCGTTCACCACAGGGAGCGTGCTCTCAACCCCAAAGGGCGAAACCACCTTCACCGAGGTCGCGCTGCTTAAGTTCAACTCGAGCTTCGCCTGCGTATCCCCAGAAGTCATGAGTGCGGCCACCTGCTTGCTCGGCCCAGTGAACAAACTACCGATGAACAGCTTGTTCCTAGGATTCCCAAAGTCCAACGCAGCGCTAAACCGCGTCCCAAACAACTCCTCCGACCACACACGCAGCAACGGACCCACCGCGTTCAACGAGCCGTCCTCATTTTGGACCCACCGTGGCTCATCCCAGAACCCGCCACTACGATCGTACCAATAATGGTTGTGCTCCTTAGGAATTCCGTACTGCTCAAACACCATCATCTCCAACATCGTCCAGCGGCCTTGCAAACGCGGCTGATAAGCGCCGTACACCGGCCCCATGAAACCCTGCTCGGTCTGCCACTTCTCGATGCCACTCAAATTGTACGTCTTGAGCCAGTTCATCACCTGGTCCATCGCCAAACGCGTCAAATTCAAGTCGCCATTTACGCAGTTGTATGCATGAAACGAAAACACGTCGATGTACTTACCCCCGCCCGCGCGAAAGAACTCATCATTCCATCCCGCCAAGGGCGGTCCCACAGACACCGCGCCTGGCCCAAGCACTTTCAATGTCGGATCCACGCTCTTAACTGTCTGATAAAACGGCGCCAACTCGTTGTTCACAAACGCAGTCGCACTCATCGCAAAGTTCGGCTCGTTGCGCGCCTCCCAATACCGAACGCTCGTCTTGAAGTGATCCACAATTTTGCGCACCCCAACCAAATCGCCCGTTCCGTTGGGAAATACGATCAACAGGTCTCGTTTGCGATACGAGTCAAACGGCGTGTAATACTGTTGATCCAACGCGATTTCCTGATCCAGGCGCGCGATTTCAACATCTGGCGAACTGGCATTGTTAACGAAATGCCGCTGCGGTCCGTAGGCGAATACACCGCGAGTCACGGCGTCCATCAGGCCATCTCCTCCGTAAGTGCCAGGCGCAGGCATTTTGGGGAAATTAGAATCATCGCGGATAATGCAGAACATGCTACTGCCCACCGATGTGCCAAACGGCAGCCCTTGGTCATTCCCAAAGAAGTTCAGCTTGTACCAGCCCGCCTGCCGGACGGCGGGGGCAATCGTAGTCCCCGTTACGGGTCCTTGATCCACCAAATTACCATAGTAATCCCTTATTTCATAACGGGATGCTCCGGCGCCGCTTAAACTGAACGAAATAGCGTCACCTTTGTAAAAGACATGCCCTCGGCGATTGGATTGAACGTTAATCGCAATCGGTGGCGGCGTCGATTGCCACGCGGCTTCGGCCGGACAATAAGGCGCGAGGAGCGCGGCGGCCATCGGTAACCAAATTGGGAAACGGCGGCGATTGCCGTTTTCCGAGCCGCGAGTCGAAGCGGGCAAGCCACTTCCATCACGTTGCGCTTGAGTGGCTTTTAGATATTGCTGCGTTTGACGAGATTGACGAGTCGAGTGGGATGAGTGAGATGAGCGGGTGTTTCGAGATTTCATGCAGGTGGTTTGACCCACGAAGAACTCGCGGGGTAGTCCCTGCACCAGACTCAGATTTTAGGTCCCGTCAAATTTTACAACAAAAGACACTCCACACCAGCGACTTAAAATTACCTTAACCCTCTCAAAAAGCCTTCTCCCATCGAAAAATTAGACCTTGGGCAACGTCACCCGCTGCCGCTGATTCTGATACTTACCCTGTCGTGTCCGATACGATGTCCCGCAGGGTTGACCCTGAAAAAACAGCATCTGTACCACTCCTTCGTCCGCATAAATCCGACAATCCGCAGCGCTGGAATTCGAAAACTCCAAAGTAAGGTGCCCTTTCCAACCCGCCTCCGCTGGGGTCACATTGGCAATAATTCCGCAGCGCGCATACGTGCTTTTGCCCACGCAAATGGCCGTTACATCTCCGGGCAAATGCAGTTGTTCCACCGCCACTCCAAGCCCGTAACTGCGCGCCGGCAAAATGAAATAAGCGCCCGAGGCATCCCGATGCAACGTAGTGGACTCCAGATTTTTAGGATTAAACGCTTTGGGATCTACAACGGTGCCGGGCAAATGGCGGAAAATCAGGAATTCCCGCGCCGAAAGCCGCAAATCATAGCCATAGCTCGATGGCCCGTAGGAAAGAACAGGCAACCCATTCTCGAGTTCGCGAACAAGTGCCTGCTCAAAAGGGGCTATCATCCCTTTCTGAGAAAAGGCGCGGATTTGATGGTCGTTAAGAATCACAGTTCTTCCAGTTAATCCGAACTCCAGACCCAAAGGCAAATGGAACCACCAAAGCGCCCCTCTCTGAGTGCCCACACCCCCTTTTCCCATATTCTCCTGTAAGTGCGCTTGCCCTTCGCTGCCACAACCAGTTTCCTTGTATCTTACCCCATCTTTTTTCCCCCACTCATGAGCTCCAAAAACATCGAGTCGCACCTCGTCGAAAAACGCGTTTTCAAACCTTCCCGGGATTTCTCCAAAAAAGCCCGCATCGGGACCATGGCCGAGTACCAAAAACTCTGGGAGGAATCCATCCTCAAACCTGACAAGTTCTGGGCTCGAGAAGCCTCCGAATTGCTCTGGCAGCAAAAGTGGACCAAGGTTCTGGAGTGGAAGGAGCCTTTCGCCAAGTGGTTTGTGGGTGGTCACTTAAATGTTTCGGAAAACTGCCTCGACCGCCATCTTGGCACCCCGCGCCAAAACAAAGCCGCCATTCTGTGGGAAGGCGAACCCGGCGAAAAACGCACCCTCACCTACCAGCAATTGCACCGCGAAGTTTGCCGCTTCGCCAATGTCCTCAAGGCGCACAAAGTCAAAAAAGGAGAGCGCGTCATCATCTACATGCCCATGGTACCAGAGGCGGCCATCGCCATGCTGGCCTGCGCTCGCATCGGAGCCACTCACTCTGTGGTTTTCGGCGGCTTCAGCGCCGAGGCCATTCGCGACCGCATCTCGGATTCCCAAGCCGTCCTCGTCGTCACCTGTGACGGTGGCTACCGCCGAGGCAGCGTCGTCCCCTTGAAAAAGAACGTCGACGACGCGCTCAAGGGCGACGCCCAAACCGTGCGCGGCGTCATCGCCTTCAAGCGCACAGGCCAGGAAACCCCCATGGAGCAGGGTCGCGATACTTGGTGGCACGACGAAATGGCCAAGGTGGACGCCAACTGCCCAGCCATTCCCTTGGATAGCGAACACCCGCTTTTCGTACTCTACACCTCCGGTTCTACAGGCAAGCCCAAGGGCATCCTCCATACCACAGGAGGCTATCTGGTAGGGGCTTACATGACTACCAAGTACGTCTTCGACCTGCGCGATGAAGACGTCTACTGGTGCACCGCCGACATCGGCTGGGTCACCGGCCACAGCTACATCGTCTACGGTCCGCTCGCCAATGGTGCCACCGTCCTCATGTACGAGGGCGCTCCAAACTGGCCCGAAAATGACCGCTTCTGGAAAATCATCGAAGACTACCGCGTCACCATCTTCTACACCGCTCCCACCGCCATCCGCGCGTTCATCCGCTGGGGCGATCAGTGGGTCAAAAAACATGATCTGAGCAGCTTGCGCCTCCTTGGTTCCGTCGGCGAACCCATTAACCCAGAAGCGTGGATGTGGTACCACAACGTCGTCGGCGGCGGCCGCTGTCCGATTGTCGATACTTGGTGGCAAACCGAAACCGGCGCCATCATGATCACCTCTTTGCCAGGAGCGGTTCCGACCAAACCCGGCTCTGCTGCGTTGCCTTTCTTCGGAGTCGACGCCGCCATCGTCGATGATAATGGTGACGAAGTCGGTCCAAATGTGGGCGGTAAACTCGTCATCCGCAAACCGTGGCCTTCCATGCTACGCACTATCCACGGTGATAAACCCCGTTACAAGAAGACGTACTGGACCGAAGTCAAGGGCGCCTACTTCGCCGGCGATGGCGCGCGCCGAGACAAGGACGGTTATTTTTGGATCGTAGGCCGAATTGATGACGTCCTCAACGTGGCCGGTCACCGCATTGGCACTAGCGAAGTGGAAAGCGCATTGGTCTCCCACGCCGTCGTCGCAGAAGCCGCCGTCGTCGGCAGACCTGACGACCTCAAGGGACAAGCCGTTGTCTGTTTTGTCACATTAAAGCAGGACGTCACTGGCACCGAACAGTTGCGCGAAGACTTGAAAAAGCATGTCCGCCACGTCATCGGTCCCGTTGCCACGCCCGATGAAATCCGTTTTGCCGACGCCTTGCCCAAAACACGTTCGGGAAAAATAATGCGGCGACTTCTAAAGCAAGTAGCAGCGGGCATCACAGTTACAGGCGACACCTCCTCGCTCGAAGATCTCTCCATCCTAGCCAAGCTCGCGGCCAAAGAAGATTAGCCGGTACACTGAGAGAAAGCGCCCCCTCCGAAAGACACTCCATTTTAACCCAAATAGCGCAAGGAGCCCGGAAATCAGGAATTTCTGCGTTCTCTTTGCGTCTTTGTGGTTCGGCTGAGAGCGGAATTGCCGAATTCAGAGCGCAATAAGGAGACAGATGGCGAACCGGCGCGACCGTCGGGAAAGCGCCCTCTATTTTCTTAGTTTTTTGGCACAAAAACTGAACGTTTCACAATTTCCTGAGTCCTAACTAATAGGAGGTTGTACTTCCTTGCCCTCGGTTTCGCCGCGGCATTGCAGAGGGACCGCGCAGCGTTTGCAGAGAACTGCACGGCCACCGTAGATCACTGCATGGCAGCTGCGCCTCCAGACGGCCTTGCTTCTACCAGATCCACCCGCGGGCGTTGGTGTTCTCTTTGTAATCAACAGATAATCAGCATGTGATTGCGCTTGTTTTAGTTGACCTAATTAAGCCTGCCAAAACAGTCGGTTTAATTAGCTCAATTGGTTCAGCAATCCGAATCGCGGTGGCTGTGGTTCGGCGCGGTAAACAAGATGTTTTCATCGACGCAGCCTTGGTGGCCTTGCCCAGCGGGGGCGCAACGTCCCTTGATCGCTTATCGCAACCACGGAGCCTGCGCCGCGGTGACCGTGACCGCCCCTTGGGGCTCCCCCACCCAAAGCGTCTGCTTCAGCCCATGCTTCAGTGCCCGCTTCAATGTAACTCCATGCGGCGGAATGTTGCACTCGTCCTCTTTCGCCTCCTACACCCTTTTGTTCCCGCGGAACGTTGGCGCTTCTCCGCTCCCAACTCAGCTTTCCTAGCTCTAGAAACACCTCTCCCTCAACCTTATGAAACCTTTTAAAAATATTAGCGGCGAGGAACCCGAATCAGGCCTCCGAGTCTACCTTCGTGAAATCGGCCGCGTCGCCCTGCTCACCCCTAAACAGGAAATCGAACTCGCAGCGCGGATTCAACTGGGTGACAGGGAGGCGCGCGCACTCATGATCAACGCCAACTTGCGTCTGGTGGTTAAAATCGCCCACGATTACAGCAACTTCGGCCTTCCCATGCCGGATCTCATTTCCGAAGGTAATATCGGATTAATTAAAGCCGTGGAACGATTTGATCCGGCAAAAGGCGGGAAGTTGAGTACCTACGCCGCATGGTGGATTAAGCAGAGCATCAAACGCGCACTGGCTAACCAAAGTAAAACCATCCGGCTACCCGTCCACCTAGTGGACAAAATTGCTAAAATCCGCCGTCTTTCGCAAGGGATGAGCGAGGAACTGGGCCGTGAGCCCACCGACGAGGAGTTAGCCGAGGAAGTGGGCATTTCAGCTCCAAAGCTCGCCCAATTGCGGATCATCTCTCTGCGCCCAGCCTCTCTCGATGCCCCCGTGAGCGATGAGGACGGCAAAGAATTAGGGGAAACCGTAGGGGACTTGGAGGCTCCCAACCCTTTGGAGCAACTTCAGGATAGTAACCTGCTAGACGAACTCGGAGAGGTACTTGAAGAACTGGACCCCAGGGAGCGCAAAATTATCAGCTCTCGATTTGGCCTCGGAGGCGATCCCCCAAAAACGCTGGAGGAAGTGGGCAAGCGCTTCGGCGTGACTCGGGAGCGCATCCGCCAGCTCCAAAACGGGGCTCTGGCGAAATTAAAGCGAGCCCTTGCACGCCGCGATCGTCCCATTGAAGCGTTGCTGCCAGGCGACATCGGGGTGCTGCTCGCTTCACGAAGAAAAGAGGATGCGCGCTATTCCCGCCCAGAGGGCTAACTACGGACTGGGCAGGCGAGAGTAAGTGATACCGTCTCTTTCAGTTTTACGGATGATTCAAAAGACCTCAGCACCTGGGAGCGCGGAGCCCCAGCTCCGCAATTTTGGTATGAGTTGCCTTAAATTGAGAGGCGCAACTTTCCCGAAAGGTAACCGCCGAGAGGAATACCTCGGTTCAAACTTGGAACTGGAGAGGCAAGACGCAGCTCCTAGCGGAGCACTAGCAGGCAGTGAGGTCTAATTTGTTGTTTCTGGCGACTCCGTGTTCAACGATGACAATTGATGTTTTACCCATTTAATTGCGTCGGCGAATCACCAAAAGTCGTCGTGGGGATGCTTATCAGGCCGGAGGTTGAAGAGCGCAGCGCCGATACCACCGGTTTGTCCGGCCGTGAGGACACGAATTCAGAAACAAAGGGGCTCATTCCTACCAAACTCCAAATGCCACTCTTGCATGGATGCCGCCGCCTGAAAGCAGCCGCTTTTAAGCTGGCTAATTCTGGGGTGGTTCGGGGAGACGGGAAAAAACTTGCGTGGAACGCTTTTTGCTCCATCGAAGGTGCATTTTCCCCTCAAAATCCATGAACCCACAAAATCGCCCGCACCACTGGAGTACTCCCCAAAAATGGGCGACCCTCACCGCGTCACTATTTCTGGTTGGCGGCGCGGCTTATTTTTTTGCTCCGTGGAGCGGAAGCGTTCCTTCAAGTTCCACGCCAGACGCCGCCACAACTGCCCCGTCTGAAGTTCAGAATCCAACGCCACCGAGCGCTACCAGTCCCGGCGGCCAGCCCGTTTCCACCGGTACATCCCCTGCATCGCCCGCCGCAGGGAAGGCGCAGGCCATGCTCGTCGCGAAAGCCCCTCCTCAAGGCTCACCACTTCCCGTGCCTGGCATGAATCCCGATGCCGACAAGGGACGGGTCGTGAAGTTGGAGCCGGTAGCCCTCAAACATTGGGGTGAACTCAAACAAGGGACGCTCATTCTTCTACCCACCGCCACGGGGGAAACGATGGAGGGCGTCGTCAACCTTGTTATGGAAGACAATGGTTGGGTGCGCATGGGTGGCGCGCTATCCGATGAGAAGGGCAGTTTTACGCTCAATACCAGCGCGGATCAGGTGAACGGCCAAATTTTACTCCCGAGCAAGGGCATCGGTTACGAGATCGTGATGGACGGCTCTGAGGTGCTGCTCATCGAGCGGCGACTGAGCAGCCTCATCTGCTGGCCAGGCGTCAAGCCCTCCCCAAACCGAGGGAATGCTGCAGCCGCGATGCCCAACGTAAATTCCTCCAATTCAACCCCGCAGCGCTCCGCCGCCGCGACCGGAACAATCCCAATTATCAACACCAACCCCGGCGCAAAAGGCGTGGTTTACTGTAACTTTTCCCCTGGAGAAACGATAACTGACCCGGATTGGAACAGCGGGAAGACCTTTACTATCCAGCCCTCAGCCCTCAGCGCTTCACAAATCACCCAAGTCCTCGCGATGGCGGCCGAGGACTATGCCCCCTTTGACCTGACATTCACCACAGACTTTGCGCTCTACGAAAACACATCTTACAGCAAGCGCATGAAAGTGTTATTCACTCCCACTGACACGGCTTTTCCAGGAGCTGGGGGCGTTGCGATGATACGCTCTTGGGCCAATTCAACGTCCTCTATTCGCAAGTGCTGGGTGTTCAATCAAGGTGGTAAAGCCGCAGCCGAGACTCTTTCCCACGAACTCGGCCATACCCTGGGGCTCCATCACGACGGCCAGTTGCCAGGACCGAACCGTAATTCAGATCAGGATGGCGAGTATTACCGAGGCTCAGGCGATTTGAGTACGCCAACGAGTTGGTGCCCCATCATGGGCACCGGTTTTTATGTGAACCTCACTCAGTTCAGCAAGGGTGAGTATTATCTTGCAAACAACACCGAGGACGACCTCGCCATCATCGTTGCCAATAATTTCGGCTACAGGGGAGCCACTCCAGTCAACGGGGCGGTTAATCTCCTCCCGATCTCTGGCGGGACGTTTTCTGTCACAGGTATGCTTCCCAAGGCCGAGAGCACAAACCTCTACGAGTTCTCGACTACTGGCGGACAAATCAACGCCATAGTGCGTCCCGCGGCGACGAACACAACTTATTCCAATGTGGATGTTCGCCTAGATCTTGTGGATACCTCCAGTGGAGCGATCGTACAGACGGCCAATGACATCAATTCCCTAGTTAGCTCCATAAGCATAAAAAACTGCGCTTTAGGAACATACAGACTAAAAGTGACCCCAACTGGAACTGGGGATAAACCCGCCACAGGCTACACCACCGGTTATTCCCCCTACGGCTCTGTTGGAAATTATACCCTGACGGGCTCCATAGACGGCGCCGTTTTAAAGCCCGTTTTCAGCACACCAACCGACATTTATGCGCTACAAGGCTCCCCCATCAGCGTGAAAATTGTCCCCTTCCTCGGAATAATGAGTCTCACCGTACTAGAGAATAATTTACCTAACGGGCTTAATTTTAACCCCGCAACTGGAATACTCAGTGGGACTCCCGCCCTTCCAACCTCAGATTCAGACTCCCTTGGACCTCTCGCTCCGGGAGCGACCGGAGGGCCTGGTTTGCTCCGACTCCGTGGAACCAACTTTCTTGGCACTACGGATGTCAGCTACATTGTGCGAGTTTTGGATTCGAGCTTTGGCCCCCCGTTTGATCCTAGCCTACGCAGCAGTGTTTCTCCCACCATGGCCGGACGCATTGGAAACTTCTCCACGTCTTGGACCGCCCCTTGGACCGGCGTGAGCAAAAGCCTAGCTGACGCTCGTACGGGAGTGGCCGCAATGTCCGGCGCAATTCTCAATAATGGGACAAGTTCAGCAAAGTTCACCTACCAGTGTCGCCCAAATGAAGGAGCAGGCGATATGGCACCGTGGAATCAACTCACTTTTTATTGGAAAACCTCCACGGAAGGTGGTCACGATTTGCTCAAGTGCAAAATTGACGGGAGCGTCGCAAGGGATGCCGACACGGGCAAAGAGTTGGTGGTAAGCGGCGAAACCGATTGGACGGCCCATAAAGTGCGCTTTGCTGGCACTGGTTTACGAAATTTTGAGTTCGTGTACATGAAGGACTCCAGCTTGTCGGCGGGCCAGGACCGCGTCTGGGTCTATGTCACCGCAATTGGCCAGCCACCAGTGATCACCCAAGACCCGAACTCCGTGCGTTTGGCTGCTGGTGTAGATCTCGCTTTGAACGCCGCAGCATCCGGAATAGACACCCTACTTGCAGGCACTTTATGTTGGGTGAAGGCGGAGATAAACAGTAACGGCATGTGGAGAGAAGGGGTCAAGTTATTGGATGGCACCTTGTCCACGGGGACGAGTTCTAGCGTCATTTCAGGTTCGAATACGGGCAGTCTTCGCATAACCAATGTGACAGGTCGCGCCTCGGGCCTGTACTGGCTGAGGGCCAGCAACGCGGTCGCAGAGGTAAACAGCAAGCGCGCAGAGGTTGTCGTCCCCGCACCGCCAGTTTTCACGACACAACCGATAGCGCCGTCAGGGTTGAAGGTGGGAGGAAAGCTCGTTCTGACCGCAAGCGTTTCCGGGGCAACGCCCATATACTATCAGTGGAAAAAAGACGGAGTTGTCGTTGACGGACGCTGGTTTACAACCCCGACTCTTGAATTGACCGCAGGAGCCCGTTCAGGCGGAAAATACAAGCTTGACGCAATAAACTCGTTCGGAACCGTCAGTTCCACAGAAATCACCGTCCTCGTTTCGCCGAAATAACACCCCACACAACACCTGTGACCGGCGCGGTGATGCATCCCTTTTATGAAATTGCGACCCGAAACCAAACGCCTCTCCATCGGCGTGCTCTCCCTGAGCGCGCTACTGGCGGGAGTGCTTTGGTTTCAGGACATGCACGATGCGCCGCCCAACACTCCGTACTCACAAAGCACTCAGCCCGCGTCGCCCAGTGCTGACTCGACGTCCCCCGAGACTGCCCCACGAAGCGCAGCCACGGCGATTGCTCCGGCAAAAACGCCCGCGGCCAAAGCCGCCGCTTTATTCGCCAAACACGGTTCCGTCGACGGCCTGTCCTTGCCAGCGCGGATTCCTGGGTTAAACCCTCAAAACGCCAAAGGCCGCGTCGTACAGTTGACGCCCGCCGCGTCCAATCAATGGATAGCCTTGAAGTCAGGCGATACGGTCGAACTCCCGTTTTTCGACCAAGCGGGGTTTACGGGCATCGTCTGTCTGCATACGGAGGACAACGGATGGCATCGATTTGGCGGTGAGTTGTGCGACGGAGCGGGTTCGTTTTCCCTCAACATCAAGGGCGATGCCGTCGGAGGGAGTATTCTGCTGCCCAACCGCTCTATAGCGCTGACGATTGTCACGGAACCTTCGGGAGACGTCCTACTCATAGAACGCCCGCTAAGTCGACTGATTTGCTGGCCACCCGCCCCTCGCCCAGAGGCCCTCGTCGCAACAGATGCGTCGGTCCCCATGGCAGCGGATGCGGCGGCCCTCAACACGAACACCCCCAGCAGCGCGGCCTCTCCCGTACCCAAGCTCAACACCAAACCTGGTGCGCGCGGCCTGATTTATCTGAACTTCGAGGGCGAAACCGTCAACGACCCCAGTTGGAATAACGGCAACACCATCATCGCTGCTCCCTCTCCCTTAAATGTTGACGGCATTCTAGAAGTCATTGCCCGAGTCGCAGAGGACTACGCCCCCTTCGACGTCGCAGTAAGCACCATTCGGGCGGACTATGACAATGCGGCGGTAGGGAGGCGCATGAAAGTCATCGTCACTCCCACGGACACTGCGCTACGCGGGGTAGGCGGAGTTTCCTTCACAGGAAGTTGGAGTGACGCAGGCAAAGCCAATCGCTCCTCAACCGTCCCCGCCTGGGTTTTTGTCAGCAGTCCTGCCAAAACCGTCGCAGAAATCATCTCGCACGAAGTCGGCCACACCCTCGGACTTTATCACGACGGTGTCATGAATGGTGCAGGAATCACATTGAACGAATACTACAAGGGCCACGGAGGCGGACTTGATAATCCCACGAGCTGGGCCCCCATCATGGGCACGTCCTACTATCGCTCCGTCACACAATGGAGCCAAGGTGAGTACGCCGGAGCCAACAACGATGAAGACGATCTCGCAATTATCTCAAGCGCAATAAACGTCTTTGGTTACGCCAGCGCCGCCCAACCCAGCGACGGCTACAGCAACTCCGGCACCGCCCTGCTGCCCGTTGCCAGCAGCGCCTTCAGCCTGAATGGCGTTCTGCGCCGCGAATTACAACCCGACGAATACGAATTCTACACAACGGGCGGCACTCTCAGCGCAGCCGTCAAGCCGATCACCGCCAATTACGCCAACGCAGACTTACAACTCGAATTGAGCGACGCCGCCTACACCATACTCGCACTCTCCAACCCCGACACCGCGCTGGAAGCCAGCCTCGCCAAAACGCTCGCTCCCGGCATTTATAAGCTAAGGGTGCGCAGTGCTGCAACCGGCCCCGCTCCCGCCCTAGGCTACACCACCGGCTACTCCGCCTACGGCTCCCTCGGTTCTTACCAACTCTCAGGCTTTTTGGAAAACGGCATCTCCTTGCCGACCCTTATGGGCGCCCCTGAAGTCGTCGGCTTGGTCGGGAGGGATTTTGCCTACTCCATCGCGCTCTCCGAGGGTGCCGCTGTTGCGGCTGTCACCGGCGACTTCCCCCCGGGCATCACTTGGTCGACGGATTCGCAAACTCTCACGGGCATTCCGACCGTTGAAGGCACTTGGACGCTGGATCTCACCCTCACCTCTCCCGTTGCCACCATCAGTCGCACACTCAAGGTGCGCACCGTCTATCCGCTGCCCAGCCTCAACGGTTCCATCGGCACCACCATGACCTCCTCTCTGGCCCCTTGGAACGGCCAGCTTTGCACACTCCCCAACAGCACCCTCGCCGTCATGGCCACAAACGGCTCCATCCCAAACTCTGCCTCCACCTTTTTTAGGTTCCGTGTCCCAGGAAAATCGGTGGTCTCTTTCACTTGGAAAACTTCCACTGAAGCGGATCATGATGTCGCTCAGGTTCGGGTAAATGGTTTGCCCGCAAAAGACTTGGATTCTGGAAAGGCGCTCACTCTCAGTGGCGAGCGCGGTTGGATTACCCAACGTTTTGCCGTGGACACAATCGGGCCGGGTTTGGTGGAGGTGCGCTACACCAAGGACCCCAACTTGACCGCGGGGCAAGACCGAGTGTGGTTCGGAAATTTGAGCGTCGGATCCATGCCCGTTTTCAAAAAATCCCCCTCCTCTCAACGCCTCAAAGTCGACCAAACCGGATTTTCGCTCGAAACTGAGACCGCCAACGCAAGTGCGTTTCAATGGAAAAAAGACGGCATCGCTCTCAGCGACGGCACTTTCGCAGGTGTCGAATTTTCAGGAACGACCACCCAAAAACTCACCCTCAAGGGCGTTTCGGGAATGGATTCCGGTTCCTACACTCTAGAGGCCAAAAACAGCTTCACCACTGTCACCTCCAGAGCCGCCGAAATCGCAGTGCCAGGCGCCCCAGTAGTCGGATCCCATGGCATCGTTGGCGCCGACAGCTTGAAAACGGGAGACACACTTCTTCTTTCTCTAGAAGCTTATGGTGCCAAACCCCTGACAACCCTGTGGAAAAAAGATGGCCGACCGTTGCGCACAACCTCCGGAACAACCCTTCAAATCCGTAACGCCACCGAAGCACTTGCAGGACGGTACTCTGCGACGGTCTTAAATATGTACGGCAGGGACGTATCTACCGAAACCGTCATCACGGTATCCCCACGCGCCGCGGCAATTTCGCCTTAGTCTTCGGGACTAAGATTCTGCCTGCGGCGGCTTTCCACCTTCAAGCCGCATTGGGAATACCAAGCCTAAGGGGAGGCGCTCAGCGGACCACACCGAACACCGCTTGGAACACTCATACCGTCTCTTTCAGTTTTATGGATAATTCAAAAGACCTCAGCACCTGGGAGCGCGGAGCCCCAGCTCCGCAATGCCTGTCTGAGCTTTTGGAGCGTCGAAGCGGAGCTGAGGCTCCGCGTTCCCGGGAAAGAAGGACCAGTTTTCTTCAAGATTTGGTATCAGCTAGGGATTGATTGCAGTGAAGGGTTGGGGGTTTTTCCTAACGCTCTCAGCCTCATTTTCTCCGTAGCAAAGGATGTGATAAATCCTCCTCTGCCAAGCAAACATGGAGCCCTGCTTTTTGCCATTCGTGGGGCAGGTAATTTTGTCTCTCGGAGCGCAGACGCGTGCTTCACCCGCTCGCACTGCGTTGGCTCAGAGCGTAGCCCTTCCCGTGTTGAATCGTACCTCAGGCGGCTTACCGCCTCCACCACCCTTACAGCCCTCACCTCCCTCACCTCCCTCACCTCCCTCACCGCGGCGATAGGAACGGCGCTTTATCCGCCATTTTGCACCATCTGCAGCGTCGGCACCGCCTCGGGTGTTCACTTGTGCGGGACTTGCGAAGAAGGTGCGGTGAGGATCCGATGGGAATTGGGTCGCGTTTGCAGCCAGTGCTCGCGAGTTTTCTCAGGCACTCCGCCGCTAGTGGAGCGTTGTGCGGATTGTCGCGCGAGGGAGCCTGCTTTTTCCTGCGCCATAGCCCCTTATCACGCAAGCGGGGTGGTGCGCGAAGTGATGCACAAATTTAAGTATCAGGGCAAACGGCACCTCCTTGGAGTCCTTGGATCCTGGCTTGCAGAGGGTTTGCTGGACTCGCGCCTGCGGGAACCCCCGCCGCAAGTGCTCGTGCCCGTTCCCCTGCACTGGTGGAAGTTGCGGCAACGCGGATTCAATCAGGCAGCCCTCCTCGCACAACAACTCGTGCTGGAATGGGAGCGAGCGCAGCGCCTACGAGAACAGGCGCAAGAACCACCAGAAGGAGCTCAGTGTTCACAAGGACCTACCCAAGGGCATTTAAGCCAGGCTTCCGGCGCTTGCCTTTACGGCGGGCACGAATTACGGGTCGAAGAGTTGCTCCAGCGCCACCGACCCACGGGCACACAGACCGCACTGGATAGGGCCGCCCGCCTGAAAAACCTGCGCGCAGCCTTCAGCCTGCGCAAAGGCGCGCAAGTCATCGGGCGGCACCTCGTTTTGGTGGACGATGTGCTCACCACAGGGGCCACCTTGGACGCGTGCGCTCAGGTGCTGCTGTCCGCCGGAGCCGCATCGGTCAGAGCGCTGGCCGTCGCGCGCGGTTGAGTAGAGCTGTGGCGCGATGAGTTATACCAATTCTTGAAGACAACTGGTCCTTCTCTCCTGGGACCGCGGAGCCCCAGCTCCGCTTTGACGCTCCAAAAACTCAGATAGTCATTGCGGAGCTGGGGCTCCGCGGTCCCAGGCGCTGAGGTCTTTGACTCATCCATAAACCTAAAAGAGACGGTATTAGAGCGAGTCACCAGAGGGCGCACAAGGAGCGTAAACCGCCCTTAATTTCCTGATTTATCCGCTCTTCACATTCTTTGCAATTGAAGAAGAAATATTTGCCTTCAAAGGAAAGCTTTTGCACCGGCCTTAAACACCTAGCCGTAGCAGCCCCAGAGAACCTGCAACCCACAAATTCACCGAAGATCGCCATGCGCCGCGCCGCCAGTTTGCGCCAAACACTTCCAAAAACGGCGGCATTTATACAATCGCGTAAAAGTCGCTCCCCAACTTCCCAAACTTCGCTACTCTTCTACTTATGGGTATTTTTAGTCGTCCCTCTTTTTACTCGGACAAGAAGCGAGAATTGCCAACCGGGCTATGGCAGAAGTGTCCTGCGTGCTCGGAGTTGATCCACAACCTGGAATTGCAGCAAAACTTCCGAGTTTGTCCCCGCTGTGACCATCACTTCGTGCAACCGGCGCTGGAGCGGATCGAGATGCTCGTGGATGAGGGCAGCTTTGAAGAACAAGACGCGAACATGATTTCGGTGGATACCTTGAAATTCATGGGCCAGGCCAGTTACACAGAGCGACTGAAGAGTTACCAGAAAAAGACGGGCCTGAAAGATGCCGTAATCACCGGATTTTGCTCCATGGAAGGGCTGCGCCTAGGCCTCGCGGTCATGGATTTCAACTTCATCGCGGCCACGATGGGCTCCGTCGTCGGCGAGAAGCTCACACGGCTCATCGAGCGCTCGACTGCAGCCTCCCTGCCCGTGGTCATCATCTCAGCCTCAGGCGGAGCGCGTATGTACGAGGGTGCCATCTCACTGATGCAGATGGCGAAAACCTGCGGCGCGCTCTCCCGACACTCTATCCAACGCCTCCCTTATATCTCCGTGATGACCCATCCCACCACGGGCGGGGTGAGTGCGAGTTTTGCCACGGTGGGAGACATTAACCTTGCCGAACCTCGGGCGATGATCGGCTTTGCCGGGCCGAGAGTGATTAAGGAAACCACGCATCAGGATTTGCCCCACGGGTTTCAGACCGCCGAATTTTTGAGGGATCGAGGGCTGGTGGATCAGATTGTACACCGAAAACAAATGCGTGAGACCCTGCATAAACTTCTGAAGTATTTGACGGCAGCAAAACCAGAGCGTTGAAAGCGCAGATTTCTCTTTCGGAAGCGGTTAACTGGCTTTATCGAACGCAGCTGTTCGGTATAAAGCTTGGTTTGGTGGGGATGTGTCGCCTGGCACGAGCCATGGGCGTGGTGCTTGAGGGACCTCGCGCCTTGAGGTTCATTCACGTGGCTGGAACCAACGGCAAGGGCTCGACCTGCGCCATGATTGCCAGCATCTGTCAGGCTCAAGGCTGGCGTACGGGCCTGTATACCTCCCCCCACTTGCTTTCTCTGGAAGAACGTTTTCAGATAAACGGCGAGTGCATTCCAGAGACCGTTTTGTGTGAGGAACTCAATCGGATTCGCGAAAAGGTCGAGGGTTGGGAGCCGCACCCCACGTTTTTTGAAATTGTCACCGTGCTGGCTTTGCGTTGGTTTCAACAAGAAAGCGTAGACATTGTAGTCCTCGAAACAGGCATGGGAGGCCGCTTGGACGCGACAAACATCGTCACACCGCTGGTGAGTGTCCTGACTCCTATCGGACTAGATCATCAGCAGCATCTCGGTGAGTCCCTCGCTCTGATTGCGGATGAAAAAGCCGGGATCTTCAAACCCGGCATCCCCGTAATCAGTGCCTTGCAGGAAGAAGAAGCACTTGCCGTGTTTAGGGATAAAGCGCGGCTGCTGGGCTGCTTGCTTGAAGTTGTTGAGCAGCCATGGACAGAAAGCGCAGTGGCCCTGAAGGGCGAAGTGCAACGCTGGAATGCAGCTCTGGCCCTCGGAGCCCTTCGCGCCGCCGGACTACCCATAACTCCCGCCGCGATCGAGAAGGGCTTGTCCAGCGTTCGATGGCCAGGCCGGTTTGAGAAAGTGGGCGACAACCTAGTCCTCGATGGCGCCCACAACCCGCACGCCGCCAAAGTGCTGTGTGAGACATGGCAGACGACTTTCCCCGGTGAACTCGCCGAGCTCATCTTTGGCGCCCTGCAGGATAAAGACGTCTGCGGTCTGCTCAACGCCCTTGTCCCAATTATCGGGACGTTGACCCTCGTCCCAATCACCAATCCGCGCGCCCGGACGGTGGAACAACTGCATGAAATTGCCTTGGAGCACTTCCCTGCCGTGCCGCGTTCGACCGCGGCCTCTCTGGAGGAGGCACTCGCAAGGCCTGCGCAGTTGCGCCGCCTCGTCTGCGGTTCGCTTTATCTGGTGGGCGAGGCCATCGGCCTATTGCAAGGCCATACGCCAGAGCGAAGCACCCAATAAAGTCTGACAACTTTTTTGTTCTCGAAAGGCAGGGTATCTCATCATTTGGACTACCGTCTTGGCCTTCCCTTGCCCCCTTATCTTCCCGGTCAAAAAGCGCATCATACCATCTCTTTTAGGTTTATGGATGATTCAAAGAGCGCAGCACCTGAGAGAGAAGGAGCAGTTTTCTTCAAGATTTGGTATCAGTTTCTCACATTTCACGAAGACACACAGCCACGCGCTTGTTCTTTAGACACGTATAACTCATAGCGTGTGGAAAAAGTTTTCTCTGAATTTTTGCTTTTTCTCAGCAAGGTTCGAAAATCGTCTTATGTTACACACCGTTATGTGTGTGCCGCTTGCCGCAGTTCGTATTCTTCTTTTAGAAGACTCCGATATGGACGCTCTCCTTATCGAGGAGGAACTGCGCCGAGCCGAAGTTCGCTATTCTCTGAGGCGAGCCCAAACCCGAGCGGAATTTGAAGCCGCACTCTGTGAGTTTCATCCTCAAATTGTTTTCGCAGACTACATGCTCCCCATTTTTGACGGCGCGGCTGCCCTTTCCCTCATGCAAACTGATTATCCAGAGATTCCTGTCATTATCATTTCAGGAGCGGTGGGGGAGGAAACTGCCGTAGAGCTCCTCAAAGCTGGAGCC
>Ga0209597_1000563_pt1 | contig 24656 bp, 24 predicted proteins | sample M_140625_MF_Meta_FD_187316 | JGI IMG/M metagenome (GOLD analysis project Ga0209597, IMG submission 187316) | Freshwater microbial communities from Lake Montjoie, Canada to study carbon cycling - M_140625_MF_MetaG (SPAdes) (version 2) | ecosystem: Environmental > Aquatic > Freshwater > Lake... | reverse complement strand
TTCTTACCACCCCCCCATAGGAGCCAAGTGCCGACTGATTCACCAGAATCTTGGGCAGTTTGGTTTTCACCTCTTCCACCGTGGCGCAGGTGGTGAGGACATACGTGAGCAGCTGATAGCTGGCGATCGAACGGCTGGATTGGCCGGCTCCAACCTTCTGGTACACGGCACTATTGGGGGCGTTCAGCAATCCACCGGCTAAGCCCTTTTCGTTCAGCCCATCCACCAGAACAGGCTGCCCCAAGGCATTCATGCCAACAGCCGCATACTGCGTTTGCCAATTCAGGCCACTGCCAGGGATTCCGTTTGGGCCCACACCTTGAAGCTTGGCACCTCGCTGAATCAGGGTTGCCGCACTCTGCAAGGGCAAGCCAAACTCCATGGTGCGTCCATAGACGCTGCCCCCGTCGTTGCCCTTGAGCAGAAAGCTTGTGCAGGCCTGGACGGGACCAGGACCGTGTGCGGCCACCAACAGGGCTCCACACCAGGACGAAAGACGATGAATGCGCATGGTGGAAAGCTAGCAACGAAGTCGATCAGCTTCGCGACGATCGCGGATTTCCGGGGATGCGGATCCTCCAGTTCGCCTTCGGCGACGATCCCCGCGGTGCGCTCTTCCGCGGTTGACAACCTGCACCGACGTGGGAATCGAAACCTGTGCTACGAAAGCGGCTGCGTTCTCGATGAACGCCCCGACAATATCTTTTACGAGAAAAGCCCGTCATGCGCGACCCTCGCGACGACTGGCGGCGTTTCGACGCCGCAGCGATTCCGAGCAAGGACTCCACGCCGCACCTCGACTCGTTCCTGCACGAGGTGAAGACCGAAGCGGCGGGCCGGCCGCTCATGCTCCTCGACGTGGGCTGCGGCAGCGGGCGGCTGAGTCGGAGGCTCTTCGAGCAGGGGTACTCCGTGCTCGGCGTGGACATCAACGCGGGCGCTCTTCACGTCGCAGAGCACAACGCAGCGTCCGCCGATACCGTTGGACGCTCGCTGCGGTTTGCGGTGGCCGACTTCGCCGAGGATGCCTCGCGGCAGCTCGACGGTGGGCCGTTCGACGTGGTCGTCTGCCAACTCGTGATCTCGATTATCGGCGACGTGCGCCATCGGACCAACCTCCTCCGGCATGCGCGAGAGAATCTCCGGCCCGGTGGTCGGCTCTTCCTGTCGGCCTCGGGCGTTTCCGACACGATCAACGCCGGCTATGCGCGGCTCTACGCTGACGACCTTCCGCTGACCGGCGAGCGACACACCTACCTCTCGCGAAACGACCGTGGCGAGGTGCTCTACGTGACCCACCACTTCACGGTGGACGAACTCACGAGCCTCCTCGAAGCGGCGGGGTTCGACGAGATCAGCGTGGTGATGGAAAGGGAAACAAGTAGTCGCCGACCAGACGAGGCGGCCTACTTCCTCTACGCCACGTGCCGGTCGAAGCAATGACGCACGCGGCTGCCAAATCCGTAGCCGCAGGTGGGATGCCTACAGGTTGTACCCAAGGGTCTGCTTCTGCCCCGCAGCGACTGAATCGGCGTAGAACCAGCGTTAGTGCCAAACGCCATGGCTTCGGCCCTTGATGGCAGACCACGTCCGCCGCTGGTCGATCGGGGTTACATCGGTCTCTCGTTCTCCGGCGGCGGCTACCGGGCCACTGCCTTTTCATTGGGCACGATGGCCCTGCTGCAGGATCTCGGGCTGTTGAGCAAGGCGCGGGTGATGTCGAGTGTGTCCGGCGGATCCCTTGCCCTAGCCGCTTACCTTTGCGCCAAAGCGGGATCCCATCCCACCCAGGAATCCGAGTTTCACTTCTACGAACGCTTTTGGGATCCGCTGATGCTGGCCCTGGGTGGTGAGGAATTGGCCGATGCGTTCGTGCGCCTGCCGCTGCTGCTGCAGGGCGAGAAGGTGATCCTGCACGCCGCCGATGCCACCCAGCGCTTCCTGAGCTCCCTGCTCGGTGAGGAAGCCCGCCTCGGTCATGCCGCGATCACCGACATGCTGCGCAGGCGCAACCTTTCTCCCGATTATGTCTACTTCAACGCCGCCAATATCGCCTCGCTTGATCTGTTCCGCTTTGGCATTCAACGGGGCACACCGTCGGCGGACGGTGCGGTCGAGCCGGTCTACGTGCTCAACCGCTACTACCTGCAAGCCAAGGAGGGCTCGGTCGAGGCCACGGAGCTCTATCGCCACGCTCGCCATCTGCGGCTGGGCGATTGCGTTGCCGCCTCCTTCGCCTTCCCGGGCGGCTTTGAGCCCCTGATCTTTCCTCACGACTTCTGCCGCCCTGACCATTCACCCGGTGGGCCGGACGAGGCCGCCCAGGCGCGCGAACACTTCAGCGGTTCGCTGATCTGCGATCGCCGCCCCTACGTGGCGTTCCTCGATGGTGGTCTGTACGACAACCTCGGCCTGGCGAGCGTGGAGGACATCCGCCGCTATCTGCTGCGCCGCACCCACGCCCTCAAGCGTGAGCCTGCCCCCTCGCGGGAGCGGGAGCAACCGATCCACTACGTGATCGCCACCGACGTGGACAACATTCAGCCGGGGATCGGCTTCTACGAGGAGCCCAGCCTCGATCGCCAGCTTGCGGGGCCCCCTTGCGTCGGCGGCCGTGCTGGTGGGTCATCCCGCCGCGCGCGGCGGCGGCCGTTGCTGGGGAAGGTGGTGCGTGCCCTGGTGGGGGTGGGTCTGATGCCCCTACTGGCTGCGCTGGTTTGTGGGCTGGTGTTGGGAGTGTTGTTGGCGTTTCTTCTCGGGGGTACGACCCCCGTGTGGTTGAAGGTTGGGGCGTGGGGGCCGTGGCCGTTGGGGTGGGCGGTGCTGGCGTTTGTGCTTCTGCTGCCCATCGCCGTGGCCTTGCTGTGGCGCTCGATCTGCCGTGACGTCGCCGCCGTGGGCCTGTTGCTGCGGCGCCTGCCCCGCTGGCTCGGTGGGGGCGCCCGCCAGGCGCCGTCGGCGCTCACCCCTCCGTCCTGGCGGCAGCGGCTGGGCCTCAGCCGCGACTTCGACCGCCAGGGCATCGACAATGACCTGATGTCTTGGCTGTTGCGGGCCGCTCTGGCTGTGCTGCGTAGCCCCGACCGGGCGGCCCAGCTCAACGACTTGCGGACCGCCACGCTCGAGCGCAGGCTCGGCCAGCTGCTGCCGGCCTTCAACGGCTATCTGAAGCGCACCCGTTCGCTCACCTACGGCTACCTGCAGCAGACCTACGACCTGGCCGCCGGAAATGGCGCCTCGGCATCGGAGGCGGATCGTTGCCATCTGATTCGCAACATGATCTTCGAGCTGATCCCCGGCCCGGATGTGGATCCGTCCTATGCCTCCAATCTGATCACCCTGCCGCTGCAGGACTACCGGCTGCAGGAATCGATTGCACCGATGGCGCCGATCATGCGCAAGCTGCGCCATGCCGACTATGTGCGCGACCTGCTCGATCGCCGGGCCGACCGCCGTTCTCCCCCCCATGCCACCGCTCCGGTGAGGCAGCGGCCGATGGTGCTGCCGCTGACGCTGCTGGAGCGGGATCTGGATCTGCAGCAGAGCATCGAGCAATTGAATTTGAACCAGGCGGCCGTCCATTGGAGCTGGCTCACCGCCAGCCTGGATGTGGACGGCGACGGGGCGCAGCAGGGTGCCCCCAATCCCACGATCCACGCCCTGGTGAGCCGCGTGCACCGTCTGCTGCGGGAGGCGCAGGACGCCGCCAGCCACGCCCTCCCCGGCGTCGCCGAACCGATGCTGCGCCAGCGCTGTGCCATCAAGCTCAGTGAGTCCGCCACCAGTTATTCCTACATTCCACTGATCTGTGAGATGGCCACCAATCTCAACACCACCTTGTGGGTCAAGGGCTTCTGTTGGTATGTGCCCAACCAACTCGTGGAGCAGCGCATCACGGGGATTGGTGGTTGGTACGTGGAGCCGCCGCCAGGCCTTCCTGACCGACCGCTGCTCGATCTGCGCGGCATCCCAGCCCCTGCCGCGGCGATCACCGCCCTGGCCGGCTACATCAACACCTGCTTCAACCTGCTGGAGTTCTTCTACTCCTCGCTGGGAGCCTCAGTCCTGGCCCAACAGCACCTAGTCAAGATGCTGAGCGCCGTCAACGAGCCGGTGGAGAGCTGGGACGAGGACCGCCGCCAGGATCTGTTGGATCTGCCGTTCCATCTGCGCAACGGCACCTATGAATCCTTGAAGCTGCTGAGCCAGTCGTCGTCGCCCCCCATCCAGCCCGGTCAGGTGGCCTTGCTGGAGCCCTGGCTCACGATCCGCGAGGGTTTTCCGGATTCCTGGCGGGAGAGCTAAAGGGACGGAAGTTGCCAAGCCCGTTCACGATCACCATGCCGGCGTGTGTCACCGTCGCCTAGCCGACCCGTTGAGGTGACGCATGATGCGCTGTGCCAAGGGCTCGACCAACAGATTGCCTAGTGATGTGCCGTCTTCACACCTGTAGGGCTCGCGCCCGGCGAACCCTCCCAGTCGACTGCCCACCCAATCCCCACTGGAGCGTCCATGAATCGCCGCGCGCTCTTGATTCAGTTGCTCGGCCTGGGGGCTGTCTCCGTGGCTGCCCAGGTGCGGGCGGGTGATTCGCGCTCTGGCCTTCTTCAGTCTGGAACCGGTGCTGGCGGACCCATGCCAGCCCCCGGTTCCCAGGCCGCCGCCCCTGGGTCAGGCCGGGGGCTTCCTTTTCAGCCCCTGCGCGGCCCCATCCCCCTGCCCACCGATGGTCTCAGCGCCGCGGAGCAGCAGCGTGCCTATGCCCGCATTGCCCTGCAGGACCAGCTGCTCCTGCCGGAGGGCTATCGCGGTGAGGTGCTGCTGCAGTGGGGTGATCCGTTGGGGAACGGTCGCTTTGGGTTCAACAACGACTACCTCGCCTTCACCCCCCTCGATGGGGCGCGGGCGCTGCTGACGGTGAACTTCGAGTACATCAGCCCCCGACCCTGGGTCGCCGGCTACGGGGAGGCGATGGGCCGCGAACTCCCCATCAAGGAATTGCGGAAACTCCTGGCGGAGCGGGGCGGCAGCGTGGATGCCCTGGCTCTGGCGGCGGATGATCCCCTGCGCCGGCCCCTGCTGGAGGTGGCCACCGCCGCGATGCAGGATGTGGGCCTTGGGGTGGCTGAGATCGAGCGCGGCGCCGATCAGCGCTGGCGCCGCCGCAGCGGCCGCTCTCAACCGCGCTACGACCGGCGCATTAGCGGCCTCACTGGGCTGGAGCGTCCACAGGATCGCCTGCAGTGCAGCGGACCGGCGGCGGCGGTGTTCCGCAGACGCCAGCGACTCGGCTACGACGACGGACTCGGGGATCGGGTGATCGGCAGCTTTGCCAATTGCGCCGGCGGCCAGACGCCTTGGGGCACGGTGCTCTCCGCCGAGGAGAACATCCAGACCCATGTGGTGGAGGCGGTGTACGCCGATGGCAGCTCGCCCTCGCCGGCGGAGCGCCCCTTACGCTTCGATGGAGAGCGGCTCGAGGGCCTCGGCAATCCGTTTGGCCTGGCGGGCAACAAGTACGGCTGGATGGTGGAGATCGACCCCCGCCGGCCGGAGCGCCCTTTGGTGAAACACACGGCCCTGGGCCGTTTCCGCCATGAGGCCGTGGCCGTGCGCGCCCTCGCCGGTGAGCCCCTGGTGGTGTATTCCGGCTGCGACCGCCACGGCGGCCACCTTTACCGCTATGTGAGCGCCGCGACCGTGCGGGATCCCCGCGATCCGGCCAACTCGCGGCTGCTGGAGCGAGGCCGGCTCGAGGTGGCCCGGTTCGATGCGAAGGGCGGTGGCGATTGGATTCCGCTGCAGCCCCAGACGCCGCTCAACCCATTGCCCCCTTCCCACTTCACCCGTTTCGACCTGCCCGCGGTGCTGCCGCTGCCCCACAGCGACCGCAGCAAGGCCGGCGCCGAGCTGCTGGAGAGCGATGCCGAACTCAAGGCCTACCGCCAGCGCTTCGGCACCCTGGCCGATCTCTACCCGGGCCGCGGGGAGGAACAGCTCGGGGCGATCCTGATCGATGCGCACCTGGCCGCCAATGCCGCCGGGGCCACCCCCACGGCACGGCCGGAGGACACCGAACTCGATCCGCGCACGGGAGATCTCTTGATCACCTTCACCGCCGCTGGATCGGACGGGGAGGGGCATGCCGATCCAGCCATTTTCCGGGGGCCGGGCGGCGAGAGCAGCTGGCCCTATGGCTGGCTGATGCGCCTTGAGGATTCCACAGCCAGGGCGGACCAACCGGGCGGAGCGTTTCGCTGGCGCATGGCGGCCACCGGTGGCACGCCCTGGCAGGGGGGCATGGGTTTCGCCAACCCGGACAACCTGGCGATCGACCGCAGCGGCAACGTCTGGATGGTGACCGACCGGGCCGCGGTGAACGGCAGCGCCGACGTGTTCGGCAACAACGCCTGCTGGATCTTTCCCGCCAAGGGATCGGCAGACGGAGAGCCGCTGCTGTTCGCCACCGGCCCGATGGAATGCGAGCTCACCGGGCCCTGCTTCGACAACGGCGAATCCACCCTGTTTCTCGCGGTGCAGCACCCCGGCGAGGACAACGCCACCCACCGAAGCGGCGACGAGGAGGTACAGGCCTACACCCTGCGGGACCGGAATGGCGGCAGCTTCGAGCAGCTCCGGCAAGTGCCGCTCGGTTCCAACTGGCCCTCCGGTGCAGCGGGCACGGCTCCCCGGCCCGGGGTGGTGGCGATCCGGCGCCTGGATGGAGGGCCGCTGCTGGCTGGATCATGAGGCCGCCTGCCGTGTTGAACAGGCCTGCTGAGCCAAGCCTGCTGCCAGGCCCTAGCGTTTGGACCGTTGAACGCAGGCAATGAGAGGTTTCATTTACTGGCTGATGGGCGATCGGGCTGGCCGGGTGGTTGTGGGCTCCTGGCGGTGGCTATGGGGCTTACCGGTGGAATCCGGCGGCAAGGTGGCCGTTGCCGTGGCCGAGGAATCCCTGCAGTCGATGCAGGAGTCGGTGCAGCAGCTGGCCAAGGCCGTGGCCCAGCAGGTGGGTGCCTATGAACGGGCCAGAAGCAAATATCAAGACAAAATCGAGGAGCTCAGAACCTATGAGCAACAGGCACGCTTAGCCCAGCGTGCCGGCCAAGCGGATGGGGCACGCCTGGCCATGGGCCGCGCGATTCAGATCGAGAAACTCCTCCCAGCTCTCGATCAACAGGTGCAGCAAGCAGGAAAGTTTGTCGAGGCATCGAAGGACAAACTCAACCGTGAGCGCATCAAGCTTGAGCAATACAAGTCGGATATGCAGAACATCAAGGATCTCGCCGAGGTCAATGCTGCCCTTGAGTCCATCGCCAAGGTGAACAATGAATTCGACATCGGCTCGGCCCGCTCATCGTTTGAAGCAGCCAAAAATGCCGTTGAGGGAAGGAACCTCACCAATGCAGCGTTGGCAGAGCTCTCGGAGAACCCCCAGGAGAAACTGGCGGCTGATCTCGATCAGCTCAGCCTTGATGATCAGGTTTCCCAGCGCCTTCAGGCTTTGGAATCCACCCCTCTCTTGCCCCTGCCAGAGGCGCACCAGCCATGAATCAACAACCCTCCGGTCGCCCCCAAAGGGGCCTACCCCCGATTGTTTTCATCCTGATCGGCCTCGCTGCTCTGTGGGGGTTGCAATCCCAGTTCCCCAAGCTGCTCGGCTGGCGCCCCTCCCTTCCCACCGTCTCAGGCCTGAACCCCAGACTTCCAGAAGGCATCGGAGCTGCAAGGAACTTTGCAGCAACATTTCCACCTCAGCAGAGCGTGCCGGCAGGCACCACCGTCACCATTGATGGTTCCACCAGCATGGTGTTGATCAATCAGGCCCTCAAATCTGCCTTCCTCAAGGCCTATCCCGACACCGTGGTCAACACGTCAGCCACCGGATCCGACAACGGGATCGAGGCTTTGCTGGGGGGCAGCATTACGGTGGCAGCCCTCTCGCGCCCGCTGACAGCTGAGGAGCAACAGCGTGGTCTCGTCGCTGTGCCGGTGGCGCAAGATCGCATTGCCATCGTGGTCGGAATCGACAACCCCTTTCGGCGCGGTCTTTCCAGCACCCAACTGGCGCAGGTCTTCAGGGGTGAGATCACCAACTGGGCCACCTTCGGTGGTGCCGATCGCACCATCCGGGTTCTCAACCGACCCAGCGTCAGCGGTACCGCGAAGGCCTTTCGCAGCATCGTTCTCGGCGGCAACAACTTCGGGACGACCCCCAATATCACCACCCTGGTGCGGGATGCCACCACACCGATGCTGCAAAAGCTAGGGGTGGATGGCATCGGTTACGCCACCTACGGCCAGGTGGCCGACCAACGAACCGTGCGGGTGCTGGCCATCGACGGCAGCACACCGGAAGCGGATGCCTACCCGTTCCAACGGCCACTGTTTTATGCCTATCGCCAACCGCCCGATCCAGCAGTCAAGGCTTTTCTCGGCCTAGCTCTCTCAGAGGAAGGCAAAACCCGGATCACCACGGCCATCCAGGGGCCTTGATATCGGCCGGTGGAGTCGCTATTGTTTTTTAGAAACCTCCTGCAACCAATGGCTCTTACCGGATCCGAACTTCTCGCCAAGGTCAAGGAACTCGGCGATGTCTCGAAATCTGATCTGGTTCGTTCCGCCGGCTATGTCAGCACCAAAAAGGACGGCACGGAGCGCCTGAACTTCACAGCCTTCTACGAGGCGCTCCTGGAAGCCAAAGGCGTCAGCTTCGGAGATGGCGGTGGCAGCGGCGACGGAAAGGCAGGCCGCAAGCTGAGCTACAACACCAAGATCCAGTTCAACGGCAATCTGCTCGTCGGCAAGGCTTACACCGCCCAGCTGGGCCTGCAGCCCGGCGACGAGTTTGAGATCAAGCTTGGCCGCAAGCAGATCAAGCTCATCCCCCTGGGCTCTACCGAAGAGGAGTGAAGGACGACCGCTCAAGGCTCGCCCCATTGGGGGCTGTGGTTGAGCACGGCTTTGCAGAACTCCAGTAGTTCTTGCGGCGTCATGTCGTTCTTGGCGTCATTGGTGCGCCAGGCGCAGATCACGACGTTCGGTTCCGGCTGGTTGGAGCGGTGATCGATGGTTGGGAGCATGGCGTACTGCTTTTTGTGCTCCCCTTGGTCGCCGCCCGCCTCGCGGGTGTCGTAGGTGCCGATCAGGTCCCAGTCGAGGCGCTCCCCGGTCCAGTGGTCCCGTCCCTGGGAGGCCACCACCGCCTGATGGATCGCGAGTCGGTACTGCTGCACATTGCCGCTGCCGCCACGCTTCTGGTCCCGCTTGCTCAAGGTGACGGCCTTGCGCTGCACCCAGCCGGGATAGGTGTGTTTCGAGGCGTCCGGCATCCAGTCGGGAGCTGGGGTGTCCATCGGCGGCAGGAGGTCGTTCGCAACAGCCTGCTGCAAGGGCGGGACGGCTGGCCACGGACCCATTCAGGATGTCGCTTGACCCCCCTTCCATCTCCCTGCGAGCCACGCCGTCGTCTGCTGATCCGCCCAGCTGACCCTGCTGCCACCCTGGAGGCGTTCGATCTGGTCCCGGCTGTGGAAGCCGTTATGGCCGCCCCGGGCCGTGATCATGGTTTCGAGCCAGGGGCATCGCCACCGTTGCGCTTGCCTGGCCAGCGCGGTGTTGGCCGCCACCGGCACCCAGGGGTCATCGGCGGCATGCATCAGCAGGATCGGGGGCAGGGTGCGCCTGGTTTCCATGGCGCTCAGAAGGGGCTGCAGCGGACTGGCGGCCGTGTAGTAAGCCGTCAGGGAGGCATGCCCCCAACGCGGTGCGGTGATGGCCGCATCGAAGGCCTGCAGGCTGCGCACCCGCTTCGGTCCGCACAGCAGAGCGCGTTCGGTCGGCGTTACCCCGTGGGGATCATCCAGGGTCAGCTGGCGTAGGCGCCGTAGCACCCAACGGCGATACAGCCGGTTGCGCGGTCGGTCAAATTGATCGGCGCACTGGATCAAATCCAGGGGACTGCTGATGCAGACCAGGCCATCGAGCAGGGGCTCCGCCAGCAGGGCGTTGAGCAGCATCGTGCCCCCCAGGGAGAGCCCCACCCCGAACAGCGGCAGGGATGGTGTTCCTGCCGCCAGCTGATCGGCCAGCTGTCCGGCCAGCTCCCGGGCCTGCCGCAGGGCAGGCAGCAGATCGCGATTGCAGAGCGCGGCATAGGTGCCAGACGCCAGGGGCCTGCCGGCGCCGGCACCGCGCATGTTGAGCCGCAGCACGGCAACCCCGGCGGCGACCAGATGGGCCGCCAGACGGCGGATGCCGGGTCCTTCGGCACAACCGCCAAGCCCATGGATCAGCACCACCAGGGCCCTGGGCGCTTCCGTCTGCGGCAGGGAGAGGCGCGCCAGCAAGGCATCACCACCGCCCAGGTCGATGGTGAGCGGTGAGGAGAGATCCTCCGGCAGGCGCTGGGAACGGATCGTGTCCCGCATCGTGTCCCGCAACGTCTGCAGATCGGCCCCCCACCAGGGCAGCCGCTGGCGGAAAGGGGAAGGCTCGAGCTGGGGCTGGTGGGGCTCGCTCAAGGGATCGCTGCGAATCGGATCAAGGGGAAGGCGGAGGCATCGCCTGACGCCCGGCATCAAGGTGGCTCCGTCAGCTTTAGCAGCATGAGCCGCTCGCGGCGTGCGTGCCTGATGTGGCAGCCGGAGCGGAAGCGGGCTCTGCTGCGCCCCTGTCAAACGGCAGGGAAGCGCCGCAGCCTTCGAACAGCCTGTTGGTGGTGTCGAGCAGATCGACGGGCAGATCGCTACCGGTGTAGACGAAGCCGGTGGCCAGGCTGCGGCGCACCCCGTCCACCACCGCGGCCCGGGTCGCCCCATCGCCTCGCTCGAAGGCCAGCAGATCCACATCGAGGATGGCCTGTTCCGCCATGGTGCGCAGCGCTGGGTTCCCCGATCCTCGGCGAAGGCTGCTGTGCCGGCCAGCCGTAAGGCCTCCACCGGATCGGCCCAGCAGAGGGTGGCGGTTGCCGGAATCGCGATGATTGATGGTAGGCAACATTCCCAGGTGTTCTGGGCGACAGCAAGGCCATGCGGTTGAATCATAATCTAAAGAAATACCCTGAGATATCGAATCAGTGGCCTTCACTTCAGTCCAGATTCAAGAGCTCTTGTTTCTCTATCTCGGCAAGATCGCTTCGGCCATTGCTTTGTGGCTCGTGGGAGGTTGGGGCATCAAGATCCTGCTGGGAATCTGCCGACGCTCCCTGACCAAAGGTGGCATGCAGCACGGCCTGGTGTCCTACATCACCTCAGTGATTGGAACCACGTTACGCGTTTTTCTTCTACTTTCCATCCTCGGTATCTTTGGCATTCAAACCACTAGCTTTGCAGCCTTGATTGCCGGTGCGGGCCTGGCCGTTGGAGCGGCCGCCAGCGGTTTATTGAGTAATTTTGCTGCTGGAGCTTTCCTCCAAGGCCTGCGGCCCTTCAAGGTAGGCGACTACGTTATCGCCGGCAACGTCGAGGGCACGGTCGAAGAAGTCGGCATGCTTGTCACCACGATCGTCACACCTGATCACGTGCACACCCTGGTTCCAAATGGCAAATTACTGACCGATACCGTTAAGAACTTTTCCTCCAACGATTACCGACGGGTGGAATTAGAGGCGAACTTGGAAGAAGGCGACGACGTTGTTAAAGCAATTGAATTGCTGCAAAACTCTCTGCAAACCGTTCCTAATCAGACTACAAACAAACCGCCGCTTGTCGATCTGCTAGAATTTAAAAAGAAGGGTCCGCGTCTTGCTGTTTGGCTTTACGCCCCCACACAACATTATTGGCAGGTTTATTTTGACGCTAATCGCGTCATCTCCAACGTTTTGCTGCGCCATAATCTCAAGCCGACAGCCATCTCAAGCGATGATCCTTCAGGCGTGGTGTCCGGCACCTATTAGTCAGCCTGGTTGATTACTGACTTGGATACTGCTCCAAGGGCTCGCGGTTCCATGTTCAGCTACTCCCTCAACAGCACCCGCTGCTCGCCGAAGAGGTGGCTGCCGTGGTAGCCGTTGCGCCAGCGATCTGGGCCATGGTCCCGTCAAAGGGCAGGACGGACCCGCAGCCCTCGAAGAGGCCGTAGTGACGGCTGAAATCACCGATGAAGCTGAAATGGGGCGACAGACGGCTGCCCGCGAGCATGCGGAAGGTGTTGCCGCACACCGGAAACACCTTGCCGGCCTCGATCCAGTGGTGCTTGTCGAAGGGCAGGGCGTGGGGGTGTTCGGCAATCGTGCCGCGGTAGATCACCGCCTGGCCGTGGTCTTCGCAGGCATCCTCCAGCTCAGGGAGATGGAACAGTCGGTAGGTGGCGGAGAAGAAGCGGATCGCGCCGGTGCGGGCGGTGAGCGCCGCATCGGTGATCTCCAGGGGCCTGTCGCTCACCAGGCGGGGATCCGCGAAGCCGGCCCGGCGGGCCAGGCGCAGGAAGTCGTTCCAGTAGAGGGCGCCGCTGAGGCATTCGCCGTAGAGCACCGGATCGTGGCGCAGCGCCTCGGGCACGCGCCGGTCGGCATAAACGTCGGCGAAGAAGAACTCACCACCGCGCTTGAGCAGGCGCCGCACCCCGTTCAGCACGGCCAGCTTGTCGGTTGAGAGGTTCACCACGCAGTTGGAGATCACCAGATCGAAGCTGCCGGGCTCCAGCGGCAGCTGCTCGAGCTGCTCGATGCGGCCCTCCAGAAACCGCACGTTGGCGAAGCCGAACTGCTCGGCGTGGTGTTGCTGGTGCTGCCGGGCCACCGCCAGCTGCTCCGGCGTCATGTCCACGCCCACCACCTCACCGCCGGCGCCCACCAGTTGGGCCAGCAGGTACACATCGCGGCCGCTGCCGCAGCCCAGATCCAGCACCCGCAGACCCTCCAGCAAGGGTGGCACCACCAGCCCACAGCCGTAGTAGCGCGACAGCACCTCGGGATGGATGCGGCCCAGCAGCGGGCGCAGGGCCTCGGGAACGCTGCTGGCATCACAGCAGGCGTCGGTGCGCAGATCGGCGCTGCTGCTGAGGGTGGCGCCGTAGTACTCCTGCACGCCGCGGCTCAGGTCGTTGGACGTCGTCATGGCGGTGGGATGGGAGGTGCGTGATTGTTGGAGCTCAACCTCAGGCCCCACTGGTCAGGAGCATGTCAGGTGGGCTTAGGAACGTTGCCATGGTCTGGAGCTAGCTGCCGCCGGCCCTTCCCATGCTGCGGCTGGATTCCCTCGCCACGCTCGGAGCCTGATGAGCACGCCTAATGCGCTTCCGCCTTGGTGCCCCCTCCTGAGGAGTGCCCGCGGTCGTGAGGGGCGCTCACCCCAGGCCCGCTGGCTGCAGCTGGCCACGGTGGCGGCCGATGGCACACCAAGAGTGCGCACCCAGGCGGTGCATCGGCGTCCATGACACCGGACACCATCCGATCTCTGGCGGCAACAATGGTTTGCGCCGCAGAGGTTTTCCCACACCTTCCAGGAGCCCTTTAGCGTCATTTCTGTGACCCACAGACCTCCCCAACCCCTTCACTGCAACGACCGCAGCCCAATCCACCGCGTTCTCACTTGATGCCTCTCCCATCCCTGGCCCAGCGGCAGAGGCAACCCGAGTGGATGGACCAGCCCGGCATCGATCCGCTCGCCCACAGCCAGGCCCTGCAGGGTTTGGGCAGGATCAATGCCTTCAGCGGAGCGGTCGGCTCCCTGTTCGCTCCGATCCGTTCCCTGGCCCGGGAGCGCTGCGGCGAGCCGCTGCGGGTTCTGGATCTGGCCTGCGGCGGGGGGGACAACACCACCGCCCTGGCGGAACGGGCTCGCCGAGAACGTCTCGCCGTGCAGGTGGACGGCTCCGACCTCAGCCCGCAGGCGGTGGCGATCGCGACCCGCAGCGCCGAGGAGCGGGGCCTGGGCGCCAGGTTCTTTCAGGCCGACGCCCTCAACGATCCTCTCCCCGAGGACTATGACGTGATCCTCTGCAGCCTGTTTCTGCACCATCTCGATCAAGAGCAGGCGGTGGATCTCCTGCAGCGGATGGGACGCGCCAGCCGGTGCCTGGTGTTGGTCAACGACCTGATCCGCAGTCCCCTCGGCTACGGCTTGGCCTGGGCGGGCTGCCGGCTGCTGAGTCGCTCCCCGATCGTCCATTTCGATGGTCCGGTGTCGGTGCAGGGCGCCTTTCAGTTGCAGGAAGTGCGGGCTTTGGCGGTCCGGGCCGGTCTTGAGGGTGCCGCCGTGCGGCGCAGCTGGCCCGAGCGCTACCTGCTGAGTTGGCGCCGTTCGCTCGCTTCGCCTCAACCACGATGAGGGTTCCGGAGTGGGACGTGATCGTGATTGGGGCCGGACCCGCCGGCGCCCTGGCCGCCCACCAGTTGGCCCGTCGCCAGCTTCGGGTGCTCCTGGTGGAAAAGCGGGTGTTCCCCCGCTGGAAGATCTGCGGCAGCTGCCTCAATGGCGTTGCCCTCAGGGCCCTGGAGACGGCGGGGCTGGGCCATTTGACCGATGCTCTCGGCGCTGTTCCACTGGAGCGGATCCGTCTCGGGCTGCAAGGACGTCAGCTGGAACTCGCCCTCCCGGCGGGCCGTTCCCTCTCCCGAGGCCGCCTCGACCTGGCCTTGTGCGAAGCCGCCGTGGCTGCCGGCGCCGTGTTGCGGTCGCCGTGCGAGGCCACCGTGGCTGGGTCCCATCCGACCGGTCGGGAGGTGCTGCTGCGTTCCGGAGCCGATGTCCAAATCACCAGCGCCCGGGTCGTGCTGGTGGCCTCGGGTCTGGGCAGCCCCGGTCTGGGTCAGCAGCTGCCGATCGAAACGCGGATCAGCCCCCGGGCCAGGATCGGCGCCGGCTGCGAACTGGATGCCGGAGTGAAGGGCTACGCCAGGGGCACGATCCACATGGCCATCGGCCGGCATGGGTACGTGGGTCTGGTGCGCAACGAAGCGGGTGCTCTCAACCTCGCGGCCGCCTTCGATCGGCCCCACCTGATGGCAGCCGGTGGGCCGGCCGCCAGCGTTGCCGCAGTGCTGGCCGAGGCCGGCTTTGATCCCCTGCCCGAAGCCGCCGCTGCCACCTGGCGAGCGTCGCCAGCCCTCACCCGTCGCTCCACCCCGCCGGCTGCTCAGCGGGTGCTGTTGCTGGGAGATGCCGCCGGCTACGTGGAGCCATTCACCGGCGAGGGCATGGGCTGGGGCCTGGTGGGGGCACTGGCGGTCGTACCGCTGGTCCTGCAGGGACAACAAGAGTGGAACAGAGGCCTTGAGCGCGAATGGGTCCGTGACCATGCCCGTTTGATCGGTTCGCGGCAGCGCTTCTGCCATGGCCTGGCCTTCGCCCTGCGGCGCCCGGGACTGAGCCGAGCCCTGCTGGATGCGGCCGGTCGCTGGCCGGCCCTGACCGCCCCCCTGCTGCAGCACCTCGAAGGTGCCCCTCGCCAACAGATCACCCCAGCGCCATGTCCCTGACGATTCACGGCCTGGGAACGGCTCTGCCCCCCCATCGCCTGGCCCAGGGCGATGCTGCCACGGTTGCGTCCCGGGTGTCCCTGCCGGAGCAGGAGCCCTCCCCGTCCAAGCGCCGGCTGCTTGAAACCCTGCATCGCCGCTCCGGGGTCGCGATGCGTCACATCGTGTTGGAGAACCTCACCGGCACGAAGTCCAGCCACGACCAGAGCTTCTTCGGCATCACCAGTCCCAGCACCGGGGAGCGGATGCGTCGCTACAGCCAGGAAGCTCCGCCCCTCGCCCTGCGGGCTGTGCGGGCTGCCCTGGAGCAGGCGCAGCTTCCCCCCGAACGCATCACCCACCTGGTCACGGTCTCCTGCACCGGCTTCCACGCGCCCGGCGTCGATCTGGCCCTGATGGCCGCCCTGCCGCTGCGTCCCAGCGTGGCCCGCACCCATGTCGGGTTCATGGGCTGTCACGCCGCCCTCAACGGTCTGCGGGTGGCGGCCGGCTTCACCGGCGCCGATCCCGAGGCCTGCGTCTTGCTCTGCGCCGTCGAGCTCTGCAGCCTGCACCTGCAGTACGGCTGGGAGGCCGAAAGGATCGTGGCCAATGCCCTCTTCGCCGACGGCGCCGCCGCTCTGGTGGCCTCCGGGGAGGGGCCGGAGGCGACCGTTGAATCCGCGCCAGGGCTGCGGCGATGGATTGCCAGTGGCTCCTTCCTGGTGCCCGGCAGCGCCGAGGCCATGTCGTGGGCGATTGAGGATCACGGCTTCGTCATGGGCCTGTCCCCCAGGGTCCCCGATCTGATCGGGGCGCATCTGAGGCCCTGGCTGGAGGGGTGGTTGGCGGAGCAGCAACTGACGCTCGAATCGATCGGTTGCTGGGCCGTGCATCCCGGTGGTCCCCGCATCCTCTCGGCGGTGACGGAGACCCTGGGACTCGATCCCGCCCTGATCGAGCCCTCCCGATCGGTGCTGAGGGATTGCGGCAACATGTCCTCGCCGACCCTGCTGTACATCCTCGAGCGCCTGCGGCGCAGTGGCGCCCCGGGTCCGTGCCTGGCGATGGCGTTCGGTCCGGGGCTCTGTGTCGAGGTGGCGCTGTTGGCGTGAGAACGAGAACGAGCAGGTGCGCGGAAATTGGCCTGGTGCTGTGCTGAAGCAGGCCAGTTCGGGCACGGCGCAATCAGGCCAATCACGTGGTCTAAGTGCCTGAGAGCAATGCAGCCGCCCATGCCGGCAGGGGATCCCGATGCAGTTTCAAGGAGCCGTTGGTGATCGTGAACACGGGAGCAAACGGGTCAACCGCTGAGGAGTTGTCGTAGACCCGCAGCACATCCACCAGCGGGATCGAGGCACGCACCTGATCCAGCAACCGGGGAATGCGGCTGATCACCTTGTCCGCTGGGACGCGATGGCCACCTTCGCTGACCCGGCTGGCGATCCGCGCTTGGTTGAGATCGGTGCTCTCCAGGTGGATCAGCACCATGATCAGCTGATAGCCCAATCCCTTGGCGCGAGCGATGAAATCGATCTTGGAGGGATGGGAATAGACCGTTTCAAAACAGAAACTCAACCCCTGCTCCAGCAGCTGAAGACGTTGCCGTTCCGCCAGTTGGGCGGCCTCATAGCTGTGGGCCTCCGGGGCCTCCGCAAAAACGATCCTGGCCAGCACATCGGCATTCACGAAGGGCAGCCCCAGTGGCTCCAGCGCAAGCCGGTGGAAGGTGCTCTTGCCGGCCCCGTTGCCGCCCACGAGGATCCACAGCTGGGGGCGTTCGCTCAAGCTGCCGCAGGATCGCAGGGCCGGAACACACCACCTTCAAAGGTGCCGGCCGTGCGGTTGCCTTCGTTGTCGATCCGCTCCAGTAAGCCAGGCCGGCTGGGGCAGGCCTGGTAGCGCACAGAGGCCGTGCTCACCGACGCGGCCAGGCTGCCGCTCAGGCGCTGGGCATCGAGCGAAGCGAACACGCTCTCCGGCGCCACCGCCGCCGCCCGCACCGTCTCCACCCGCAGCCGCGCCAATCCGGCCTTCACATCGAGCAGCAGGTCGGGATCGAGAAGGGCCGCCACGTCCTGGCCCAAGGCGGCCCAGTACTCAATCTGCTGGGCGGCACTGCGGTGGTGACGGGCACCGGCCAGGGCAGCCCTGCGCATCAGGTCGTCCTGCAGGCGGACGGGGGAGGCGGATTTCGCCATGAATGATCCGATCAACGCCGACCGATGCTTTACCGTAGCAGTCTGCTACGCAGCGTGGCCGCTTGGGACGGGTGTCGGAAATGCTGGTCCAAGGCTGTCGCGTTCGGTGGCCGCCACCAGCTCATCCAAGGGAATGGGGCCAACCTTGAGTTCCGCCCGCAACGCTTTGGTGACGACGGAGACATCAGTGATCGCCTTCTTCGTTTGGTGTGGCGACGGCTGGCTATTTCCGTGTCGGCGGGCGATCCTTGCCGTAGGCCTCCCAACTGGAGCCCTGCTTGTCGACCTACTCTGGTCGGGTCTTCTGTGGCCGGCCCGCCCTGGTACCCATGGCGATCTGATTCGGCAGGCAGAACAGGAGGGCTACCAGCTGCTGATCACCACCGACACCAACCTGCTCTACCAGCAGAACCTGAAAGACCGCAACCTCGCCATCCTGGTGCTCACCACCACGGTCCGCAGCTGGAGCACCGGCCACCACCCCCGGCCCGTCTTAGAGCTGGAGCGCCGGAAGGATGCCGCCGCCGTGTGGTTGAAGGTGGCACGTCTGTGATGCGCCGAACCCCACCCTGGCGCTGGAGCATGAGGGGGCCATGGCCTCCTGATGACCCATCACGACAAGAGGCCACTCCGACGGATGACGCCATCAGAGCCCGAGCTGATCAGCTGGCTAAGCGTCGCCCCTGGTGCTCCGCTGAGCAGAACTGGACGGATGCCTGCCTGGAGCTGAACAGTGCATTCCTTCTCCGCTGGCGGCCGTCTCTGCTGCGCTGGTTAGGCGCGTCAGAGAAAACGGGCTGGGATTGGATGGAGCTTTTGTTAAAGCTCTCCGTCCCACTGACGATTTCATTCGGTGGCTGGGTTCTAGGCACTCTCAACAGCAACCGACAAGACGAGATCGCCCAGGCAAATCAGAAGGATGCCGTTATCCGTGAATACATCAAGGAGATGAAAGGGATGCTTTTGGATAAGACGGTAGCCAAGGAAGCCAAGCAGCCAGGCTCTGAAGCGAATGGGGTTGCCCGTGCGCTGACTCTGACGGCTCTCACACAGTTAAAGGGCGAGGGTCCAGCGCGCCGGACACTAGTTTTTCAGTTCTTGCGAGAGTCAAACTTTCCGATCCTTGCAGGATCCGAAAAAGTGCAAGGGGCAAATCTTGCCGGCTATGACCTCAGCGGGGCCGACCTCAGCAGGGCCAACCTCTACGAGGCCTACCTCAGCGGGGCCGACCTCAGCGGGGCCAACCTCGGCAGGGCCAACCTCAGCGAGGCCAACCTTGGCAGGGCCGACCTCAGCGGGGCCGACCTCGGCAAGGCCAACCTCTACGAGGTCAACCTCTACGAGGCCAACCTCAGCGGGGCCGACCTCAGCGGGGCCGACCTCGACGGGGCCGACCTCAGCGGGGCCAACCTCGGCAGGGCCAACCTCAGAGGGGCCGACCTCAGCGGGGCCGACCTCGACGAGGCCAACCTCAGCGAGGCCGACCTCAGCGGGGCCAACCTCAGAGGGGCCATCTTCGACGGGGCCAACCTCAGCGGGGCCAGCCTCGGCAGGGCCAACCTCAGAGGGGCCTACCTCGTCGAGACCAACCTCGGCAGGGCCAACCTCAGCGAGGCCGACCTCAGCGGGGCCAGCCTCATCAAGGCCGACCTCAGCGGGGTCCTATGGGATGACAAGACCAAATGGCCTGACAATGCAGCCTTCAAGGACGCTAAGAACATCCCTCCCGACCTCAAGAATCAGCTGGGCCTGGATTAAACGTCGTGGCCTTCATTTCGACTCCCTGGGAGCAAAACCGCCGCGGCGCTCTGGCCGCCTGCGGCAGGAGCGTTGGGGCCTCATGCCACCCACACATCAAACAGCTGTCCAGGATTCAGCACTGCGTCCTTTGACGGCCGCAGACTCTGACCACGGGTCAGAACACCCGTTTGGTGAAGGGGTCCCTGCGGCTGGAGAATAGCCAATGGACCCTTCAATCCCTCTGGGATGAGCCCTGATCGGCGCCGCCGTGCGATGACGTATCATCCCGGGAACTCCCTTTAGCAATCGCAGCAAAGATGCGCCGACGTTTTCCACTGCAACGCCAAGGCCAGTTCTTTCTTGCCGAGGGTGGACAGGAAACCGAGATCATGTATAGACACGGTCATGAGCTTCCTGAGTTCGCCATGTATCCATTGCTCGAGCGACCCGAAGCACTGGCGGCTCTCAGGGAAATGTACGAGCACTTTCTCGATGTGGCCGCTGCCAATGGCTGCTCGGTGATCATGGGTGGCCTTGACTACAGGGCCAGTCAGGACTGGGCCACCAAGATCGGTTATGCCGCCGACCAACTGAGCGAGATCCAGACGCGCTGCATAAGTTTCTTACGCGATGTTGCAGCGCCCTACCAATCTCGAATCCCATCCATCTTGATCTCGGGCATCATCGGCCCACGCGGCGACGCCTACAGCCTTAATCGCACAATCACGGAAGACGAAGCTGAGGTCTACCACCTGCAGCAGTTGACCACCCTGGCCCAGGCGGGCGTTGATCTGGTCACCGCGATGACCTTCAACTCGGTGCCGGAAGCAGTGGGGGTGGCGCGCGCTGCGGCAACGGCGAATCTGCCTCTTTGCATCTCCTACACCCTCGACAGCGGCACATCGCGCTTGAAATCCGGCCTCTCGCTGCGTGAAGCGATCGAATCAACTGATCGCGAGTGTGGCGAAGCTAAGCCCGATTTTTATGGCATCAATTGTTCACACCCCTTAGAGTTTCTGCCCGCTTTAGAAGCAGGCGACTGGATCCAGCGAATTCGCCTGCTTCGACCCAATGCATCGGCGATGGATAAGATCTCGCTCTGCAAAATCGGGCATCTGGAAGAAGGAGATCCTCGGGAGTTGGGCCGCATGATGGGTGATCTCGCTCATCGTTACCCGCACATCGATATCTGGGGAGGTTGCTGTGGCACCTGGGATAAGCATCTGGACCTGATCGCCAAAGAGGTGAAACAGGCCATGGCAGCCTGCGAGCATGGATGATTCGCGTTCTACTGCAGGATGGATGATGTCTGGCATGCTTGAGAAATCCATCCCTGTCGCGCTTGTTCGTAGCTGTCCGCAGAATCCGTCCCTGCGGCAGAGCTACCTGCATCAAAAACCGAACCTAGGCAGGTCCATCAATGAAACAACGTCTCACGAATGGAGATGTCATCGCCCGCAGTAGGCTGCTGTAGCTGAGCTGAAAGCGTTGTTCATCGCCCACCGCCAGTGCAGATTCCGCTCCGCTCACCACCAAGTGGTCGCTGGATGCGCCCTCGATGCTGATCCCAGGGCAACGAAGGCCGGCCGGATCAGCATCCTGTTCACCCAGGGCAAGGAGCGCTCGCATCGCTATGGGCTGGTCTGGTTGTTGTTGGGGAACGGCTGGCCCGTTGGTAAAACTGGTGCAATGGCGCGTTCCCCATGCACGGGTCGGCTTGTGCTTGGACTCGATCACCTCGGCCACCAGGGTGATGGCATCGGTGTAGAGCCCTGGTATCGCCGTACGGGTAAGCGGCTCTCGGCCCAGCAGTAGAGCCTCGCCGAGGCGCAGGTGATTGATACGGCCGGGATCACCGCCACCAGCCAGCCAGGGAAGATTGGCCGAATTGCCTCCAGAGCACCACTCGAGCCTGATGCCAAAACGGCCTTCCAGGGTTTCGATCAGACGCGATAGCTCGCTCATATTTGATTGGTCTGGGGCTACGCCGTTCTGACAGCCCAGATTGGTGCCGATCCCAACCAGTAGCAGGCTCGGCAGGGCCAGGGTAAGCAACACCATTGCCTCGAGGTCTGTCGCGAGAATGCCTTCGCGCAGATCCCCAAGCTCCACCATGAGCAGTACCCCGTGGCGCACTCCCTGGCAATGCGCTGCTGCCGCCAGGGCCCTTAGCACTACCGCTTCGCTGTTGCAGCTGATCGCTGCATGGGCCACCACCCGATCCACCTGGCTGAGCATCGGTGATCGAATCAGAAGCAGGGGCACGCCGAGCTCACAGCGGCTCAGCGATTCGATGGATTCGATGCGTGATTCACCGATGGAATGCACCCCTGCCGCCACCCAGGTGCGCACAATTTCCGGCAGCCCTAGGGTTGCCTTGCTGACCCCAGTCACCTTGATCCCCTGGCGTGCCAGCCGATCGACCATGGTGGTGGCGTTGTGCTGGAGATGCTCGAGATGAATCTCCAGCCGCGGTGCGCTCAAAGCTGGCCATCAGTTGATAGGCACAATTCGGGGAAAGCCCGCAGCACCATGGCCACGAGGGCAGAGGGAGCACGGCTCACCGCATCGGTGACAGGAATGCCGAGATCGGCAGCATAGAGGGCGATGGCAGCACTCACTTCGGCGTCATTCATGCCCTCGTGGTTCAGGGTTAGGCCGATGACTCGAGTTGGCGCAAAGGATTCGATCAGGCGAATTTCGCTGGCGGGCGTGGGCATTGGCATAAAGGGAAAGTCGCTGAGCTGCCGGCGCGCCGGGGCGTGCTGCAACACCACCGCCTGGGGCTGGCTGCCCCGCAGGATGAAGCTGGAAGAGAGGTAGGCGGGATGGCTGAGGGCCCCTTGGCCCTCAATGACGATCACCGCGGGTTGTTCCGTGCAGTAGGCCTCAACCACAGCGGCCTCCACCTCCCCGGAACAAAACTGCGATGGAATGGCATCCAGAGGAATGCCATAACGGCCACCTTGAATCAGACCGGTTTGCCCCGTGCTCACCAAAACGGCGTGAATGCCGCTGGCGTTAAGGGCCTGAACCAGAATCGTCGCCGTGGTGCGCTTACCGATGGCGCCATCGGTACCAAGCACGGCGATTCGAATGCAGTGTGCCTTAGCGATCGAGCCACTGAACAGGCGAAGATCCTTCAATGCCGGTGGACGACGCACATCCCGGATTGACACGTCATGCCGTACGGCCGCCAGGGCAAATTCGCTGTCGTCATTAAGGAATTCGCGCATGCCGCTGACCAGATTCAGGCCAGCTTCCACGGCCAGCATCAGAACGTGGCGATCGTCTTTGCCATAAAGGCCGTCCGCAGGCGCCATGCCATAGATGAAGGTTTTAGCGCGGGGACCTGGCAAGGCAAGGGCTTGGTCTAGATCGGCCACGATGGGAATGCCGTTGCTGATGCCGTCCAATAGCAGGCCAGCATCAATTCCAGCTGATTGGCTATCAATGATCGCTCTAATTTCGAAGGCTTCACAGAAGCGCACTAGGCCATGGGTGGTTTTGCCGTCGAGCCCTGCGAAATTTCCCTCGCAATAGACGACTGCAGCCGTCTTCACCGCAGCTTGATACGGTGTAGACGAAATGGTCAGGTCATTGACCTGTTTTAGAAATGCCAAATAAGCCAAGACCCATCAGTTACCCAGACTTGAGACAAGTCTGGAGTGGAGATTTCAGGGCTCAGAAGTGGCCGCTGGAGGGTGTGGATTTTTCCATCTTAGGGGGTAAGCCAGAAATTCGGCGATGCTGACGTCCCAAAAGTGGTGTAATTCCCCCGTCAAGACCGCCACCGGTGCAGGGCGCGTCAGACACGCCGAGGTGGTCCGAAGCGACGCGGGAGTTCATCCAGCGGGCAACTGGTGGGCATGGTGATGGATGCACACAACAACACCGCTCGTGGCGATGCGCCGCTCCTCTCCATGCTCAGCCGGGGGCCAGCACCCCTATGGGGAGGATGAATTCTCCCGGCTGGAGGATGGGCCTCTGCCGGCGAAGGAGGGATTCCTGGAGCCGATCGTAGACGCAGTTTTCCGCGAAGCGGTTGCGATCGATCAGCAACTCAGGGAGGCCAAAGCGGTGCAGGAGGGCGAGGTCGAACGTTCCATTAATCGAGCCGCGAATGGAAGCGGCTGCTGAAGCCCAGCAGGTCGAATCCAGTGAATAGGAAACTGATCCCTACGAGGAGTCCGATCACGGAAAGCATGCCGGCCGGACTCATGGTCAGGATCATCAGACCAAGAACTAGCGTAACGAGGCCATTGGCTAGCCCCCAGCCCCAGCCCGAGGTCGCGCGATTGCTCAGGGAGATGATGGCCGTCACGGCACCCTCAATCAAGAACACGATGCCGATCGCCGAGGCCAGGGCCTTGATCTGCAACGCGGCGGGAACCATGCCCGATTTGAACTGGATCACCATCCAAACGCCGGTGACCAGCAACAGGGTGGAGACCACAAGTCTCCAGAAGCAATACCAGCGCCCCAGGCTTCTAGCCCGCAGCAGGTTGTCGATCCAGCCCACGATGCCTGCCAGCAGGAAGGCGATGGCCACCATCACGGTGACCGAAGCGGAGGCCACCACGGGGAAGCTGAGGGCCAAGATCCCAAGCACGATCATGATGATGCCTTCCGCCTGGGTCAGGCCCCGCAGTTGACCCGCTTCCACCGCGCGGCGATGGAGGGGATCGGCGGCCGGCTCGTCGTCGGGAGTGTTGAAGCTGGCGCCGGAGGGCATGGGAGGCTCGTTGATAGCGTCCATAACAAATTAGCCATCCCCACTGCAGCAAACTGCTGGTTGTCATGGACTGAGATATCCATCAAAACAGCCTGCAATGGGACAGCCTGCAACTGGTTCAAACTTCACCGTACCCGACCGATCGTGAGACGAACAGAAGCGCAGCTGGTTCACATTGCTGTAGAAGCGGTGCACCAGTTGCAGCTGCGCAACCCCGATCCGGAGTGTCACCGCGACCGGGGCAGGGGAAGGCGAAGGGGTCAGGTCCGGCCTAGGGGTTGATGACAGAAACTCTGCGATACCCCTGGGCCGGGATAGCTTCGCGCGAAGTGACGCCGCAGATTGAACAGCGATGACCTATTGCATCGGCTATTGGCTCGAGAAGGGGTTGGTACTGGCCTCCTGATCGGCTGTTTGTCATCCTGGCGGCGGGCAGCCTTGCAACCACCCGCGCGGTGATCAGCTGGATCCGCCGCGATCTTGATCGCCCCACAGATCTCGAGGTTGGCGCCGGCAAGGATCTGCGCCAGCTGAGATTATCTGTTTGAAGCGGCGGCCTATGTGGGGAGGTTGAGCG
>Ga0209597_1000562_pt1 | contig 24659 bp, 21 predicted proteins | sample M_140625_MF_Meta_FD_187316 | JGI IMG/M metagenome (GOLD analysis project Ga0209597, IMG submission 187316) | Freshwater microbial communities from Lake Montjoie, Canada to study carbon cycling - M_140625_MF_MetaG (SPAdes) (version 2) | ecosystem: Environmental > Aquatic > Freshwater > Lake... | reverse complement strand
AACTGCATGGCAAGAACCACGCATTACCAGATGGTGCTGATCTCCCCGCCGTCGAAGAGGGCGAGTTCGGCGTCATCCGGTGCCTGCGGAGTGAAGATTTGCCACCAGTCTTCGAGTTCGGCGCGGGAGATCGGAACGCCTCCCCAAGGCGGGTTGGCGTTGCGACCCTCGAGGCGGTGCCACAGTTCCTCGATGGGCAGGATCAGGGCGTGCAGTTCCACACGGGCACCGACCGACCGTGCCTGCTCGCGCTTGAGGTCGCGTTCGGTGCGTCCCCAGAACCCGTACTCCAGGATCACGTCCACTCCCAAGGCGAGTAACCCGAGGGCGTGATCGGTCAGGGTCCGTTCAAGTCGGTCGCGAGCCCGTTCGTCACGCGGATCGGTGCCGAGCGACGCAAGCCACTCATCGGGACAGAGGCGCACGGCACCGCGTTCAGCGGCGAGTTGCTTGGCCCGGGTGGTCTTGCCCGCCCCGGGTAGGCCGCACAACAGGATCAGCGTGGGCATGTTTCTGCTTCCAATCGTGCGTTCACGGTCAGCCAGAACCATATCGCAATCCAACCAAACTGGCAGGAATTCGGTATAATGGCTGGTGCGATCATCCTATGATATTCACACACGAATACTAGGAATCTGCTACGTTTCTTCGCGAATGGGAAGTGCCCAGGAGAGCATCGGTGAAGGACGAGGTCACGACGCTGTCGGCGGAAATGCTGCGACGTTTCTGTGAGACAAACGACTACAGCTACTCTAGTGACAAGGATGGCAATGTCCGGCTTTCCTTTGATTACAGCGAGGAACGCGACTCGGTATTGAAGGTGCGGATTGACCGCTCAGGCAAGGCTGAGTCGATCTTGTGTGTCCGGGTCACTTCTGACCGCCGCTATGATTCTGACCGTCTGGATGAGGTCCTGCGCGCGATCAATGAGTATCACATCGAGAAGCGATGGCCAAAGGTGTACGCGGAGGTCAAGGGGAAGGCAATCCTGATCACCTGCGAGACGCAGTTGGACGTGGCCATGGGTATCCACCAGGCACTTCTGGATGAGACGATTGGCCGGGCACTGTCGTCGGCAAACACCTTTCACAAGTGGATGTTTGCCCGGAATATCCCCGCACGTACATGATGAGCGCAGTGTCTGAAAATCCAGGAAAGTAGGGTGGTGCATTCCGCCATCTGCGCGTTCAATCCAACCAAGACTTCCCATATTGACGAGATGGATGATGCCAATGACCACTGAGGATCAGACACCTGGCCGGGTCAACAGTCAAGCGAGTGAACCTCAGGCTGGGTGGTCTGGGGACGGGTCGCCGCATCGTGGAACGCCGATGACCGTCCAGCCTATCACCCCGGAAATGGTTGCCGAGGCAATCTCACGGGAGGATTGGCACTTCTACACCGATCCGGATGGGAACATCCTGATTGAGCCGTGGGAGTACGACAGTGACATGGAGGGAGGTCTGGTGTTCCATGTTGGCCTTGAGGGCGATGACCGTGACCTCCTTGTGGTCAAGGTGCGGTGCGACCGTCGCTTTCCACCAGACCGGATGACCGAACTCCTGCGCCTGGTGAACACGCACCATTCCGAATTCCGGTGGCCCAAGGTGGTCATCAACAACGTCGGTGGTGTCCTGGAATTGAACACCGAGATGCATCTCGACCTGTCGCCGGGCATCCATCCCCGACTGTTGCACGAGGTGATCGACTCGGCGTTCTCGCACGGGCACGGGTTCTTCATCTGGCTTGCCAGGCGCTTGCGAGGTGACCCGGAACCGAACCGACTTGGGGTGCACCGCCCCGAGATCGGAATATCCCTGGAGGGTCTGGAAGACCTTGAGGAACCGCCGGATGACGCGCCAGGGACTGGCCCGGAATGATCAGAAGGCGTCAGGTCCGCCCAAGTGCGGGTCTTTCGGCATCATCGCGCGGTGGGCGAAACGACGTGACAGAATATCGAAGATGTCATCGGTGGAATTGCGATGACCCCGGCATACGTTCCCATGCGGCCAGTGCATGGGTGGTTGACGGCATGCGCCAGAAGAAGCGGGGATGATCATGGACGTTGCCGAAACCGCTGCCGAACCTCAGTCGTCCGCTACTGAGGTGGTGGATGAAGGGTTCGTGGCCACGCCGGTCGTGATGGATCTCTCGCCGGACATGTTCCGTGCGTACTGCGCCAGGCATGGTCTGCATTTCGAGACGGATCAGGATGGGGACATTAGCATCCGGTACCCGTATCGCGCCGACCGCGCGTGCGGCCTGCGCGTGTACGTCTACCGGAGTGGCGAGAGCCGGTCGATCATGGTCGTGCGGGTCCGGTCTGACAAGCGATTCCGGCCCATTCACCGTGACCAGTTGCTGCGTGAGATCAACCAGTACCACTGTGACAAGCGATGGCCCCGCATCTACCTCAGGAATGTCGCAGACATCGTTGAGATCAACTGCGAGAGCCAGACCGACCTGACTGCCGGGATCCATCAGGACCTCCTGGACGACATCATCGACCGGACAATCATGGGATCAAAGAGCTTCTGGAAGTGGCTTGCATCCCGGGGAATCCCAGGCATGCACGATGACGCGGTGACGGAGTGACCACGATGGCAATGGCCCAACCCGCAACCGTGACCGAACCAAGCCGCAACTCACCACTTGTGGTGAAGACGCTGACCCGTGACATGGTGCGCGCCTTCCTGGAGGCAGAGGACTACCAGTACTTCACCGATTCCGACGGTGACTTCCTCGTCGAGTTCGGGTACGACCGGAATACCGGTGGTGCCATGCTTGTGCGCATAGATATCGAGACCAGTCGCGGAACGTTGCTTGCGGTCACGGTGGAGTGCGACCGCTACTTCGCGATCGAGCGCCGGTTCGAGTTGCTGTCACTGATCAACGAGTACCACGGTCGCTTCCGGTGGCCAAAGGTCTGCCTTCACGAGGATGAGGACGAGGAGATCGCATACATCGTTTGCGAACTGCATGTGGATCTCTCGATGGGCGTGCACGGACGCCTCCTTCACGAACTCGTCGACTCGGCGATATCGGATGGGTTTGCGTTCTGGCGGTGGCTGAAGCGCCGCTTGGATGGGGAACCGGACATGAAGGTGCTGCAACCAGACGATGACGAAGCCGATATCGAGACGGCATCCGCACCCAGTACCGAGGCAATGGACTTGGAGGATGCGCCGTTCTGAGACACGGGTGTCCCCGGCCCGGCCCGGAGTTGCCACTCTTCAGGCGAGATTGACTATTGGTTCACGGAACCCCGAGCCCGTCCGGTGCGAAGTCGGACCAGTTCACGCTTCATCTCGCGCAGGCGCTCCCCGTGCAGGGGATAGGTCTGGAGGACGAGGAAGGCCGTGGCGCACCCGGCACACGGCAGCAGGGCCATGAAGATGCGGAAGCCGTCGCTGACGCTAGCCGGTTGCTGCGCGAGTGAGGCAGAGGCATCGTATCCGTAGATGCTTGAGATCAGCCCGAATGCCACGAAGACGATGGCCGTGCTTAGGGTGATGACCATGCCATTCATGCCGACATACATCGCCTCGCGACGCGTTCCGGTGCGCACCTCGTCCTCATCGATGACATCGGAGATGAGCATGTTGTCCATCAGGAAGATGCCGGCAAAGCCGACCCCGATCAGGACGGCGGCGGCGACCGTGGTGGTCAGGTCGGTGACAAACCACAGGGGGACCATTCCGATGGCGACGGTGGCGTAGGCGATCAGCCCAGTGGTGCGCGGTTCGTAGCGGTTGGCGATGAGTTGGCGCCACGGGTAAAGCATGATGGCCGAGACGATGAAGGCCGTTGCCAGGATGATCCCGGTCTGGGCCCCATCGATCTTCAGGGTGTATTTCACAAAGAACGCCATGCCGGTTGCCATGCTGTTGGTGGTGACGAAGCGGAGGGTCTGGGCGAAGGTCAGGGTCAGGAAGCTGCGGTTGGTTGCGAGGTGGCGCAGGGCGTCGGTAAACGACATCGTCGGTTCCTGCGTTTCGGCGGACTCGACCATGCCGGTCTGTCCGATCAGGATGGCGACGAGGCTGATGCCGGCGAAGATCGTGCCCATGGTGCCCCAACCCAGACGGTCGCCGATGACGGGCGGGAGAGCCACACCAAGGAGCAGTGCAACGGTGAGGAAGATCATCATCTTGGCAGCAACGTCGGTGCGTTCGCGGTAGTTCACGAACATCTCGGGTAGCAGGGCGTAGTACGAGTTGCCGACGGCGCTGTTGAAGCCGTCGTAGATGACGATGGCAACGAAGAAGTAGATCAGCAACGCGACCGGGTCGTCATTGCCATCGAAGGGGGCAAGCCAGAGGGCGGCGAAGGTGACGAGGAAGGGAACCGATCCGTAGCGCAACCACGGGATCCGGCGTCCGAGACGGAAGCGGGTGCGATCCTGCCAGTAGCCGATGAGCGGGTTGTTGACGGCGTTGTAGATGGCGTAGATGGTGAGGGCGGTGGCGGCCCACGATGGGGGCAGGTGTTTGACGTCGGTATAGAAGAAGAGGAGTGAGACGCCGAAGACCTGCCCGGGCATGGTGATGCCCATCATGGCGCCTCCGAACATCCACCGCTGGAACTGGGAGGTACGGGCCTGAGGTTCGCTCTGGGTGATGTCGGTGGTTGCGGTTGTCATGGCGTCACCCGTGCGCCGGGCGGACGTTCCCGGCGTTCCCGGCGGGCAGTGTACCCGCCACGTGCAGGAGTGGTGTGCCGTGGTGGGTGTGGTTGGGCGGGGGGTCGGGCGCCTCTTCCACGGACCCTGTCTTCCCATCATTCACAGGCTTCGCGTCCCAGTCAATGGCTTCGGCCGTCACGGCGGTAAGCAGGATGGGTCGCCATGCGGGCGCAATCGGGTGGTTCGGGAGGGTACGCGGGTCTGGCGCTAGGATTGGTCCGTGAACGAGGAACTTGTGGTGGACGGCGAACGGGTTGACCGCTACGCCAACGGGACAGTGAAGGCCGTTGGGCACATGCGTGACGGGCAGCTCGATGGTGCGTGGCGGTGGTACCGCATTGATGGATCGCTGATGCGGACCGGGCAGTTTGACCTCGGCGTGCAGGTTGGCCAGTGGCAGACATTCGATCGCACTGGCCGGTTGGTCAAGACCACGACGTTCAAGCCCCGACCCGTGGCGTGACGCGGCGTGGGAGATGCGGGCAGGAGACCCCCACCATCCCCCCGGCCCTATCTCCCCCTATTTGAATCCGCTTCGCTTGGCCCTCCCCCGTTGCGACTGGTGAGGGGAGTGATGGGCCCATCCGGGCAGTGGGTGTCGGTCAATCTTCCATGAGGTCGGCGACGGCGGCGTCACCGGGGAAGGGAGACTGGCGTAAGGCGGTTCGGACTCCGGCACGGTCGGCGGCAGACCGGTTCTGGTTCAGCTTGAACTTTCCCTCCAGACGTCGGATCGGCATGACGAAACCGACAATGGCCTCGATCATCTTCTCGCCGACATTCTGCGGGATGTCCGTGAGGGACCACGGGTTTGGCATGCCGGACTCGTACTGGTGAACCAGGGTGTCGAGGATTGAACGCATGCGGGTGGGATCCTCGATGCGTTCCGGGCGTCCATGCGCCTCGACGGCGGTGTAGTTCCATGTGGGCACCGCGATTGGCGCCTCGTACCACCGCGGTGAGATGTAGGCGTGCGGTCCCTGGAAGAGACAGATCGAATCGTGGGTGCCATCAAAAGTGGCGGCATGCGGGTTGGCGCGGGCGATGTGGCCAATAAGGGTGCCGTGTTCACCTTCGTCTATGAGGGTGAATGGCATCAAGGTCACGAATGGCGCACCGTCGATGACCGAGACCAGGGTTCCGAACCCGTTCGCGCGCATGAAGGCATGCAGGCGTTCACGATCATTCTCGGCAAAGTGCGGTGGAATGTACATCGGCGTGTGGTCTCCGGGAAGCAGGGTGCTGTTTTCGATGACCAGTCTAGATCAACGGCCGGTCTGACGGGTGCGGGCTATGATGGCACGTGCATCCCGACCCCACCCATCAAGGCAGATTGACAGTTACACACAAACAGGCGTGCAAGGAGGACGAACATGCAGGCGCACCGGATCACGATGCTTGGCACCGGCCTGATTGGTGAGTTCTACACCATGACCCTGCATGGGCAACGCAACCGCGACGCCGTCTCGGTGGTGTATTCGCGGTCCGCAGAACGCGGTGAGGCGTTCGCAAGCCGGTGGTCAATCCCCCACCACACCACCAGTCTGGCGGAGGCGATCACGCATCCGGAGACCGACGTGGTGGTGGTCGCCCTGCCGAACCACCTGCACGAGGAGGCCATCGCAATGGTCGCGGCGGCCGGCAAGGCGGTCCTGTGCACCAAGCCGCTCGGGAGGAATGCCGAGGAGGCCCGTCGCATCCTGGCCACCGTCGAGAAGGCGGGGGTGTTTGCCGGATATTTAGAGGACCTCTGCTACACACCGAAGACCCTCAAGGCGGTCAAGTCGGTCCAGGGCGGCGCAATCGGCGATGTCCTGTGGGTGCGTAGTCGCGAGACGCATCCCGGCCCGCACAGTGCGTGGTTCTGGGATGACACCCAGGCGGGCGGGGGCGCGATCATCGATCTCGGGTGCCACTGCATCGAAATCATTAGAAACTTCGTGGGCAAGAACAACCGTCCGGTCGAGGTGATGTGCTGGAAGGACACCCTCGTCCACCCCATCAATGCCGAGGACAATGCCATTGCGATGATCCGGTTCGAGTCGGGGGCGGTCGGACAGTTCGAGGTGTCGTGGACCTTCCGCGGTGGCATGGACCTGCGTGACGAGGTGGCCGGGACGCACGGCACGATCTGGATGAACCACTTCCTGCGCACCGGTTTCGAGATGTTCACTGCGTCGGAGGGGAACGCCTACATCGCCGAGAAAGCCGAAACGTCGAGTGGGTGGCTGTTCCCGGTTGGTGATGAGGTGGCCGAACTCGGGTACATCGACATGTTCACGGACATGTTCAATGCGATGGAGTCCGGGCGCGCGCCGATGGAGACGTTCTACGACGGCTATGTGGTGAACGCGGTGATGGACGCCTGCTACCGGTCGGCGGCGACGCATGCGTGGGCACCGGTCGAGATGGAGTGGCGGAACGGGCACACGCCGCGGATTTCCGGCAAGCCGGCGATGTTCGAGGGCCAGGTGATCATCAAGCAGGAGACACTGCCGGATGGCCGGGTGAAGCTGATCCTGAAGGATCCGGCGACGCAGGCGTTCTCTGACCGGATCGTGGCGACGCTTGGGGCGTGAGGAGAGACCTCCACCCCCCCAGCCCCTCCCGCGTTGCGACGTGAGGCGGGAGTGAAGTCCCGTCCGGGTATAACGGCGCATGACCGTCATGAAAGATGTGCCCGCTTCGATCCTGCATGCCTTCATCGCGTCGTGTGAACGCGATCCGACGCATCCGTGCATCCTGTTCGAGGGGCGCACGCTGACCTATTCGGATGTCCACGATCTCGTGCGGAGGTGGGCGTCGTCGCTGCGCGGATGGGGTGTCGCACCGGGTGACCGCGTGGCACTCTTCCTTGAGAATAGTCCGTCATTCATCGGGGCCTATCTGGGAACCCACCTGGCCGGGGCGACGGTTGTACTCGTCAATACCCAGTATCGCCAGGTGGAACTGCGTCACCTCCTCGGTGATTCGGGGGCGCGGACGTGCGTGACCGATTCGGCCCGGGTCGCCGATGTGCTCAGGGTCGTGGCTGACTTGCCAGACCTTGCCACCATCGTTGCGGTCGGGGCAGATGCACCGGTGGCGGCCCGGACAGCCGACCATCCGCGGATCGTTGCGGGTGATGACCTCGCCTTTCTGGGGGGTTGGGACGGCACCATGCCTGACCCTGACGGCATCGCGGTGATCGGGTACACGTCGGGTACGACTGGCCGGTCGAAGGGGGCGATGCTGCGCCACCGGAACCTCGCGGCGAATGCCGTCGCGGTCACGACGGCGTGGCACTGGTCGGGGTCCGACCGCCTGCTCCTGATCCTTCCACTTTTTCACGTGCACGGCCTGTGCGTCGGGATGCATGGCACGTTCGTGACTGGCGGGACGGTCGACCTGCGAAGGAAGTTCGAGGCATCCGAGGCGCTTGATGTCCTGACCAGGGGTGAGACCACGATGTTCTTCGGGGTGCCCACGATGTACACGCGACTGATTGCCGAGGCATCCGGGCGGTCGCACCGGCCACCACCGATCCGCCTCTACGTGTCAGGGTCGGCCCCGTTGAGTGCGCAGACGTTTGCCGAGTTCGAGGCCGGGTTTGGACAGGCCATCCTTGAGCGTTATGGCATGACCGAGACGATCATGAACCTGACCAACCCGTTCGACGGCGAACGTCGCGCCGGGACGGTTGGTGGGCCCTTTCCCGGCCAGGAGGCGCGGATTGTCGATGTGCGGTCGCGCGTGCCAGTCGTGCCGGAGGTCGATGGCGAGATCCAGGTTCGGGGGCCGCACGTCTTCGCGGGGTACTGGAACCGGCCCGATGCCACTGAAGAGGCGTTCGATGCTGACGGGTGGTTCAACACTGGTGACCTCGGGCGGGCGAGTGCCGACGGCTACGTGACGATCACCGGGCGCGCCAAGGAACTGATCATCAGTGGCGGATACAACATCTATCCACGTGAAGTTGAAGAGATTCTGGAGGCACACCCCGCCGTCCTCGAGGCGGCCGTGGTTGGGATGCCCGACGCGGATTTCGGCGAACAAGTGGTCGCGGCCGTCGTGCGTCGCCCGGGTGTGCCGGATGTCACGCCAGATGCGCTGATCGAGTTCTGCCGGGATCAGGTCGCAAGTTACAAGAAGCCACGACGGATCGTGTTCGTCGATGCTTTGCCCCGCAACGCCATGGGCAAGGTGGTCAAGGGTGACGTGAAGGTGCTGGTGGCGTAACGCGTTGACTGGGGCGCGAGGTGGCGCTACGGCTGGGTGAGGGGGCAACGATGACGACAACGCTGGGCCGGGTGCCACCGACACTTGAGGTCGTGTTGTGAAACCGTGACCGCATCCTGGAAGTCGCCGCGCGTCATGGGGCCACTAGCGTCGGCGTGTTCGGGTCGGTAGCTCGAGGCGACGCCATCTATCTCGGACACATTCCAGAATGCGTGCTGAAGATCCGGAGTTACGTCGCTGAGCACTTAGAGGGATCGGCAAAGGAAGCGTGTTACGCCAGTGGCATGGTTCAGGATGCAGTCCTGAGGCGTCTTGGGATCCTTAGTGATGCGACTGGCAAGTTCTCTCCCGAACTCAAGGCTAGGCATCCGAACCTCAAGTTACGCCATATGGTTGATTTTCGCAATCCCAGAGCTCACGGGTATCTGAACGTTGATGCGAACATTGTCTGGGACGTCATCGTGAGCTACCTCCCAGAAGTGCTTGCGAAAGCGAAGCGTCTTGCAATCAGGGGCGATGGGGTGGGGAGTGAAAAGCGAACTTGGACCCTCCACCATTCCCGATTCTCACGGTGCGTGGTGGGGCAGTGCTGACCATGTCCCCATGAGGCTGGCGCAGGTCGGCCCCCTCCACCGTCCGGAACGGCCCGGGGTTAGGCGGGATTGGTGCCGGGATGGGCAGGAATGCTCCCCGGCACCGTTGTGTTTTCCCTCAGGGCTAGGCGACTGCCGGGGAGATCTGCGGGGGTGTACGCAGATATATCGAGGCCATCGCCAAGGGGATGAGGGCGAGGGCGCCGGCCACGAGCGTGATGCCCAGGTAGCCGATGGCACCGAACATCACCCCACTTCCAAGGCTGATCGCTGATGACGCGAGGCCCACGATGAGGTCGTTCGTGCCCTGCGTGCGTGACCGTTCTGCCGGGGACAGCTGGTCGGATAGCAGGGTCGAACCGCCAACAAAGCAGAAGTTCCATCCCACGCCAAGCAGGAAGAGGGCGACCGCGAGAGGGACGACGTCTGGCGAAAGTGGTGCGGTGATGCAGGCGAGGACGAGCGTGACGGCCCCGAACAGGATCATCCGGCCCCGGCCCCACGTGTCAAGTAGTCGTCCGGAGATGATCGACGGCGCAAACATCCCGAATGTATGTCCTGAAATGACGGTGTAGATATCGCTACGATTGTGATGGTGATCCTCCATGTGGAGCGACGTGATGACCATCACGGCGACCATCACGACCTGCCCGAGGACCATCGAGGCCATTGCGGTCATCGCCGCTGGCTGTCGCAGGATCTCAAGGATCGGGCGCGACTGACCGCCGGTGCGTGACGGTGGCGGATAGAGGGCCGCCACTTCACGTCCGATATCGCGTGGATCGGGACGCAATCCCACGAAGACGAGGACCGATGCGATCATGAACAGGCTGAGGGTCGTCAGGTATGCGCCGGCGAGTTCATCCATTCCGATGCTGACGGCGAAATCGCTGACCGGGACAGCAAGCAAGCGTGACAGGATGGTGCCGATGACGCCACCGAGGACGACGTAGGAGATTGCACGTCCGCGTCTGTCGGGAGGGTTCACTTCGGCGGCGGCGAAGCGACCGAGTTGGACGGCGGAGTTGGTCGTGCCCATGAGCATCAGTCCGGCGGTTGCCAGTGCGAACGACTGGGCCTGGATGGCGGCGATCACCATCACGTTCCCGATGATGCCGGCGATGAGGCCGAGAGCGATCCCGTTGCGCCGACCGATCCGGTCCATCAGGTGGCCCCACATCAAGGCAGCAAGTGCCCCGGTAAGGAGATAGGCGGCGGTTGGGACCGTGGCCAGGGACCGGTCGGCGGAGAGTTTCGCACCTAGGATGGGGTTGATCGCGGCGGCGGCGATGAAGCCGGCAGACGCGAGGCTCTGGGTCGCGAACAGCACGAAGGTGATCTTGCGTGCGACCTTGGTCAAGTCAGTCACGGTGATGGTTCCAGTCATACCCCGAATGCGGAACCCTACCGTACCGCACCGCTAGGTGCAGAGTGGGTCAGAGAGCCGAAAGCGTGGCTCGGGGACCCGAAGCCAGTGCTGTCCTGACCAGTGCCCCGAGGCCATCGCCTCCCCATGATGATCTGGACGGTTTTGGGCCGGCACCCGGGTCATCGTCACTGGAGCGGGGAGGCGGGTTCGAGGGGGGTGATGCGAGTCGTTGAGCGCGGGCGGGCTACTCCCCGCCGACGATGAAGATGCTATCCATGCCCGCGTCGCGGTTCGGGATGATCGCCTGATACTCTGGCGAGGTGTACCACCGTTTGGCGGAGGCACGGTCCGGGAACTCGATGATGACCATGGACGCCCGATCAAGCGCGCCGGACAGGACCTCTGACGGCCCGCGGGAGATCATCTTGCCTCCGTGCGCGGCGACCAAGGGTCCGGCTGCCTGGCCGTACGCCTTCCAAAGTTCCTCGTCTTTCAGGTTGAAGTGCACCACCACGTGAGCCGACATTCGCGTTTCCCTTCGTGCGATGTGCACCCCACAGAATAGAGGTTTCGTGTTGTGAGTGGCGATGGCCCCGGGGCCCTTTGGTGCGCGGGCATCCCTGCCCGCACACCAGGTTGGAACCCACGCCCCCGGAAACTCCCTCCGTGCGAACGCCTGGTCTCTCGTTCCGCATCCGGGTTGGGAGGAGGCGCAAAGCTGACTGGATTTGGAAGGGCTTTCCGGTACCCCGATACCATCACCCTTCCATCCGCGCACTTCACCACCGCCCTGCCCCGCAGTCCCCGGCCGGCGAGGGCGCCGGCGCTCCCAGGGATCGCCCCCTCCCGCTGCGCGAACATCTGGGAGATGTGGTGGCCCGCGGACCATAACCCGTGCTGCGACGCACAGGCACCCTCATCTGGGAAGGTTCACGCGGGTGGGCTACTCCGCGGTCGAGGATGGCCCCATGACGAAGATCGTGTTGCCGAAGGGATCTTGCAGGTCGAATGTCCGCGCACCCCAAGGTTCATCGTGCGGAGGACGACTGAGCGGGACACGGGAGCTCCACTCGCGGAAGTATTGATCGGCGTCCGAGACTTCCAGCGAAACGCACGCATTGCGCCCGTGCCCCGACATCGGGCAGTCAAGCGTGATCGCGATTGTCCCGCGGGCGATACCTAGCAAGCCTGTACGACCGTCGTCGCTGTTCTCGAATGTCGGCGTGAACCCAAGTTTGTCGACGTAGAACTCGCGCGCCTCACGCAAGTCGTCGACGGGCAGGATTGGGATCGCACGTTCCATCGGTACCTCCAGTCATCACTCCCGCGCGAACATCCGCGAGAGGTAGTGGCCGGTGTGCGAGGTGGGGCAGGTTGCGACTGTTTCCGGGGTGCCCGTGACGACGACCTCGCCGCCGGCATCGCCACCGTCGGGACCGAGGTCAATCAACCAGTCGCAGGCGCGTATGACATCCAGGTTGTGTTCGATCACCACCACGGTATTGCCGGTCTCCACCAGACGGTGCAATACGCCGAGCAGCTTCTCCACGTCGGCTACATGCAAGCCGGTGGTCGGTTCGTCGAGGATGTACATCGTCCGGCCGGTCGCACGACGCGACAGTTCGGTGGCAAGTTTCAGGCGTTGGGCCTCGCCTCCGGAAAGGGTCGTCGCCGGTTGGCCAAGGCGTACGTACCCAAGCCCGACATCCACAAGCGTCTGCAACTTGTTGCGCAGCGCGGGAATGCTGGCGAAGAACTCGAGGCCTTCGGTGACGGTCAGTTCCAGGACGTCGGCGATGGTCTTGCCCTTGAACAGGATCTCCAGGGCCTCGCGGTTGTAGCGCTTGCCGGCGCATACCTCGCAGGGGACATAGACGTCAGGCAGGAAGTGCATCTCGATCTGGATGATTCCTTCGCCTTGGCACGCCTCGCACCGGCCTCCCTTGATATTGAATGAGAAGCGTCCGGCGGTGTAGCCCCGCACGCGGGATTCGGGAACGCGCGCAAAGGTCTCGCGGATGGTCGTGAACATGCCGGCATAGGTGGCGGGATTGCTCCGGGGGGTGCGCCCGATCGGTGACTGGTCGACGTCGATCACCTTGTCGAGGTGTTCAATGCCGTCGATGCCATCGTGGTCGCCGGGACGTGCATGGGCCCGGTGGATCACTTGCGAAAGGCGCTTGTAGAGGATGTCGGTGATCAGGCTGGACTTGCCACTCCCGGAGACACCGGTGACACCAACCAGGCAACCAAGCGGGATGGAGACATCCACATTCCGGAGGTTGTGAGTGCGCGCGCCACGGATCTTCATCACCTTGCCATTGCCGGGACGGCGTTCAAGAGGGCCGGGAATGACTCGCCGTCCGGAGAGGTACGCACCGGTCAGGGAATCCGGGTGGGCCATGATCTCGGCGGGTGTGCCGGCGGCGACGATGCGCCCGCCATGTTCACCGGCACCCGGGCCGATATCGACAACCCAGTCGGCGGCGCGGATGGTGTCCTCGTCGTGTTCCACCACAAGCAGGGTGTTGCCGAGGTCACGTAACCGCTGCAGCGTGGCGATGAGGCGGTCGTTGTCGCGTTGGTGCAGGCCGATGCTTGGTTCGTCAAGGATGTAGAGGACACCCATCAGGCCGGACCCGATCTGCGTTGCCAGGCGGATGCGCTGTGCCTCGCCACCTGAGAGGCTGCCCGAGGCGCGGTTGAGGGTGAGGTAGCCGAGGCCGACATCGCGCAGGAATCCCAGTCGCGCGCGCACTTCCTTGAGGATCGGACGTGCGATTGCCCCGGCACGCGGACCGAGGGTCGGTTCCAGGTCACGGAAGAATGCATCGGCCTCAAGGACGGTCCGGGCGACGGTCCGCGCGATGTTGTCGTCACTGATCGTCACGCCGCGACTGGCCGGTTTCAGTCGTGCACCTTCGCAGGCAGGACACGGCCGGCTCATCATGTAGCGTTCGATCTCCTCCTTGACGGTTGCCGACTGGGTCTCGGAGTAGCGTCGCTGGAGGTTGGGTATCACGCCTTCAAAGGTGATGCGTGTTTCGCTGACGCGCCCGATGCCCCGCGCACCCCTGCCCCGGCCGGCGCGTCCGCGGGAGGATCCGTACAGGATGAGGGCCAGTTGATCCTCGGTGAGGGTGTCCACGGCCTGTTTCATGGTGAAGCCGGCCGCACGACCGACGGCGGCCACAAGTAACAGGGTGTAACTGTCACGGTCGTGAGGCCACGGCGCGATGGCCCCCTCCTCGAACGAAAGGTGGCGGTTAGGGATCACGAGGTCGGGATCGATCTCAAGGGTTGTGCCGAGGCCAGTGCAGTCCGGGCAGGCGCCGTGCGGACTGTTGAAGCTGAAACTGCGAGGCTCGGGCGGGTCGAAGGAGATCCCGCACGGCACGCAAGCGAACTTCTCGGAGAACAGGAGGTCGTAGGCCCGCGGGTTCCCTTCGCCTGCACGCCCGTCGATCCCGCCTACCTCCCCAACCCCTCTCCCGACGCGGGAAGGGGAAGAAGGGGTCTGCGCGACGGGGGAGGCGCTGGCGGCGGGTATCACGTGGACGAGTACCTGACCGGTTGCAAGCTTGAGGGCGGTCTCCAGGGAATCGGCAAGGCGGTTGCCAAGGTCTGGCCCGGCGACGAGGCGGTCAACGACGATCTCGATGTCATGGACGCGCTTGGCGTCTATCTCGGGAACCTCATCAACGGCGTGGATGGTGCCGTCAACCCGGATGCGGGCGAATCCTCCGGCGCGGGCGTCATCAATGACCGACTTGCCCTCACCCTTGCGTCCGCGCCAGACCGGGGCAAGCAGGATCAGGCGCGTGCCGGCGGGCAGGGCGGAGATGGCGTCAACCATCTGCGAGACGGTCTGCGACTCGACGCGACGACCGCACTGGGGGCAGTGGGGAATACCGACGCGGGCGTAGAGGAGGCGCAGGTAATCGTAGATTTCGGTGACGGTGCCGACGGTCGATCGTGGGTTGCGCGATACGGACTTCTGGTCGATGGCGATGGCGGGAGAAAGTCCATCAATGCGGTCGACATCGGGCTTGTCAAGCTGGCCAAGGAACTGGCGGGCGTAGGCCGAGAGGCTTTCGACGAAGCGTCGTTGGCCCTCGGCGAAGATGGTGTCGAACGCGAGGGACGACTTGCCCGAACCGGACAGGCCGGTGATGACGACCAGCTTGTTTCGGGGCAGGTCGATATCGATGTTCTTGAGATTGTGGGCGCGTGCACCGCGGACCGAAATGACGTTCGCTGGTGTGACGGGGTCGGCGATGGTTGTGGTGGTGTCGGGATCAGGTGACATAACGAATTCTTCAGAAGTGTACGGGGGTGGCAGGCATCCCATGGCCTCGGTTCCACCGTCGCCTTGCCGATCCCGGTCCGCAGGCACCGCTGCATGCTGTCCTGGCGGCGTCAAGCGGTTCGTGGTCATCTGACCATTCAGGCGTCACGTACCTGGGGCAAGGCGGGGTCCCATCAAACGAAAAGCGTGCAGGGATGCTGGGGCGGGCGAAGGCTAGCGGCGCTTGCGGTTGCCGTAGCGTCCGGGACTGCGGGCGGCGCGACTGGCGGTCGCGGTGGCAACCTGACTGCCGTTGCCTGACGTTGCCAGTGTGCCCAGGGGGTTGTCTGGACTGGACAGGATGGCACGCAGTTCGTAGATCTGGTCACGCAGGAGGGCGGCGCGTTCGAACTCCATCGACTTCGCGGCGACCTGCATCTCCTTCTCGAGTCCGGCGATGACCTGTGAGATCTCGTCGGGAGAAATCGTCGGCGCGTCGGGGGTGCGACTGCCGGGGCCGGTGGCGTTGTACGTCGCGGTTGCCTCGGCCACGCCACGCAGGCGGTCACCCATGTCGCGGATGGCCTTGCGGATGCCCGCGGGGACAATGCCGTTCGCTTCGTTGTGCGCCTCCTGCTTGGCGCGACGGCGCTGCATCTCGCCGATGGCACGATCCATGGAACCCGTCATGCGGTCGGCATACATCAGGACACGGCCGTCGACGTGCCGGGCGGCGCGTCCCGAGGTCTGGATCAGGGAGGTTTCCGAACGCAGGTATCCCTCCTTGTCGGCGTCCAGGATCGCCACGAGGCTGACCTCGGGCAGGTCCAGACCTTCGCGCAGGAGGTTGATCCCCACGACCACGTCGTAGACACCCAGGCGCAGGTCGCGCAGGATTTCGATGCGTTCCATGGTCTCCACTTCGGAGTGGAGGTAGTGGACCTTCACTCCCATCTCGGCGAGGTATTCCGAGAGGTCCTCGGCCATGCGCTTGGTGAGGGTGGTGACGAGGACGCGTTCGCCACGGGAGACACGGATGCGGATCTCGCCGAGGAGGTCGTCGATCTGTCCGGCGGTTGGGCGGACCTCGATCAATGGGTCGAGAAGGCCGGTCGGCCGGATCAGCTGTTCGACGATCTGCTGGGAATGTTCCTTTTCGTATGGACCGGGGGTCGCCGAGACGAAGACGACCTGGCGCATGTGGGTCTGGAACTCATCAAAGGTGAGAGGGCGGTTGTCCATGGCACTGGGCAGCCGGAAGCCGTAGTCGACAAGCGTCTCCTTGCGCGCCCGGTCGCCGAAGTACATCCCGCGCGACTGCGGGACGGCGACGTGCGACTCGTCGATGAAGAAGAGGAAGTCGTCGGGCATGTAGTCCATCAGGGTCCAGGGGGTATCGCCCGGTTGGCGTCCGGCCAGGTGGCGGGCGTAGTTCTCGACGCCGAGGCAGACACCGGTTTCGCGAAGCATCTCGAGATCGAAGTTGGTCCGTTGCTGCAACCGCTGTGCCTCGATCAGTTTCCCTTGGGTGTTCAGGACTTCCAGACGTTCGGCGAGTTCGTCCTGGATCTGGAGGACCGCGCGTTCGAGTTTCTCGGCTGGCGTGACGAAGTGGCGTGCCGGGTAGATATCAATCTCGGTCAGGATCGCCAGGACCTCGCCGGTGAGGGGGTCGACGCGGACGATGCGGTCGATCTCGTCACCGAAGAACTCGATCCGGACGGCATCGTCGTCGTAGGCGGGGAAGATCTCCAGGACCTCGCCGCGCACGCGGTACTTGCCCCGGATGAAGTTCATGTCGTTGCGGTCGTACTGGATGTCGTTCAGGAACCGGAGGAGTCGGTCGCGCCGACGGACCTCGCCTTGGCGGATCTTGACGACGACGCTGCCGTAATCCTCGGGTGAACCGAGGCCGTAGATGCACGAGATCGAGGCCACGATCAGGACGTCACGGCGTTCGAACAGGGACCGGGTTGCGGAGAGGCGCAACTTCTCGATCTCTTCGTTGACCGTGCTTTCCTTTTCAATGTACGTATCCGACCGCGGGATGTACGCCTCCGGTTGGTAGTAGTCGTAGTAGGAGACGAAATACTCCACCGCGTTGTTGGGGAAGAACTCCTTGAACTCGCTGTACAACTGGGCGGCAAGGGTCTTGTTCGGGGCGAGGATCAGAGCGGGTCGCTGAAGCCGGGCGATCACCGAGGCGACGGTATAGGTCTTGCCGGTCCCGGTTGCTCCGAGGAGGGTCTGGTAGCGGTGCCCCTGATTGATGCCGTCAGAGAGTTGCTGGATGGCGACGGGCTGGTCGCCGGCGGGTTGGAACTCGGAGACAAGCTGGAAATCGGGCATCGGGGTCCCCTACCACACTTCCCCGCCATGGTTGTCTGCGCGTCGCTTCGGCCAATGGCAGGAAGATGGCCCAAGGACAAAGTATAGGCGCGTCCTGGTCGGGACCCGGCCAGTGGACGCCCGGGTTCAGCACACCCCCCATGGCACCCAATGGCAATCAACGATGGGACGGGCGGCCGCGGTCTCAGACCGGTTCGAAGATCAGGGGCAAGGTGGAGGCCAGGAGGAGGATTGCCATCGAGATGTTGAAGGCGCGCAACCGCCACGGCACCTCTAGGAAGCGTCGCAGGCTAACTCCGAATGCGGTCCAGATGCTGGATGACGGCAGGCAGGTCACGACGTAGACGGCCACGACGATGGCGATATCGGTGACGAGGTCGCCGGACTTCGTGAACAGGGACATCGAGGAGATGGCAAGCACCCATCCCTTGGGATTGACCCACTGGAAGAGGGCACCTTCTAGAAAGGTCATCGGGCGGATGCGGGCGGCGTCCCGACCGGCATCGGTACTGCGGGCGAGTGACCACGCCACCCAGACCATCCACGCACCGCTGGCAAGGCGCATGCCGACTTCGACAAGAGGTGATACGGACATTGCAGTGCCGACACCGGCACCGATGATGGCCAGCATGACACCGTAGCCAAGTGCAATTCCGGCCATGTGGGGGATGGTGCGACGGAAACCGAAGTGGACGCCGGAGGCGAGGACCATGGCGTTGTTCGGGCCAGGAGTGACCGACGTGACGGCGGCAAAGATAACGAGGGCGACAAGGGTTTCAAATGACATGGATAGAGGCGGACGGTACCACGAGGCGTCCCGGCAGGGGTTCTGGGGTGGCGTGGTACATTGCCGATCAGGGATGATCGGCGGTCGCGCGAGTGCAGATCGTTATGGTCAATGAGGTTTGTCATGGGCAAGAAAGATAAGGTCTCGAAGTCGAAGAAGTACGACTACGAGGAAGAACTCAAGCGGCTGCAACTGGAACTGGTGAAGGTGCAGGAGTGGGTGAAGGCGCGCAAGATGAAGATCTGTGTGATCTTCGAGGGGCGTGACACGGCGGGCAAGGGTGGAACGATCAAGCGCATCACCGAACCCTTGAACCCGCGCATCTGCCGCGTGGTGGCACTCGGCACGCCGACGGATCGCGAGCGGTCTCAGTGGTACTTCCAGAGGTACGTGACGCACCTGCCGGCGGCCGGTGAGATGGTGCTGTTCGACAGGTCCTGGTACAACCGCGCCGGCGTCGAACGGGTGATGGGCTTTTGCACCGACGCCGAGTATCACGAGTACCTTCGGACCGCGCCGCTATTCGAGGAAATGCTGACCAACTCGGGCATCCTGCTGATCAAGTACTGGTTCTCGGTCAGTGCCGAGGAACAGGAGAAACGGTTCCAGGATCGGATGAGTGACCCGATGAAGCGGTGGAAACTCAGTCCGATGGACATCGAGACCCGCATGCGATGGAATGAATACTCGCGAGCGAAGGATGCGATGTTCGAGGCGACCGACACGGAGCACAGTCCGTGGTGGGTAGTGAATTCGGTTGACCAGAAGAAGGCGCGTCTGAACTGCATCAGCCACCTGCTGTCGCAGATCCCGTACGAGGATCTGCAACCGCCGGAGGTGCCGCTACCCCAACGGCCGGCCGAGACGAACTACCAGCGGATGCCATTCGAGAAGCAACGGTTCGTGCCTGTCGTGTATCCGTGACTGTGGCATTCGGGTTGGGTGGCCTGGGGTATCCCGGCGCATAACAAAAGATGGTGTTTGTTCAAGGGTCATGTCACTTGATCGGGTGGGGTGGGAGCGCCGGGGCGTGGCGAGGGATTTGGCGCTCCCAGGGTGATCGTGGCGTGTGGCGGATTGGTTGGGTCGGGTGATGCCAGAGGGATGGCGACGCGTGGCATCATGTAGCGGTTGATGAAACTGGTGTGCGCGATCCTGTCCGACGCCGATGCCAATCGGGTGGTCGAGGCGGTGGTGCAGGCAGGATATCCAGGACCGACCCGGATCAATACGGTCGGTGGCTTCCTGCGGCGCGGCAATGTCACCCTGCTGCTTGGGGTTGAGGACACACAGGTCAATGGTGCCCTCGAACTTGTGCGTTCGGTCGTTGAGGCACGTCCTGTAGTGCAGGGTGCGCGCCGGGCGACCATCTTCGTCCTCGACACCGCCCGTGTTGTCCGCTTCTGATCAGATGGTGCGCGACTGGTTGACCGGCGATGCGCGTACCCTCGCCCCATCACCGCCCCAACTCGCCAGATTTGCATACGCTTCGCTTGGCCCACCATCATTCATTGACACTTCGCGAAGTCGGCGGGATGAGACCAACTGATGAAATACCACCTCTGGACGATCGGCTGTCAGATGAATGTCGCCGACAGCGAACGGATCGCCCGCGCGCTGCACGAACACGGTCATGCGCCAGTAGCGACCGCGGCTGATGCCGACTTGGTCCTGCTGACGAGTTGCACCGTCCGTCAGGGTGCGGAGAACCGTCTCTGGGGTGAACTTCGCCAACTTGGTCAACTCAAGAAGGCCCGGCCGGAACTGGTGGTCGCCGTGACCGGTTGCGTCACCGATGGCAACGTCGATGGCTTCCTCAAGCGCGCTCCCATCGTGGACCTGTACGTCAATCCGCGTCGCCCTGAGGATCTGCTCAACCATCTGGCCGAACGTGGCCTGATTGACGCACCGGATTACGGCGACCTGAACCCGGAAAAGTTTGGCTCCGGCGAGGAAATCGCCACCGAGACGGTCTCGCACGCCGTCTCCCGCTACGTGCCGGTTATCTATGGATGCAACTACCGGTGCACCTACTGCATCGTGCCGTACACCCGCGGTGATCAGGTGTCGCGGACAATGGCCGAGATCATCGAGGAGTCCAAGTGGTTACTGGCAGAGGGTGCCCGGGAACTGGTGCTTCTGGGTCAGACCGTGGATGCGTATGGTGAGGATTTGTCGCCGCCATCGCGCCTGTCGGACCTCCTGTACGCACTTCACGACCTGCCCGGTCTGGAACGGATCCGGTTCCTCACCTCCCATCCCAATCACATGACCGATGACCTGATCGAGGCGGTGGCAGTGCTGCCGAAAGTCTGTGAACACATCAACCTGCCGGTGCAGGCAGGTCACGATGCGACGCTCAAGCGCATGGCACGCCGGTACACCGTGGCGCAGTACCGGGCACTTGTCGACCGGATCCGGGCCCGGATCCCCAACGTGGGACTGTCCACCGATGTGATCGTCGGGTTCAGTGGCGAAACCGAGGAGCACTTCCAGGGAACGCTCGACCTCTTGCGCGAATGTGCATTCGATGTGGTCCACGTGGCGGCGTACTCACCGCGGCGGGCGACGCCATCGGAACGCCTGTGGGATGACGACGTGCCCCATGCCGAGAAGAAGCGCCGGCTGCATGCCGTTGAGGATCAGCAGCGCGAGATCCTGAAGGCGCATCGCGGCGGACAGGTGGGAACGACTGTGCAGGTCCTTGTGGAAGGGCCGGCATCGCGCAAGGGACGGGGTGGGTCGAACACCACGCTTGGCGAACCGGGGACGGCCGTTGCCGACGATGATGACGCCGGAAACGCACCGGGTGTGCCAGGCCGCTGGGGCGGTAGGACGGCGACGAACACGCTGGTCTTCTTCGATTCGGTCGAGGATCCGACTGGACGGCTGATCGACGTTGAGGTGACCAAGGCGAGCCCGTGGTTCCTTGAAGGTGTCTCGCGGACGCCAGTGGTGGCGGCATCGCGCCGGGTCATCCTGCCGATGCTGGCATAGCCGTGGGTTTGTGCCTCCCTGATAGACTTCCCAGCAATGGTCCGGCGGTGACGGCGCCACCTCGGAGAGACCTTGTCTTCGCGCCAAACGATCAGGCACCCGGCGGGTGGTCATTGGGATTCACGGGTTCGGGATGGTTGCCATCGTCGATGGCGCATCTCCCGGGGTTCGGCATGACCGACGCTCAGGGTGCCGAGAGGCATCCCGACACGGAAACGTAGTGGCACGGTTCGGATACAGACCCGGCGAGACCGGAACGGCAGGGCGTACCCAGTGGTGCGCGCTGCGAAGACCTCGCGGACGGCAGTGAGTGACGACCGACCCGGCGAAGGATACGCAAGAACATGACACAGATGACTGTTGCAGAACGCCAGCGGAATAAGCGGCTCTTGGCTGATGAGGCCGTGAAGTTGGCGATGCAGAACCGCTGGCAGGAAGCCGAAGAGAAGAACCGCGACATCCTGCATGCGACACCGGACGATGTCGAGGCGCGCAACCGCCTTGGCAAGGCGTTGTCGGAACTGGGTCGGTACCGCGAGGCGTATGACGAATACTCGGTCACGCTGCAGTACGACCCGGCAAATGTGATCGCGCAGAAGCAGGTCAAGCGTCTGCAGCTGCTCGCGGAACAGGGCCAGTCCGATGTGCCGAACGAGGCACGCCGGAAGCTTGATCCGAAACTGCTGGTGGAGGAGACCGGCAAGACCGGCGTCTTCCCATTGCCGAACAAGGCCTCGCAGGGGATCCTGGCGCGACTGGCAGCGGGTGACGAACTCTTCCTGCAGGTGGAGGGGGCGACGGTCCACATCGTTGACGATCGTGGGGACGTGCTCGGCGAACTTCCGTCGAAGGATGGTTCCCGGTTGGTCAAGCTGATGGCTGGTGGAAACCGGTATGTGGCAGGGGTGATGTCGGTTGGTGATCGCGAGTTGCGCATCCTGGTGCGTGAGCTCTACCAGGATGCGACGTTGGTGGGGAAGGTCTCCTTTCCGACGCGAAGCACGGGGCAGTCATCCGTCCATGCGCACTTGCGGGCCGGACTGGAGCGTCGCGACATCGACGAGGACGACATGGCCATCGACGATGCCGATGACGACGCCGGCGAAGGCGAGGAAGAGGTTGAGGAAGCGCCGAACGACCTCGACGACATGGATGGCGATGGCGGGTCCCGCGACAACTGATCGCGGTCGGTGAGAGGGGCCGGCCCGGGCGGGAACGCCGGTGACGGCCTGTTATCATCGTGGTCGTCGCATCGCAGACCGTTTACGGTGGGTGGTGTGCAGGATGGCCCCGTAGCTCAGTTGGATAGAGCGTTTGGCTACGAACCAAAAGGCCGGGAGTTCAAATCTCTCCGGGGTCACCATTCAAGAACCGCACACATCGGCCCTGACCACGCGACTGGTTGGGGCTTTCCTGTTGTCGGCCCTCCGCGTGGGGAAGGTGCCGGCGAAAGCGGTTGACCGGTACCATGTTGCGTGGATGTCGCATCCGGGATGCGCTGTTCAACTGGCCCCGTAGCTCAGCGGATAGAGCATTTGGCTTCGAACCAAACGGCCGGGCGTTCGAATCGCTCCGGGGTCACCATTGCCGTCTTGCACCCGCAGGACATCCCTCGACGGTCCCATGAGGCCTCCGTGAGGGACACCCGTCATTCCCGCCCATTCCCCGGTGTGCCCAATCATCGTGTAGCCAGGGATCTGACAGCCCGGAAGCACCCAAGCACCAGAACACTGCTTGGGTGACGTGTCTCAAGGTAGGCCCCATTCGAGAGGTGCACGTTCCGTAGCGGACTAGCCTGGTACGGTCCAATCATGTCCACCATCCCCGGTTGGACCCGCCATGCGCGGTACGCTTCCTGACTTGGGCGATCTTCCCACTTCTCCCACAGGACAGTGACATCCGGATTGTCTTGATCAACATACCTCTCGACCGCCCTGCAGGTAGCGAAAGCACGAGTTTCGGCAAGAGCGTTTACTAGCATTTCTAGAAACTCCGGATCTTTGCCACGCTTGCAAGCAAATACAGCAGTTGCCGTGCGAGCCATGTGCTTTGCTTGCAATCAGTGACGGTTCCCCGATGAGGGAGTGACCTGTCAGTTCGAGGACGCCGACGTAACCGGGGCACGCAGCAGGTCTGGGTATCTCGCCTCGCTGGTCATCCGAAGAGGGTTTCCGGATGTTGCGTTTCAGTCGCGAGTGGCCTGGCCAATCTCGTGCCGGTAGGCGCAGTAGTCGCAGGTTGGCGACGCGTCGGGGATCGTGTCGGATTCGAGGCAGTCCTTGATGGCGAAGATGGCCGGTTCAACCCAGGTGTCGTTCCCCTCGTGCGCGAGGATTGTGACCTCGAACTCGAGTCGGTTGAAGAAGTGGCGATATCCGCGGAGGCCGTTGGCGAACACGAAGTACGCGGTATCCGAGACCGGATGTCCCATCTGCCGGAAGACCCATTGGTACCACTCGACTTGGGTCTTGTATCCGCTGCGGTACTCGCCATCTAGGCTTGGCGGGGTCTCGGAACTGGTTGACTTGTAGTCGACGACGTGCCATTCGCCGGCGGTGTTGATCCACAGGTCGTCGATGCTGCCGGTCAGGACCAGGTTGGTTTCCTGGTGCAGGACGCTTGCCCCGACATATTTCTGGAAGTCGTCGCGCCATGTCCGGAGGTCTGGATGGGCAAGCGGGACCGCGTCGATGCCGTTCCGGGTCATCATGGGATGCGGTTCCTTCTTGCGTCGCCACCCGTCGAACTCGTTCTTGAGTAGGTGGTCGACCGCCGAGTTGAGCGACCAACCTGGCATGTCGGGTCGGTCGAACCCGAGACGACGGTCGAGGTAGAAGCACCGCGGGCACTCGAGGAACCGGGCGGCCCGCGAACGTGACAGGCTGAATGGCTTGTCGGAGGCCGGGTTGTAGAGGTTCCGGGTGCGTCGCTTGTACGGGGCCATGAGGTCTCGGGCCTTTCAGGGGCGTGGCAGGATGACCGTTTCACAGAATGTCATCAGAATGATGATGCAAGATCGTGAACGAAAATCGTACGGCATCGGGAGGATGGGCGAGTAACCTCGACTGTCAGCACCGGAACTCGGACAGCGCGGTATTGGAAGGTCGCCACCCTGCTTACATGGAGAAAAATGAAAGATATGGAGACAAATGAAAGCAGTCCGGAGGGTTCGGTGTCCTTCCGAACGACAATCCTTGAGGCAATGAAGTCAGCGACAGGCATTGTTGTCCCGGATGTGGTGGTGGCCCGTCTGGGGTCTGGAAAGAAGCCGGCGGTACGGGTGACGATCAATGGGCACACGTATCGAAGCACGGTTGCGGTGATTTCCGGCCGGTTCATGGTGAGTGTGAGTGCCGCAGAGCGCGTGAACGCGG
>Ga0209597_1000558_pt1 | contig 24767 bp, 18 predicted proteins | sample M_140625_MF_Meta_FD_187316 | JGI IMG/M metagenome (GOLD analysis project Ga0209597, IMG submission 187316) | Freshwater microbial communities from Lake Montjoie, Canada to study carbon cycling - M_140625_MF_MetaG (SPAdes) (version 2) | ecosystem: Environmental > Aquatic > Freshwater > Lake... | reverse complement strand
AACCTGGTTGCACTCCGAAACATTCCAACCACGCCCATGACCGCCTCAAGCCTTTGCTCCACCCTGAATGCCACCAAGACTGGCACGGCCCTTGAGGTCAATCGATGGGAATCGGGCGGGTGGGTCGGACATGTCTGCGGTTTCCCGCCCAATGACTTCACTTTCAAATCCGGTAGTGGCTACTTCGTGCGGGTAACCAGGGCGTCAGTCATCCCAAGCAGCGCCCTATCGAATACCTCTCCAGCAACGCTCACCGGTCTCGCCCTCGATCCCGGATGGAACCTCGTCGCCCTCCGCGACACCCCGGCAACACCTGTCATGGCTTCCGCCGTGTGCGCCACGCAGAACTCGGTCACGTCTGGCACATTGGTCGAGATTGACCGGTGGGAGGCCGGTGGATGGGTGGGTCACGTCTGTGGCTTCCCACCCAATGACTTCGCACTCGTGCCCGGTGGGGCGTACTTCGTGCGGATGACCCGGGCGGGAACCTGGCCGTACTAGGCGCGTCGCACAGGTTCCAGCGATCATCGTCCGAGCGACCTGGACACCGCACGCCAAGGCGCCGCGTGGCACGATGTGCGCGTGACGAAACCACCGACCCACTTGGACGGCGATCCCATCTCACTTGGTGAGGGCAACACGCCCGTCATCCGCAGCCGGTGGCTTGGACCGCACCTCGGGCTGCGGAACCTCTGGTTCAAGCTTGAACAGGTCAATCCCACCGGGTCGTACAAGGACCGCTTCGCCGCGCGGTTCGTCACCCGGCATCACGACCACGGACATCCGTTCGTCCTCGCAACCTCTTCGGGCAACACCGGTGCTTCCCTGGCCGCCTACAGCGCGGCGGCCGGACTACCATGCATCGTCTGCGTGCCAGTCGAGGCACCGGAAGCCAAACTGGTCCAGATCCGCGCGTATGGTGCCCGCATCGTCCGTGTCCGGGGCATGCTTGACACACCTGTGGCGGTGCGGATCCTCATCGACCGTCTGGCAACCGTCTGTGCGTCGTTCGGAATGCCCCTTGGCACCTCCGCCTACGAGATCGCACCGGAGGCAATGGCGGGGATTGAACCCCTCGGTGCCGAACTCGCAAACGTACCGTCGGGTTCACCCGATCGCATCTTTGCCCCGATCGGTGGTGGAGGCCTTCTCACGGCGATCTTCCGGGGACTCCCCAACTCGACTTCCCTGACCGGGCACGCCAATCGTGCAATCCGCATCCACGGCGTGCAACCGTCCGGAAATGACACCGTCGTCGGGCCCCTGCGGGCGGGCAAGGACATCGCACGCACCCTCGGGGCGGGTGAAGCACATACCGCCATCTCCGGCCTCGGCGTGCCCATCGATCTCGACGCCACCCGCGCCCTCCACGCCATCCGGTCGACGGGAGGCGATGGACACCTTGTTGCCGATTCGTCCGTCTGGGACGCACAGGCCATGCTGGCGAGACATGAGGGCCTCTTCATCGAACCCGCGGGTTCAACCTCGGTCGCCGGTCTCATCGACGCCGCCCGGGCCGGCCAGATAGGTGCCGACGATCACGTGATCTGTGTTCTGACCGGGCATGGGTTCAAGGACGGCCCAGCCTCGATCCGTCTCGCCGATCACCACCCACTTGATCCGGCCATCCTCGACGCCACTGACCTCACCGGGGAGTACTTCGCCCGCATCCTGAACTGACCGGACGCACGGGCACCCAAACCGGGAACTGGCTAGACCTTGAGGTTCTGCCACTTGCCTCGATGGAAAATCCATAGGTAGCACAGCCCACGGACCCACCAGTCCGCACACCAGCCAAGCCAGATGCCGGCCACGCCCCACCCAAGGCCAATGCCGAACGTGGCGGCGGTCATCAGGCGCACTCCCCACATGGAAAGTGATCCGACCATCAGTGTGGTCCGGGTGTCTCCGGCGCCCCGCAGCGCCCCGGACAGCACAAAGGCCGCCGCCTGCAACGGTTGGCCAATCCCGACCATGCGGATGCCCGTCGACCCGGCAGCAATGACATCGGGATCATTCGTGTACAGACGGAGGAGTGGTTCCGGGAAGAGCAGAAACCCCAGTCCGGCCAGCGACATCCATCCGGCTGCGGCAAACGTACTTCTCCACCCGGCAGCCCGCGCCGACACCGGATCACCCGCGCCCAGGTGCTGCCCTACGAGGGTGGTCGCTGCGACCGAGAACGCAAGTCCCGGCAGCATCGACACACTGGCTGCACTGAAGACCACCTGCTGGGCCGCGAACGCCGCCGTGCCCATGTGGACGACCATGATCGAGAAGATGATCATGCCCATCTGGATCGAGGCATATTCGCCGACAGCCGGGCCGCCAACCGCCATAAGTCGTCGCAGGACCGGCATGTCAACCCGCCACCCCTCGAGACGTGCCATCTGGTCAAGGACACCCAAGAGGGGGCCTCGCGTCTGACGCGCCAGCGACCACACACCCATGATCCCGGCGATCCCCTGCCCGGCAACCCACCCGGCAGCCACACCCTCAACGCCAAGTGCCGGAACCGGACCAAGTCCGTAGATGGCCACGGATGCGACCACAAGATTCACCGCGTTGGCGATGCCGGTATTCCACATTGGAGTGCGCGTGTCACCGGCACCGCGAAGGACCGATCCGGCCAGGACACCCGCCACAAGGACCGGAAGCATCATCAGGGCAACCCGCAGGAGGGCAACGCCATCACCTGATACCTCAGGGGCGACTCCAAGAACGCCAAGCAGGGGCGCCGCGAAAATGCTCCCGAGGACGGCAAGGATGAACGCCACCGCCACACTGAACAGGAGTGACTGACGCGCAATCGCCCGTGCCTCGGCACCGTCATTTGCCCCGACTGCCCGGGCCACCAGTGCTGTCGTTCCGGCCGCGAGGCCCGTGAAGACAATGATCACCACATTGGAGATCTGTCCGGCGGCGCCCACGCTTGCCATGGCCGCCGACCCGAGGTGCCCGACCATCATCAGGCTTCCGGTATTCAGCATGAGGAGAAGCAGGTTCTCCACCACGCTTGGCCATGCGAGCGCCAGCACACCCTTGGGCCGGACCGTCCGGAACGGTGCCGGAGAAGCAGAATGCTTGGTGGACCGGGAAATCTCCTGACCACTCGGGGCATCACCCACCCCAGGCACGGCCGATACCCGCGACGCCGTTACCAGTCCATCGGCAGACAGGTCAGTCGACGCGGCACCCAATGGTGGAAAGGCCATATCTGGTCAGGCTAGCACAGTCGATGCGATGACGCCCCGGGAAACGGTTGCACCCCGGTGACGCTTGTACGGAACGGCCTCCGTGCAATCAGTGGCAATCAGGCGAGGCAACGGGATTGGCCAGGGCACGCCACCGGAACCACGTCCTGTCCTAGATGCCCCGTCCTCAGGCAGTAGACTGGCACCCGCAATGGGAGCATTTCAACAATGACAGCACTCGATGGGATTGACGTCCGGAAGCCTCTGGAAGGCGTCGCGCAGGAGGTCCTGACACCAGAGGCACTCGCCTTCGTCGCGCGACTGCACCGGCAGTTCAATCAGCGTCGCCTGGACCTTCTGGCCCGCCGCCATGCGCGCCAGATCGACCTTGATGCGGGAATCCTGCCGGACTTCCTGCCGGAGACGGCGGATGTGCGCGCCGGCGACTGGCACGTGGCCCCAGTGACCCCGGACTTTGCCAACCGGCGCGTCGAGATCACCGGGCCAGTCGACCGCAAGATGGTCATCAATGCCCTGAACTCTGGGGCGACCTGTTTCATGGCCGACTTCGAGGACGCCCTCGCACCGACATGGACCAACCTCCTTGAAGGTCAGGTCAACCTGACCGAGGCCATCGACCGAACCCTGTCGTTCGCCGGACCTGATGGGCGGATGTACCGCCTGAACGACACGACCGCCACCCTGGTGGTGCGTCCGCGCGGGTGGCACCTTCACGAGAAGCACTTGTACGTCGATGGCGCACCAGTCTCGGCAAGCCTCTTCGACTTCGGCCTGTACTTCTTCCGGAACGGTCACCGCCTCCTGACGCGCGGATCTGGCCCGTACTTCTATCTGCCAAAGATGGAAAGCCATCTGGAAGCGCGCCTATGGAATGACGTCTTCGTCTTCGCCCAGGATGCCCTTTCGGTTCCACAGGGCACGATCAAGGCGACCGTCCTGATCGAGACCATCCTGGCGGCGTTCGAGATGGATGAGATCCTGTACGAACTCCGCAACCATTCGGGGGGGCTGAATGCGGGCCGGTGGGACTACATCTTCAGTGCCATCAAGAAGTTCCGGACGCGTCCGGAGATGATGCTTCCGGACCGGGTGACCGTATCGATGACGGTGCCGTTCATGCGTGCCTACACCGAACTCCTGGTGCAGACCTGCCACAAGCGTGGTGCGTTCGCGATGGGTGGCATGGCCGCCTTCATTCCGAACCGTCGTGATCCTGAAGTCACCAATGCAGCCCTGGCCCGCGTGCGCGATGACAAGACGCGGGAATCGCGCGATGGCTTCGACGGCACCTGGGTGGCCCATCCAGACCTCATCCCGACGGCGCTGGAGGCATTCAACGCCGTCTTGGGCGATCACCCAAACCAGATCGGTCGTCAGCGTCCCGATGTGCATGTGACGGCATCCGACCTGCTTGCCCTCGCGCAGACACCCGGCCAGGTCACCGAGGCCGGGGTGCGCAACAACATCAGTGTGGGTTTGCAGTACCTGGCGGCATGGCTTGGCGGATCGGGAGCGGTCGCGATCAACAACCTCATGGAGGATGCCGCCACTGCCGAGATCAGTCGGGCACAGGTCTGGCAGTGGACGCGAAACGCCGCCAAGACGGCGGAAGGTGTGACGATCACCGCCGACTGGATCCGTCACCTGCAGGCCGAGGAACTCGCAAAGATCGAGGCGTCCATGGGCGCGTCATATGCGCGGTTCCGCTGGGAGGATGCATCCCGGCTCTTCGCCGAAGTCGCCTTGGGCGAGGAATTCACCGAGTTCCTCACGCTACCGGCCTACGACCTCCTGGACTGACCTCGCACACGTGCGCGATGCCGACTGGACGCCCGCACGGGCCAATCCGGTCGGCATCCGGGTGGAGGCGGTCTATCTGGGTATCCATACCGTAGCCCCTAACCGCGTCTTGCACCGCCCACTAAACGCGAACCGCCCATCCCCCAGGAGTGGGGCGGGCGGGAAAGCATTGATCGCCGGTGAAGCGCCTGCTAGGCGGGGGAAACGGCTACTGGATCACGAAGTCTAGGAAGAGGACTTCGGCAACCTGCTTTTCCTTGGGCAGGACGGCGTTGATGCGCCCCTTGAGTTCCTCACGGGCACGCTCCATGCCAAGGGCGTTGTTAAGTTCATCAACTCGCTTGGAACCCATGGTGGAGGTGATGACATCTTGGACCTTGAGGAGGTTGGGAAGCACTGCCGGCTTGTTCGCAGGAGCTGCCGTATCCACGCCGTCGGCGGCCTCTGGTTCGGAATACGCGATGAACTCAATCTCTCCACCAGCAGCTGCCGGCTTCGGTGTCAAGTCACGAACCATGAGCCCGAGGGTCAGCTTCAGATACCGCTTGGCACCTGGGTCCGCAAGCGTGATGATGCGGTCCTTGATCGTGTGTTCCTCGAAATGCTCTTCGTGATGTTCGCCCTCGACTGGAGGGGCAGCCACGACTTCCTTGGGTGGTTCTGGCTTCAGGAACCACGCCGCTGCGCCACCGATGATTAGTGCAACAACTGCCGCACCAATAATGGGAAGAAATTTCACAGTCACCGCCTCCTGTGCCACTGGGCCGTCGGGATCAACCGCGTCTCAGAACCATTGCTGATTACCATAATGGTAACGCGCGTCGCGGCTCCCTGCCGATGGTACTGTACCGCACGGAACGTGCGTCGGGCACTATGTCGGACCATTGGTGCAATCCACACTGCCGGTTCCAACACAACCGCCAAACCCGGTCCCGTCACCAAGTCCAACGTCCATGACCCGATTGAGATGCCAGTGCCTTCTATAGTCCCGCCAGATTCGCGCCAGTTTACAACGCCATGGCGGGCATTTGTCATTGTCGCCGGGAGCAGTTTCTCGACGCTTGTCCTGGAACTGGTCATGGGACGCGTGCTTGCGCCAGCCATTGGCGTTTCCCTTTATACGTGGACGGCGGTGATCGGTGTGGTCCTCGGTGGTATCGCGCTTGGCAATGACATCGGCGGCCGCCTCGCCCGGCGACTGAACCCAGGACCAATCCTCGAGTGGGCCCTGTTGGGATCAGCTGTCTGGACACTTGCCATCGCCGGAATCGCCCAGGTGTTCTCGATTGACGACCTCGCGATGGGATTGCCTCCGCTCGTGCGTCTCATGGTGCTGGTGACGGCCTGCGGGTTCCTGCCGTGCATCCTCCTCGGTACCACCGGCCCATTGGTGACCCATCAACTGATGGCCACGCGCGACCTCAACGATGCCGGCCCAGTTGTCGGACGCCTCAATGCGGTAGGCACCGCCGGCAGCATCGTGGGGGCATTCGGCACTGGCTTCGTGTTCGTGCCCCTGTTCGGCACGCGCACCACCCTTGCCCTGGTTGCCGTGACGCTCACGATGCTCGGCCTGGCCTCCAATCCCTCCAGTGGACGGAGATCCGTACGTACCGGGATTACCGTGGGTCTTTGGGCCGTGGCTGCATGGGTGGTGGTGTCTGCAAGCTTCACGCATGTCATCGAAGTTGATGCCGCCTCCCGCAGGCTCAGCGGTGGCCGCGACCGGATGGCCTCGTCTCCGTGCCTGGTGGAATCCGCCTACAGTTGCATCCGCATTGACTGGTCATCGGTTGGCCAGGACGATTTCGGAACGATGCGCCTGGACCGTGCCATTCAGGGACGCACCGCACCGGATGCGCCCCGGCTTCTCCTCTCGCCAATTTCGCAAGCACTCGGCGACATGATCGTCTCGGCGGGCATCACCTCTGCCGGATGGGCGGATGCGGATCCCACCCCACGACCGTTGCACGCCCTCTTCATCGGCGGAGGAAGCTACACCCTTCCGCGCTACCTGGAGGCAATCGCCCCCGGCAGCCGCATCGACGTCATCGAACTCGATCCCGACGTGACCGCAGTGGCCATGCGGTGGCTCGGTGTACGGCTTGGCGGGCCAGTCAATGCGCTTCCCACCGACGGGGATCGCAGCGGGATCATTGCCCACCATGCCGATGCACGTCAGACGATCCGGCGATTGCCAGACGCCTACTACGACGTGGTGATCGGCGATGCCTTCTCCGACTTCGCCGTTCCGTGGCACCTGACAACCGTCGAGTTCACCCGTGAGGTGCACCGGGTTCTCCGCCCGGACGGCAGGTACGCCGTGAACGTGATCGATGGATGGCCGGGCGGACGGTTCCTGCCGGCGTTCATGCACAGCCTCGAGGTTGTCTTCCCGGAGGCCGACGTCTTGGCAACGGCGGTGCCCGGCATGGAAGAGTACGACCTGTTGCAGAACTGGGTGGCGACTGCCGGATCGGTCGCCATCGACGCGAACCGTCTCGCCAGCCAGGTACGTCCCGGACTGTCGGATGGCCGTACCGGCACGGAACCATCGCGCGGACGCCTGGTCGCCCGCGACGTCCGTCCTGAAGAACGGGAGCGGAACGACACGTGGGCCGAAGCACCGCCATGGAGACCGGTTGCACGTCGGGTACCCGCGCTGACCGATGACCGCGCCCCCGTGGACTGGTACCTCGCCTCCCGTGTCACCGGTTGATGCCCATTGCCGCCTGAAAGTCGGGCACCAACATTTCCAGACGCCCGTGGCTACTCGTCGCACGGTCCCGGATACCTTCATCACCGGACACCAACCATCGGCACGCGGTATCTTCCGCACGTGTCACCAACCCTCGACGACATCAGGCGATTCGCCGTCGTGCGCACCCTCCGCAGGGCGCCATCATTGCGCGACGCCCTCCAACAACCGGGGTTCGTGCAGGCCGATCCCATCCGTTCACCGGCCCGCGCGCAGGACCTGACCCTCCGCCACCGTGTGCCCGGCTACCGTTCCGGTGACCTCGAACGCGCCTATCCCGACCTCGATATCGAGGAAGACACGTTCATCAACTACGGCTACCTGCCTCGCGACGTGCACGCCCTGATGCACCCGCGCCCCGACCGACGCAAGCGGGACACGGACACCGAAGAGGTCTCCCGCGCGGTACGGGACTTCATCGCCTCCCGAGGCACCGTCCACCCGCGCGACGTCGACGAAGCCTTCAAGCTCGGTACCGGCCTCAACTGGTTTGGTGGCAACTCCAAGGTATCGACGCAACTCCTGGACCGCATGCATTACCGGGGTGCGTTGCGCGTCGCCGGCCGGCAGGGTGGCACACGCCTGTATGCCGCTGCACCGGACCGCACTCCGCCCGAAGACCCTCACGCCGCCGCCGACCGCCTCGTGGATGTCCTCATCGACACGTACGCCCCCCTCACCTTCAAGGGACTGCGCTTCATCATCTGGGTCATGCAGTGGGCTGCCCTGCCGCAGTGGAACGGCAAGCGCAAGGGCATGCTTGACCGTGCCTTGGCAAGGCTTGCATCCACCCGCATCGACGGCACCGACTGGTATTGGCCGGCGCATGAAGACCCGGCCTCGGCGCCAGAAGCGCCCGACGCCGTGCGCATCGTCACACCATTTGATCCGGTAGTCTGGGACCGCGGCCGGTTCGAGATCCTCTGGGGTTGGGAATATCGGTTCGAGGCCTACGTGCCGGCACCCAAGCGCGTGCGCGGGTACTACGCCATGCCCCTCCTATGGCGCGATCAAGCGGTAGGGTGGGCGAACATCTCGGTGACCACCGGGACGATGCAAACCGATATCGGCTACGTCACCGGCGAGACCCCAACCGACCCGTCGTATCCCGATGCCCTTCGCGCCGAACTCACCGACCTGGCACGGTTCCTTGGTGTTGAGGAAAGTTAGCGCCAGCCCTCGGCCGTCATCCACGACATTGCCCCACCCCCAAATCCCGATCCCGATTGACCGGGGTCGCTACGCCTCCCCTAGCCATCGACGGCGGACATCACGGGCCTGGGTGGTGTTCTCCTGGCTCCACTGCTGCGCCTCGGACCACAACCGGGCAGACTCCGCCGCCGCAGCCGCATCGCGGTCGACCACCTTCTGCCGGTGACGCGCACTCATCGACTGCATCTCGGCATTCGCGCCACCAGGATGGGCTGGAATCGTGCCCGGGGCAAGCATCGGCAACACACCAAGGTCGCCCAGGCGGATCGGCAAGCGTTCCGCCACTGGAGGGATGCCGAACGGCACCCCCGGCAAGGTCTGGTACCAGTACGCCGTCGAGGCCCAGTCGTTCGCCGAATGGTTGCCATGGCCGTGTTCCATCGTCACGCGGATGCTCTTCGCAAAGCGGACCGGATCAACCAGATGGAAGCGGTAGGAGGTCTGGTAGCCAGGCTTGCGACCCTCGAAGATCGTCGACCCGCACATCGGGAATGCTGTCTCCTGGTTCTCCCACGCCTGGCTGAAGTAGTCCTCCGAACCAGTGCCGTGCAAGGACGGAGGCCACGTCTCCCCATCTATGAAGATCATGTCGTCACCTTCGCCCCACCACGTTCCCTGGAAGTTGGTGACCGAGATGTTGCACCCGATGTAATGTCCTTGTCCCTCGGCTTCGAGGATCACGTAGTTGGCCCGGCTCTCGGCCTCAAGGTTCGCTACGTCGGCCTCGGGCGAGTTGACGATCACGCGCGGATCCCACGACGACGTTGGGTTGACCCGTCGCCACTGGGCATGGAAGTAGGCCGTCTCGGCGGGAAGGTCCTGCCGGTAGAGTTCGTAGTCGACGTAAAAGTACTGTCGGTATGGCACATCGTTCTCGTTGGTGACCTCGATGCGCGCATGCCGGTTGAAGGGCATCGGCAGGTAGCAGTTGAGGGCCGCGCCACCGCCGAACTTGTACGCCTGTTCCGGACGCACCGACGACGTGAAGGGTAGTGAGGCGAAACTGTTCACCAGGGAATGGCCCAGACAGAAGAAGTCGCCAAGGGGTGCCACGACACTGGGATGCGCCTGACCATCCCAGTACATGCGCACCACCACCTTGCGGTAGTAGTCGGGGTCGGTCACAACCCGGTCGACCACGGTGCGCCGGCAATCCTGCGTCATCCAGATATGGGTGATGCACCCTGGCCCCTCGATATCGGCGAGAGTGACGGTCTGTCCGGGAGCGATCACCCATGGATCAGCGTTGCGTCCGGTGTGATCCCAACTGGATGACCGTGCCGACCTGGCATCGCGCACACGGGTCAGGTCGCCGAAAATGCCACCGATCATGCCCATTGTCCCTTCAAGATCCAGTCTGGAACGCAGTCCCTGCCCGAGATAGGGCAGGGACTCACATACCAACCGCGTGCCGTCCCGGCGATGGATTTACCGGATCTTGCCACGGGCAGGGACCGGCCACTCAACCTCGATCAACTCGTCACCACTCAATGTCCCGTCCGCCGGACGCGACCCGTGGGCACGGTATCCATACACCACATCGTGCAGGTTGGTAGTGCCACACGCATGGTTCGGGATCACATGGATCTTGTCACCCACCCGCGGACGCGCACTGGCATCGGTCAGGCGGGAAAGGTTCAGGACGCCATGTTCCTCCGACATCTTCTCCAGATAGATCTCCGGGAACTCACGCACATACCCGTTCACCCCGGTGGTCTGCAGGGCATCGTTCGTGAAGGTCTTGCTGCCACCGTCAATGGTGCTGAACCCCGGGCAGCTGGTGGAGATGACCGTCACCAGGACACTCATCGCACACTGGTCAAGTTCGCAGTTGCCCGCACGCCAGACCGAGAGGTCGTTATAGGAATAGGTGCCCGACCGGTGTTCGGTGCAACCGGCATCCTTGGAGACCTGCTGGGCCCCGGTGCCACCCCCACTGAACTGCTCGATGGGGATACCGTCGCGCGTCAGTCGATCACGCACCTCGGCATGGAAGGCAACCATCGCCGGCTTGGTGGGGTAGCACATCAGGCCACCGAAACGGACGCCCGGACTGTCGGCAATCGAGCGGGCAAGGGTCTGCGCATCCTCGGGTGACTGCACGCCCGCACGGTGCATGCCGGTGTCAACCTCGATCAGCAAGGTCACCTCGACCCCGGCGGCATCGCACGCCTCGGCGATCGCACGCGCCGCGACCGCCCCGTCGACGGCGACGGTCATCTTGACGCGGCGGGCAAGACGGGTCAGGCGCTCCATCTTGGGTGCACCGACGAGGTTGTAGGGGATCAGGATGTCATCGAACCCGGCGTCGGCAAAGATTTCCGCCTCGCCAAGCTTCTGGCAGGTGATCCCCTTGGCGCCGGCCGCGATCTGCATGTGACCGATGGCCGGGATCTTGTGGGTCTTGATGTGGGGGCGATTGGCGAGGCCAAGCGAATCCAGGCTGGCCTGCAAGCGCTGGATGTTCGCTTCCAACTTGTCGAGATCCACCACCATCGACGGCGTATCAAGGTCTGCCACGCGTTGCATCGTCCGGTGCCCCTTTGTACTGACTGAGTTTGGGAAGGTGGTCAGGATTCATGTCACCAAGAACTCCACCCACCCCGCCCCTGATTTACATGCGCTTGCCCGGCAGTGTAACCGCGCGCCACCCCATCGCCCCTGATTGAAAACCGCTTCGCTTGGCTAATCCGGCCCGCACAATGAACCCTACAGATCCCGGCGGGATGTGACCTTTGCGGGATCAATCTCGATCCCGAGGCCGGGAAGTGTCGGCAAGGTGATCGCCCCACCTTCAGGCACGAGCATGTGGGTATGGAAGTGCTGGGCCATTGGCTGGTACCGCACGAGGTATTCGGCCATCGGGAAGGTGACCGGTGGTTGTGATGCGACCACGTGCGCCGCAGCGTAGACCGAATGGCCGTGCGGGATCACATGGCGTCCGTAGGCCGAGGCAAGCGTGCCAATCTTGACCAGTTCCGAGATGCCACCACACCAGTCAGGATCAGCCTGCAGGACATCGACACCACCGGTCTGCAGGAGTTGCAGGAACCCCCACCGCGTGTATTCGTGCTCGCCGGTCGCGATTGGCACCCGTCCGGCATCACGCATCTGCGCGAACTCGGCGATGCGGTCGGCAGGTACGGCCTCCTCAAGCCAGCGTGGGCGGAACGGTTCCAGTCGTTCGATCATGCGCGTGGCGTATGAGAGGTCCCATCCCATCCAGCAATCGAACATGAGATCGATGTTCGGGCCAGCTGCCTCGCGGACGATGCGGGCGAGGGTGACGTTGCGTTCCATGCCAACCAGGCCATCATTCGGGCCGTAGCGGAAGAACCACTTCTGGGCACGGTAGCCGGCATCGACCATCTCACGAACCCGCGCGACAATCCTTGCCGGTTCGTGACTGTAGCCAAGCATCGAGGCGTAGCAGGGCACCGTTGGGCGGGTCGGGCCACCGAGTAGACGCCAGACCGGTTCGCCGGCCAACTTGCCCCGCAGATCCCAGAGGGCGCAGTCGACGGCACTGATCGCCATCATGAGATAGCCCTTCCGCGCGTGGCGATCGCTGCGGTACATCACATCCCAGAGGTACTCGCCGGCACGCGGGTCCTGCCCGGTGATCATCGGGGCAAGCTTGTTCTGGATCAGCGGGACCGTCTCGGGGAAGATTGGCCCAAAGAGACCGTACGCCCCGCCGGCCTCCTCGACCTGCACGTAGACCCCGGTCTGGTGGTCGCGCGGCCCGGCAGGTGGCCGGGAAGCGAAGTGCGGGTAGATGTCCAGCATGCCGACCTGGCGTTCCTCTTGGGCGGGAATCTCCGCCGGACCTTGCACCTCGAAGCACCGCACCGCACTGATTCGCATCGGACAACATCTCCTGTCATACCCGGCGCACGTTTCCATGCCACCGCACCACCCCGTATTTATATTCGCTTCGCTCAGGGCCTGCCCGACACGATACACCGGAGAAGCCGAGAGTTCGGCTCTGCCACCATGCCCGCCAAGGCACCACACCACCCCGTATACATCTGCACTAGGCTCAGGCCCGCCCCAATCCCGGCGTGGGGAACCGGCCTGTTCTTGGGGTCGACACGCAAGATCCAACCACATTCATGGTGTGCATCCAGATCGGAGCCACCACGACATACGAAGAGGCACAACCGGTAGCCTTGTGAGGGCAATTCGGCGCATGCGGGCGCGCCACGAGTGGCGCACCCAACAGGGGCCACGGCCGTCGGGAACATGCGCGTGCGCGCCATCACTGCCGTCATCCTTCTTGCCTCCATCACGTGCGTCACGTGGCCGTGGCTTGACCCGCGCCTCGACTGGTCCGCCACCTTCGACGGCGAGAACCATCTCATCCGCCTCTTCCTCGTCGGCGACGCCCTGAAGGCCGGCGACTGGTACCCACGGTGGTTGCCCGACCTCGCGATGGGGTGTGGCTACCCGTTATTCAACTACTACGCACCAGGGATGTACGCCCTCGCGACCGCCCTGCGCGGATTCGGCCTGCCGATCATCGCGGCCTTCCAGTGGACCGGCGTCATCGCCGTCGCCCTCGCCGCAACCGGCACCTACGTCCTCGCACGCCACGTCATGGGTGACAGCATCGGCGCCATCATCGCGGCGACCGCGTTCGTCCTCGCGCCATACCCGTTCTTCACCAACCTCTACGACCGCGCACAGGTGCCCGAGGCGCTTGCGCTTGGCATCCTGCCATGGGCCCTCCTCGCCACTTGGCGGGCGTGGCACCACGGAGGCGCATGGGTCGGTGCCCTCGGGGTCACAGTCGCCGCGCTCGTCCTCACCCACAACATCACCAGCCTCCTAGCGTCCCCGCTCATCGCGGGCGTGATCGGCGTGGCGTGGTGGCGAGGCCGGGTGCACTGGAAACATGCCCTGCGCCGGGTCTCCATCGGCATCACGATCGGGATCGGCCTGAGCGCCTTCTTCTGGATGCCGGTAATCCTTGAAGCAAGTGCCGTCCACCTTGGGCGGTCGGACGTCACGCCATTCCTGTTCGACCCGATCACGACCGCACGCGACCTTGTGCACGCGATCCGTGGCCTCGACTGGACGTCTCGCGCGATCTTCACGGCACTGCCAGAGACGCTCATCGTACGCCCGCCAAACCACGAGACAATCCCGATCACCTTGCTTGCACTCGCGACCCTCGGCGCAGTGGCGACCGGGGTCTCGCGCACCCAACGTGGGTCGGCAACCCGGACGATCACGACCATGTGCGCGGTAGGTGTCGCCGCGTGCCTCGCCATGAACGCAACATGGGTGCGCTTCGCGTGGCAGACGCTGCCGGTCATCCCGGTGATCCAGTACGCGTGGCGCCTCTACGGGCCAATGTCGTTGATGGCCGCCCTCGCTGGCGCCGGGCTCATCGCGGCGTGGCGACCGGGCAGCCGGATGCGTGCGGTGGCAATCGGCGTCGCCACGGTGCTTGTCGCCACGCTGGCGACCGGGTCGGTCCTCACGCGCCGGGGAACCCTGGCGGCATCACCCCCGCCCCCGCCGGACGGACGCATGGTCTTCGCACGAGAGACCGACCGCTACGCCGGAGGCACCACCTCCACCGGTGAGTTCCTTCCCCGCACCGTCGAGATCTCCGACCTGACACCCGGCGTGCGCCGCGGCCTGTCCGTCTTCACGGATGCCATCCCAGAGGCAAGTTGGCACGCCGGGCTTGTGCGAATCCCATCGGGCGACGCTGAGGTCACCGCCATCGACCATGCCCGCAACCTGATCATCGCGGAGGTTGATGCCACGACCGCATCGACCGTCGCCTTCCACCAGTTCATGTTCCCCGGATGGCGTGCGACCGTCGACGGCATCCCGGCACCCTTGGCCGCGGCGCCGTATGACGAGTCGATCCACGCATCCCTCGGCTACATGGTCGTGGCGGTCCCGGCCGGGCGTCACCGCGTGGAGGTCGCCTTCGGCACAACGCCAGCCCGCGTGGTTGGCACGGCGATGTCGATCATGACGCTTACGTTGGGACTCGTCGCTGTCGCATGGAAGTGGCGCCGACGGATCGCCAATTGGGCGCGCATCCTCCAACCAAAGGGTGCGCGAACGGTGGTTGTTGGCATCTTCGTCGCGGTTATCGCCGTCATCGCCCTTGTCGCCTGGCGTGGGCGGCCCCATCCGGCGACGGCGGCGTTGGTCACGCGGATCATCCCGGAGGTCGCGCAAAATCGCGTCGTGTCACGGACACCAGGGGGACAAGGCACCGGGCCGATGCCGCCATTCCTGGAAATCCGCCGACCAGCGATCTTGGGCGCCACCCGCCCATTCCTCTTCATGCACCCACCGTCGGACGTCACCGTCACCCTCGAGGTTCCGCCCAACGCGTACTTGCAAGCCGGGCTTGCCTGCCTCGTCGAGACGTGGGAGACAGACTACGGCGACGGCGTGCGCTTCCGGGCCGAGGTGTCCGGGCCGTCCGGAACGCGGACCATCCTCGACCGGCGCGTAAACCCCCGGGCGAGGCGCGAGGATCGCCGGTGGATCGATGTCTGGGCCGACCTCGGCAGCACCGCCGGCGAGACGGTGCGCCTCACCCTCCGTACTGATCCGGCCGAAGACCTGTCGTACGACTGGTGCGGGTGGGCGAACCCGCAGGTGGTGAGGTGGGACTCCCCGCGCCCGGACCCCGGAACCTCGCACGTTTGGGAACATGGTTGATCCGCGCGACGGCCCCGCCCTACAGGAACTTGCGTCCGGCCACGGCCCCCGGGGCGAAGACGTGGACATCAAGCAATCCAAGACGCTGCAACCGGGAACGCATGGTCTCCCCATCCATGCCGATACCAAGGCAGACCATCCATCCACCGGGCAGGATCACGCGTGCCAGTTCGGTCAGGACAGTATCCGGCATGGCATCGGGACCCTCCATGTCTGCCCCATGGATCCGGACAAATCCACCGGCAAATGCACCTGATGGCAGGACCATGGCACGAAGGTCGCATCGACGGAACGCAATCGCGCGTGCAATACCAGGAGGAAGTGTTGAGGCCAGGTGCCGTGCGTTGGTGATCACACCGGGATCGTCAGACACGCCAAGGAAGCTTGTCCTGCCACCGGTCGCGAATGCCAGGGCGCGAAGGTGATCGCCACTGCCGCAGCGCGTCTCGATGATCGCCTGGCCCGGTTGTGGCGACAATCGCGCCATCAGGTGCGCGATGTCTGACTGGAAACTGGAGGCACTGCCAACCGGATCCGCCGGGGCGTCGGTCACGCCTGGGGAACGACGGTCGCCCAGATGGCGAGGGCGCGCGCATGGCGTCGGGCGGCCTCATCAAGCAGCGCACGCGCCGCCGGGACCGGCGCACCCGACGCATCGGTGATCAGGGACTGCGCCTGACGCACGAGCGCCTCGGCGTCGGCAGACAGGGCGGTTGCCTCACGGGTGCGCGACGACGCCTCGGGAGTGGCAATCGTGGCTGTTTGCCGGATCAGTGCCGTCTGCGCCTCGAGGAACCGCACCCGGGCCATCGTCACCTGCATCGAGGCACTCGTGCCCCGCGGGGAGGGTTCGCCAGTTGCCAAGCGGCGCAGGGTGCCGGTGTACGTCGTCCACGATTGGTCGTAGGTGTTCAGGGCGCGCGCAGCGGGTGTGCCAGACGAGGTGGCCGGTGCGGACTTCGGTGCGGAAGACGGATTGGTCGAGGTAGTCACCTTCGAAGCCGATCCATCGGCCGCCGCAGCCGGCTGAGTCATTCCGGACGACGCAGCGACCGCATTCGTGGCGACTACTGCGGATGTCCGTTCGAGAGCGGGGACTGACGCCGTGCTTCCAAGGGGAGGCAAGGGTGCCGGTATCGATGGGGCAACCGCCCCGGATGCCGTCGGGGGGACTGGCGCAAGCGGTTCGCGCGGGGCGACCGGCGCCACGGCGTCAGGGTTCCGCATCGACGGAAGGGAAGCCGGCATTGCCCCACCGACCGAGACAACAACCGGGGCCGAGGCGCGCATCGGTGCACCCGCCGTGCCACCGGAGAGCGCCGCGAGGGTCGCCATGATCCCCGGGGATCCCCACCACATGGCCACACCGACCGCACTGGCAAAGACCAGTGCAAGAACCGCAAGGATGCTGCCGAGACCCCGCAGGACATTGGTGCGGGCATTCACGCGCGCTTCGGCCGTTGCCCGCGCCGCCGCGGTTCGGGTCACGCTGTCCTGCTCACGCTCGCGCTGAAGCATCTCGACCGCACGGGCAATGCGCGATGCCCATCCGTCCTGGACGGTCTCGTCGTCACCAGAGACGGTGACAGTGACCGTGACCGTAGCGCCTCCACCATTCCGCCCCACCCGATCTGCATGCGCTCCGCTGACGCCAGAGTTCACTTGGTGTGTTGGAACCGAAGCACCGGGATCCATGAACGACGTGCCATGCGTAGTCGCCGTGGCAACTCCGGCGGCCATTCCCGTTGCACCACCGACGTGCGCCGATGCCCGCGGTCCACCCACCACACCACCCCAGCGAGGGGCATAGGCGCCACCCGAGGCACGGACGCCGACCGTGCGCGAAGGCGCCGTGCCCGTGCCATGCATGACCGAAGAGACCGCACCACCCCAGGAGACTCCATGGGAGGTGTCGTAGGAGGCGCGCCGTTCGGGGTTGCCAAGGACGGCATACGCCGCGTTGAGGTCGCGCATGAGGGCGGCCGCGTCGGGATGGGGGTTGACATCGGGATGGAACCGACGCACTTGCCGGCGGAACGCGGCCTGAATCGTCACACCATCGGCGTCCGGAGACACCTCCAGCAGTGCGTAATAGTGCGGCGTGCCCGCGGTCTGGCCAGGTTCCATCCTGTCGGCCTTGCCGGGTTCCCGTCAGGTCCCGACGGCACCGCATCCATGCGGCACACATTCGTCGGGAGACCGAAATCCCTCACTCCGACTATCGGATGGATCAGCAAAAACTGAAGCGGCGGGCCTCCCGGTGGACGGCGCGGGGGCAGGAGCGGCGGATTGGACGTCCCGTCAACCGATCTGTTGCGCCAGTTGGACACGACTTCCGCATGGACGACTGCCACGCACGCCCCGCCTAGATAAGCGGGCCGAGCGTGATCAATCTGAGGAGGAGTTGGGGCCCTTCCGGAACCGCGAGTGGGTAACACCCACCACCGCGAAGCACCAATCGGGATACGGTGCCTCTGGGTGACGCGGGGAGATCAGTGCAGTGGGGCAACGCCTCCCATTGGTCGTTCGCCATGACGTTCGTGCCCACGACCCTGATGGCAATGCGGGCCCCCACGGACGGCCGTCATGCCACAGTGCGGTGACCTCGCCCGCCATGGAACCCGAACCGCATTTCCATCATCCAATGGGCGGCCGGATGGGCAAGGTCACCAAGAGGCATCTCCCGGTCGGCTACGCCTGGGACTGTGCCCGGCGGGACTCGTAGCCATCAAGCCACTTCGCGTTCGCCACGAACAGTTCGTCCACCATCGTGCGGATGGTGTCGATCGGCGCACTTGCCGAGGCAAGCGGATCGAGCGCGCACGACTGGAAGATTGCCTCGCGGTCACGGTTCAGGAAGCCCTGCACTGCCAGTTCCTGCACATTGACATTGGTGCGGTTGATTCCCGCCAGTTGTGCCGGCAGGTCACCGATATGCACCGGATGCAACCCGGCGTTGTCCACGAAGATTGGCACCTCCACGTTGCATCCGGGAGGCAGGTTGGTGATCAGGCCGGTGTTGGGCACATTCCCGTTGAAGCGGAACGGGATGCCACTCTCGACGGCGCGGATGATCGCCGAACAGTACTCACGGCTGCGTACGAAGTCGATCGGCGCCTCGCCGGCGGCCTGTTGCCGGATCGTCTCCCACAAGGGTGCGCGATAGGCGGGGACCGAGGCGAGCGACCCGGCAGCCGTCGTCACCGATGTTGCCGGTGCGACAGTACCCGGCGACGCCAGTTCCGGGGTGTAGCGTTCCCGGTCGGCGGCGGTGCGCCGGAACCACGGCACATACTCGGCCATGTGCCGGCTGGACTCGGTCACGAAGTACCCGAAGTGGCGCATCACCTCGAAGCGGACGCGATCCTGTTCGTACCGCACCGGATCGTGCAACGCCTCACGCAGGCGCGGGTAGAGATCCTCCCCCCGGTAGGTATGGTGGCGCAGGTCCAGGAACCATGCCTGATGGTTGATCCCCGCCACCTGGTAGGACAGTTCGGTGTGGTCCACCCCGACAAACTTTGCCAGGCGTTCGGCCGTCCCCTGAACGCTATGGCAGAGGCCGACGTTCCGGATGCCGGGCAACACCTTGCCGATCGTCCACATGATCATGGCCATCGGGTTGACATAGTTCAGCCACAGGGCATGCGGGCAGACCTGCTCCATCTCACGCCCGATCTCGAGAAGCGCGGGCATGGTACGCAGGTACCGGAAGACGCCCCCCACGCCGATGGTGTCGGCGACGGTCTGGTGCAGGCCGTGCGCCTCCGGGATCGCCACATCGGGCCGGTCGGGTTCGTACGCGTAGCCGACGGCGAGGGTGGTGATGACGTAGTCGGCGCCTTCGAGGGCAGCCTTGCGGTCGGTGGTGACGGTCAGGCGCGCACCAACACCGAGGTCGCGGATCATCCGGGCGGCGAGCGGACCGATCAGGTCAAGACGCCCCTGATCGACGTCCATCAGGGCGATATCGCCATCGGCAAGTTCGGGCCACGACAGCACGTCGGCGATCAGGCGTCGGGCGAAGGTGGCACTACCAGCGCCAAGGAGGGCTATGCGGGGACGTCGGGTGTTGGACATGAATATTTCCTTCGTTGGCACGATGCCGAGCGAACCAGCCATTGCATTTGTCACAGATGCTGACGCCCCGACGGGTTCGGCCACACGATAGCGCGTCCGCCGGGCAATGTCAGGCCATGATCGGCGATCCATGCACCCCTTGGGAGTGGATCCGCCAACACTCCCAGGGGCCAACACTCCCAATCCGGTTCTCAGTGGCCGAGTGACGCGACCTCCACCACCTGCCCTGTTCCGGCACTCTGCCAAGCCGCCTCGGACAGCTGCATCACCCGGAGACCACACTCGGCGGGGGCAAGGTTGACCGACTTGCCAAGGATCACGTCGACGAAGTGCTGGTCAGGTGTCGTCCCCTGCGCCAAAGGCCCCATGTCGAGCGGATCGTTCTCGCCAATCCGGCGGAGTTCTACGAACGGTTCAAACCCGGGTTGTCCCATCATCCGGTAGTAGATGGCGCCGTCACTGCCGTAGATCGTCACATCCTCCCAGACGGCACCACCAATGCCCGGGGCGTTGCCGACGATACTGAGACTGGCCTGCGCACCACTGGTGAACCGGACCGTCACCGCCGAGTTGATGTCCAGACCGGCATCGAACGACTGCTGCGCCGCGTAGACGTGCGAGGGTTCCAGTCCGGTGACGTGCAGGAGGATGTCCACGAGGTGGCTGCCGCTGTCGTTCAGTTGTCCGCCACCGGAGAGGTGGGTTTGCATCCGCCATGGCACGTTGCCCTGGCGCACCCGGTTCATCTGCCCGGCGTACCACATCTGGTTCTGGAGGGCGACGATCATCTGGACCGTCCCGATCCGGCCGCTATCGATGATCTCCTTGATCTTGAGGTACGGCGCCTGCGTATGACGCTGGTAGGACACCATCACCACCTTGCCAGAGGCATCGCGGGCACGGATGACGTCGTTCGCCTCGCGGACCGAGTTGACCAGGGGTTTCTCCACGAGCACGTGTGCCCCCGCCTCCAGTGACGCAACCGTCTGGTCACGGTGATACGAATGCGGCGTACTGATGATGACCGCATCCGGAGCAACACCTCGCAGGAGTTCCTCGTGGGTCGCGAAGGTAGGCATCGACGCCAGCTGCGGGAAGCGGTCGCGTGCCCGGGCGTGCATGTCGGTGACCGGGTCGCACCCTCCCACCAGTTCCACCTCGGGCATCTGCACCAGTCGCCCGATATGGCTGAGCATGTTGTTGCCAAGGCCAATCAGGCCAATCCGCACACGGGTATCACTCATCGCCGTTCCCCTTCCAGACGTTCCCGAACCCGCCGCAGGCACACGCGAAGCGTCTGTCCCTCATGGCGGAGTGGGGTTGGCCGGGAGTGCATCAGCACCGCCCGACGGCCGAAAGGGTATCCGCCCCGGTGAGGAAGGCGAATGGAGGACGGAAGGCGACACTGCACCGCCTCCCGAGAACCCTATTTCTTCACCTGGCACTTGCGTGACACGTCACGCTTGTACGAGTCCAGTCAATACTGGTCGCAAAACGAGTGCTGGTGGGATCCGTGCTTGAACTTGTACGGCGTCTTGACGCGGTTGATCTTGGTCCCGCACTCGTCGCACTTGTTGCCCGGCATGCATTCCCCTCCTCTGCAAGCGTACGCGACCGGCGGGCCTATCTGGAGACTGGCATCGACCGCCGCGACCAAGGATGCCTGCCGGACGTTTGGCGTGCGAAGCATCCCTCTTTCGTCCAAGCGCCGGCATATCGTGTCGCGGTGGCGTGGCCCAAGCGAAGCGCATCCGAATCAGGTGGGGCGGGGGTCGGGTTGATCGGTATCAGCACTCCATCTGGGGCAGGGGGTGGAGGCACACTACATGCCGGGAAAGTGGCAATCTTCATGACGTGGTACGCTGCCCCGGGTACGTCCCAGACCGTTCCAGCAACAGTGGCTAGAACGTGTCGCATCCAAGGGACAACCCAGGAACCTGCCCGGTGAAGCTTTCAGTCCTCATCCCGGTCTACAACGAACAGACATCCGTCGAAACGATCGTGCGTCGGGTCACGGCGATGGATCTCGCATCCGTTGCGACACCGGTCGAACTGGAACTGATCGCGGTCGATGACTGTTCAACTGACGGTACCCCGGCAATCCTCGATCGCCTGCATGGTGCACCGGCGGAAGCTCCGGGTGCCGGGCCACAGTCCGGGCGAACCGGCGGTCCCGATACCGTTGGCTCATTGCGGGTGATCCGCCATCCGGTGAACCGCGGCAAGGGTGCCGCCATCCAGACTGCCCTCGCGGCGGCGACTGGCGACTTCGTCATCATCCAGGATGCGGACTTCGAATACGACCCGGCGGACATCCCGCGCCTGCTTGCCCTGGTAGTGAGTGGCAAGACCGCGGTCGTCTACGGCGCGCGCCCCCTTGATGGTTCGGGGGGGCGATGGCTTCTGGATTTCGGGAACCGCGCCCTGACGTGGGTGACCAACGTGATCTACGGAACCCGCCTCCACGACATGGAGACGTGCTACAAGTTGCTTCCCACCGCGCTGCTGCGGAGTTTCCGCCTGGAGTGCCGCCGGTTCGACATGGAACCGGAGATCACCGCCAAGGTAGTACGCAGTGGGTACCGCATCATCGAAGTCCCGATTGACTACCGACCACGAACCGGTGGCAAGAAACTCTCGGCACGCAAGGACGGACTACCCGCCCTGCAGGCCCTGGTCCGGTACCGCACATGGCGACCAACCGAAACGGTTGCCACAATCCCCACCACCGACCACGCCACGGCACGCGGCTGACCGTCGGGCACGCACCCTACCCTTGCATGTGTGTGATGCCGCCTTGCCGCGGTGCGACCGGATGACGTTGAAACACGACCATGACAAACATCCTTGAAATACTCGGATCCTTCGTGAAGTGGCTGATCGATAGTGGCGGCTACTGGGGCGTGATCGTCGCGATGGCGATCGAATCGGCGCTGATCCCGTTGCCATCGGAACTGATCATGCCGTTCGCCGGTGCCTTGGTTGCCGAGGGGAAGTTCGACTTCACCTTGGTCTCAATCGCCGGTGCAGTCGGGAACGTGATCGGGTCGTGGATTGCCTACGCCATCGGGTACGTGATCAGTCCGGAACGGGTGCGATGGTTCGTGCGTACTTGGGGAAGGTTCCTGCTCATCTCCGAACACGAAATGGACGTCACCGAACGGTGGCTGAAGCGCTACGAGGACGCGGTGGTCTTTGGAAGCCGCCTCCTGCCTGGGGTCCGCACCGTCGTCTCCCTGCCGTGCGGGTTTATCAAGGTGCCCATGATCAGGTTCACCGTACTGACCTTCCTCGGCTCATTGATCTGGTCGGCGTTCCTGACTTGGGTTGGCGTGGTCATGGGTGAGAACTGGAATACCCTCGGTCCATGGTTCCACGCGATGGACGGCATCATCGTCGCCGTTGCCTTGGGCCTTGGTGGGTGGTACGTCTGGCACAAGATCCGGCCGGCCGGGGACGGTGCAAACTACGACGCATCGACTCACTGATCATCCTTGAGGTTGGATAGCCCGCGACGCAAGTATCTTGCGGACAACCCAGGCAACAATCACAAGCCCCATGACGGCAAGGAAGGCGCGTTCATACTGGTTGACCATCCCGATGATGGCCTGCCAGTTCTCGCCGAGGTACCACCCGCCGATGGTCAGGATGGCCGTCCAGATCGCCGATCCCGCGGTGGTGAACACAAGGAACCGCCCCATCGGCATGCGGTTCATGCCCGCCGGGACCGAGATCAGGCTTCGGACAAGCGGGATAACGCGTCCGAAGAAGACGACGGCATCGCCGTGCTTCCGGAATGTCTCCAGCGTGCGATCCACATCCCGTTCGTCCATGAACCAGTAGCGCCCGTACGCACGGACAAACCGGCGGATGATCGGCTCATCGGCATACATGCCGATGTAGTAGAGGATGACCGCGCCAGCAACGGCACCGGCGGTGCCGGCGATGATGCTGAGGGTCATGTCGAACTTGCCATCCCGCGCAAGCCACCCGGCAAAGGGCATCACGAGTTCTGACGGAATGGGGGGGAAGACGTTCTCGGCAAGCATCACCAGGGCAATGCCCGTGTAGCCAAGCGTGAGGATGATGTCCTGGATCAGGATCCGGACATATTCGAGTACCGAGGCAAGCATTCACTTTCCTTCACGGCATGATCAGAAAGGGGGTATGGCGTGGACGCCATCCAAGACTACGGGGTCGCTGAAGCAAACCGATAGGGGTCGGGCCTTCGTCCAACGCACTACCGATGGTGTCCCCGACGGTTCGTGATCAGTCACGGTGCTGATCACCAAACGCAGCAGCGCACGCACACACCAAAAGATCGGTGGCGCAGCCAATCGGGGGAGCGCTTGCTACGGAGTCGGTGAGGCGGTTGGTGTCCGCGTGGCGGTGCGCGTGGGACTCGCGGTGCGGGTTCCGGTCGCAGACGGCGTGGCGGTGCGCGTCACGGTGATCGTGGCGGTCTCTACCGGCCTCGTCGGGGTCAGGGTCCGCGTGGGCGTCATCGTGACCGTGGACGTGATGGTTGCGGTCGGACTGATCGTGGACGTGGGTGTGATCGTCCGCGTCGGTGTCACCGTGCGGGTCCGGGTGACGGTTGGGGTCTGGGTGACTGTACGCGTCGGCGTGCTTGTCCGGGTGACGGTCACGGTGGAGGTGATCGTCACGGTGGGAGTGATCGTCGGGGTCATCGTGATCGTCGGGGTGCGGGTGATCGTTCGCGTCACCGTGACAGAACCGGTCGGGGTCATCGTGACAGTCACCGTGCGCGTCGGACTCGCGGTGGGCGATCCGGTGACAGTCGGGGTGGCCGTGCGGGTTGACGTGACCGTCGCGGTAAACGTGCTGGTCGCGGTCGCCGTGCGGGTTGGAGTGACGGTGGGCGATCCGGTGACGGTCGGGGTCGCCGTGCGGGTTGACGTGACCGTCGCGGTAAACGTGCTGGTCGCGGTCGCGGTGCGGGTGGGAGTAATCGTCCGGGTGGGAGTAATCGTCCGGGTGGG
>Ga0209597_1000555_pt1 | contig 24806 bp, 21 predicted proteins | sample M_140625_MF_Meta_FD_187316 | JGI IMG/M metagenome (GOLD analysis project Ga0209597, IMG submission 187316) | Freshwater microbial communities from Lake Montjoie, Canada to study carbon cycling - M_140625_MF_MetaG (SPAdes) (version 2) | ecosystem: Environmental > Aquatic > Freshwater > Lake... | reverse complement strand
ACGAAGTTCGTCCACGACTGGAAGGTCAATCCGCCCCAGAGCTGCTCGGGCTGCCACCGCTAATCCCACCACCCTTTTCCGATGAGCAAGAAAGTTTTCGAACACCCCGTGGCCCAGCCCGGCGAGCCGACTGGTCCCTCTTACTGGCGCAGCCTCGAAGAGCGCAACAAGTCGCCTGAGTTCCGCACCCGCGCCGAACGTGAGTTCGTCGAAGGCGCCTCCGCCATCACCAGTGTCGAGCGTCGTGAGTTCCTGATGCTCATGGGCGCTTCTTTCGGACTCGCTGGCCTCGGCCTCGCTGGTTGCCGTGAGCCACGTAACCACACGCTTCCTTACGCCAAGCAGCCTGAGAACACGATTCCGGGCGTCGCGACTTACTACGCTTCCTCTTTCCCTGGCGAGTTCGCCAACCAGCCGATCCTCGTCGAGACGCATCAGCATCGCCCGACCAAGATTGAAGGTAACCCGAGCCATCGCGCCAACGGCGGAGCCTCCTCGAAGTTCGCCCAGGCCAGCGTGCTCGACATGTACGACCCGGACCGCGCTAAGACCTCCGAAGGCCCGAAAGCACAGCTTTCGGTCGCTCAAGTTCGTGAGTTCGTGCGCGGCCTCGCCACCTCCGCCAAAGACAACGCTGGCGCCGGCCTTGCCTTCCTCGCCCGTCCGTCCACTTCGCCGACGCGCGCCCGTCTCGTCGCCAGCCTCAAGGCCGCCTACCCGAAGGCTCGCTGGGTCGAATACACTCCAGTCGAGCAGAACAGCGCCGAGCGCGTGCTCGGTGCCCGCGCGTTGCCCGATTACGCCAAGGCTCGCCGCGTGCTCAGCCTCGACCGCGATTTCCTCGGTGCGCACGACACCACCGTCGAAGACACTCGCGCCTATTCCTCCGCCCGTCGCGCCGACACGGCCGAGCAGGCTGAGAAGATGACGCGTCTCTACGTCGTCGAATCCACCTTCTCGCTGACCGGCGCCTCCGCCGATCACCGTCTCCGCGCCTCGTCCTCGCACATCTCTGGCCTCGCGATCCTCTTCGCCGCCGAAGTCCTCGCGCAGACCGGTAACGCCGCTGCTGCCTCCCTCAAGGGCAAGGTCTCTGGCATCAACGTCGACGCCAAGTGGGTGACCGAATGCGCCGCCGACCTCGTCCTCGCTAAAGGCGAAGCCCTCATCGTCGCCGGTGACCATCTGTCCGCCGACGCACACCGCGCCGTCTTCCTTGCGAACCAGGCCCTCGGTGCCGCCGTCAAATATGTCGCGGCTCCGGCTCCGTCGTCGCTGACGATTGCCGCTCTCGCCGCCAAGCCCGCCGAGACCCTCGTGATCCTCGGTGGCAACCCCGCTTACGACGCCCCGGCCGACGTCAACTTCGGCGCCGCCATCAAGGCCGCCAAGACCGTCGTCCGCCTCGGCTACCACGGCGCCTCCTTCGATGAGACCTCCGCCGCCGTGAAGGCTGCCGGCGGCACTTTCCTCGCCTCGTCGCACTACCTCGAGAGCTGGTCCGACGGTCGCACGCTCAGCGGCGTCTACGTCCCGGTACAGCCGATGATTGACCCGCTCTTCACGACGGTCAACGAGCTCGACGTCCTCGCTCCGTTCGCCGGTTCCGACAAGGATGCGCACGCGCTTGTCCGCGAGACCTTCAATGCTCTGTCGAAGAATGCCTCCGACGAAGCTTTCGCCGCCTGGCTCGCCGAAGGCGTCCTCGCCGGCACCGCTTTCGCCGCCGCCAAGCCCGCCGTCGGCGTCGAGCAGATCAAGGCCTTCGCCGCTCCGGCCCTTTCGTTCGACTCCCTCGAAGTACGCCTCGTCCCGAGCGTCCACTCGGGCGACGGTCAGTACGCCAACAACGGCTGGCTCGCCGAGGCTCCGGATCCCATGTCCAAGACGGTCTGGGAAAACGTCATCCTCGTCAGCCCGAAGTTCGCCGCCAAGCTCGCCATCGAGCCGTCCGAAGCATTCATCAATAAGATCGGTGGTGAAGCCGACTTCCTGCACACCGGCGCGCTCAACCGTAATATCAACCAGCTCGTCGATGGCCGCCTGATCTGCCGCGTCGCTACGCTGACTCTCGGTGACAAGACCGTCACCGGTCCGCTCTTCATCATGCCGGGTATGGCTGACTTCACCGTCGGCCTGCAGCTCGGCTTCGGTCGCCGCGTCGGCGGCCGCGTCGCCACCCGCGTCCCTGAGCGCCTCGCTGGACGCACCGTTGGCAACGGCTTCGACGTCTATCCTTTCGTCTCCGCTTCCGACCTCGCCGTCCGTACTGGCGTGAAGCTCACGCTCACCGGCGCCACCGTCGCCGTGGGCAACATGCAGGACCACTGGTCCATGGAAGGCCGCGACATCATCCGCGAAGGTAATGTCGAGGACCTGAAGAATAATCAGAATTTCGCCAAGCTCGGCATCGATGGACACGCTCCGGCCGTCTACGGCAAGGACGGCAACATGGCTCCGGCCCTCAAGGCTATCACCACGCCGCGTGGTAATTCCGCCTACGAGCACCCGGCGCACTCCGTCGCTCCAAATGTCGCCGTCTGGAAGGGACACGAATCCGAATTCCCCGCGCTTCAGCAGTGGGGCATGTCGATCGACCTCAACACTTGCACGGGTTGCAACGCCTGCGTGACCGCCTGTCAGTCCGAGAATAACATCCCGGTCGTCGGCCGCGAGCAGGTGCTCAAGGGACGCAACATGCACTGGATTCGCCTGGACCGCTACTTCTTCGATGGCCGCGCCGCCGCCGGCAACGCGATCCCCGAAGATCCGCAGGTCACCTTCATGGGTGTCGCTTGCCAGCATTGCGAAACCGCCCCGTGCGAGACCGTCTGCCCCGCCAACGCCACCGTCCACGACGACCAGGGTCTCAATACCATGGCGTACAACCGTTGCATCGGTACCCGCTACTGCGCGAACAACTGTCCTTATAAGGTCCGTCGCTTCAACTTCCTCGATTTCAACAAGCGCGTCGACGGCCACTACTACGAAGGTCCCCTCGGACCCGAGAAGACGGTCAAAGATCCGGCCGACCTGCCGCAGCTGCAGAAGAACCCCGACGTGTCCGTGCGTATGCGCGGCGTCATGGAAAAGTGCACCTACTGCGTCCAGCGCATCCAGGAAGCCAAGATCCAGGCCAAGGTCCGTGCCCGCAATTCGGCCGATATCAACGTCCGCGACGGCGTCATCCAGGTCGCCTGCCAGCAGGCTTGCCCGGCCGGCGCGATCGAGTTCGGCGATATCACCGACCCGAAGTCCCGCGTCGCCAAGGCCAAGGCCTCGACTCGTTCCTACGGCGCGCTGACCTACCTCAACACCCGCCCGCGCACGACCTACCAGGCCAAGCTGCGCAACCTCAACCTCCGCATGCCCGGAGCCAAACTCGTCCCGCTTTCCCGCCTCGAGATGGCCGGCCGCGAATCGCACGGCGCTCCGGCGCACGGCGCCGCGCCCCATGGCGATGCCCACGCGAAGCCCGCCCACGGCGCCGAGCATCACGCCAAATAACCCTTAAACGACTACCCGTCCCATGGCTCACGCCCACGACAGCTCTTCCGAGCGCCCCGCGATCCTCGATAAGGTTCGCCCAGCCGAGCTCCCGCGCTCCCCGCTGATCCTCAATAACCGCGGCTTCCACTGGATCACCGACAAGGTCTGCGGCATCGTCGAAGAAGAGACGCCGCTCTGGTGGAAGATCATGTTCGGCGTCGCGCTCTTTGTCGCGTCGTTCACGTTCATCGGCCTCGGCTACCTCGTCTCGACCGGTACCGGCACCTGGGGCCTCCGTTCGCCCGTGGGTTGGGGTTGGGCCATCGTCAACTTCGTGTTCTGGGTCGGCATCGGCCACGCCGGCACGCTGATCTCGGCGATCCTCTGTCTCCTCCGCCAGAAGTGGCGTACGTCTATCAACCGCGCCGCCGAGGCCATGACCATCTTTGCGGTCTGTTGCGCCGGCCTCTTCCCGCTCTTCCACGTCGGTCGCGTTTGGTTCGGCTGGTGGCTTCTGCCCCTGCCCAACCAGAACGGCATCTGGCCGCAGTTCCGCTCCCCGCTCGAGTGGGACGTCTTCGCGGTCTCGACCTACTTCACCGTCTCCACGCTCTTCTGGTACATGGGCATGATCCCTGACCTTGGTGCGATCCGCGACCGTGCGACGACCTGGTGGCGCAAGGCCTTCTATAGCCTGCTGGCCATGGGCTGGCGCGGCGGTAACCGCCAGTGGTCGAACTTCGAAATGGCTTACCTGCTCCTCGCGGGCCTCTCGACGCCGCTCGTGCTTTCCGTGCACACCATCGTTTCGTTCGACTTCGCCGTCTCGAACGTCCCGGGCTGGCACACGACCATCTTCCCCCCGTACTTCGTCGCTGGCGCCATCTTCTCCGGCTTCGCGATGGTGCTGACCCTGATGCTCCCGCTGCGCGCGATTTATCGCCTGCACGACGTCATCAACCAGTACCACATCGACAACATGTGTAAGATCATCTTGGCCACTGGCACGATGGTCGGCTACGCGTACGCCACCGAGTTCTTCATCGCGGCCTACTCCGGCAACGTCTTCGAAAAGTTTGCTTTCGTGAACCGCGCCTTTGGTCAGTACTGGTGGGCTTACTGGATCATGGTGTCCTGCAACGTCATCACCCCGCAGCTCTTCTGGTTCAAGAAGGTCCGCGAGAATCATTCCCTCGTCTGGATCATCTGCCTCTTCGTCAACGTCGGTATGTGGTTCGAACGCTTCGTGATCACCTGTACTTCGTTGGCCAACGACTACCTGCCGTCCAGCTGGGGTTACTACAGCCCGACGATCGTGGATATCTTCACGTTCTTCGGCACCTTCGGCTTCTTCTCGGTGCTCTTCCTTCTGTTTATCCGCTTCCTTCCGCTGCTCCCGATGGCCGAATTGAAGATGGTCGCGCCGCAGGCCGACCCCCACGCCCACTGATCTCAGCCGAACCCCGACCATGAACGAACGCAACGAACGCATCCACGGCGTAGCCTGCACCTTCCGCAAGGTGTCCGACGTGTTTCACGCCGCCGAGAAGGTGCGCGATGCCGGCTGGAAGAACTGGGACGTGCACACGCCTTTCCCGATCCACGGTATGGACCAGGCCATGGGCCTGCCTCGCTCCCCCGTCCCGCGCCTGACCCTGCTGGGTGGCGTCACCGGTTTCATCACTGGCTGCCTCCTCACCTGGTACATGAACTCTTACGACTACCCGCTGATTGTCGGCGGCAAGCCCTACTGGAGCGTGATCTTCCCGTTCCCGGTGCTCTACGAGTGCACGATCCTGTTCGCCGCCTTCGGCACCTTCTTCGGCCAGTTCATCTTCAACCGCCTGCCGCGTCACAACCATCCTCTGTTCGACCTCCCGAACTTCGCCCGCGTGTCGGACGACACGTTCATGATCGTTCTCGAGGCCCGCGACCCGCAGTTCCACCTCGATGAGTCGCGCAACTTCCTCCAGTCGCTCGGCGGCCAGGAGATCACCGTCATCCGCGACTAATCCGCACCCATGAGCCGCTATCTCGCATTCCTCGCCGTCGCTGTCGTCGCCACGATCAGTTTCCTCGGTTTCCAAGGCAAGAAGTCCAAGGACACGCCCGTCTATGTCTTCGACGACATGGACTACCAGAACAAGTACAAGGCCCAAGGGGAGAACGCCTTCTTCGCCGACGGCCGTGACGCGCGTCCGCCCGTCACCGGCACCGTTGCCCGTGGTACCGGCCTCGAGCCGACCAAGGTCTTCTCGGACGGCTTCCGCCGTGCCGAATCCATGAACCCTGCCTTCGTCACCGGCAAGGACGCCAAAGGCGCCTTCCTCGCCGGCTTCCCGGAGAAGTCCCTCTCCTTCTCGAAGGGCCAGCTCAACGACTATAAGGTCAGCCAGTTGACCCTCGAAGCAGGTCGCGGCAAATTCCAGATCTACTGCGCCGTCTGTCACGGCCAAGCCGGCGACGGTAACGGCATCATGAAGGTGCGCTCCGCTATCGAAGGCGACGCCGCCATTGTCACGATCGCTAGCCTCCAGACCCCGATTATCCGCGCCTATCCGAACGGACAGATCTACGACGTCATCACGAACGGCAAGAACACCATGATGGGTTACGGCGATAAGCTCTCCCCTGAGGAGCGCTGGGCTGTCGTCGCCTACGTGCGCGCCCTGCAACTCTCGCAGAACTGCCCGCCCGAACTCGTCCCCGCCGCCGTGAAGGCCCAAATCAAGTAATTCGCCCATGAGCTCATCTTCGCCTCACGCCCTGACCGCCCATTGGAAGAAATTCCTGGTCCTAGGTCTCGTCGCCCTGCTGGTCGTCTGGTACTTCGCCGTCGTCGGCGTGCAGCACCACGAAAACCGCCAGGCTCTTTCCGTGCTCGTCGGCTCGCTCTTCTGGATCTCGATCCTGATCGGCATGCTGCTGCTCACGATGATCACCCGGCTCTTCGATGCCGGCTGGGCTCCGATTATCCGACGTAACTGGGAACTCCTCATCATCGCGCTGCCGGTCGTCATCGCCGCTGGCATCGTTCCGCTCGCCATCAATCCGGATTTCCGCCACGCCCTCTGGGATTGGACGAACGCCGAACATTTGCTCCCGGGTGGACATGCCGTTGGCCATGACCCGATCCTGCAGGCTAAGAGCTGGTTCCTGAACGAGAAGTTCTTCCTCGTGCGTATCGCCCTCTACGTCCTGGTCTTCGGCGTGCTCGCCATCCTCCTCCGCCGATGGTCGTTCGCCCAGGACACCGACCGTACCGCCGGTCACACGCATCGTCTGCACGCCGTCTCCGCCGTGGGCATCCCGCTCTCGGCCGTGACGCTCACCATGCTGGCCTTCGACTGCCTGATGGCGCTCTCCTACCACTGGTTCTCGACCATGTACGGCGTCTGGTTCTTCGCGCTCTCCATCCGCCTAGCCCTCGCGGTGACGGTGATTCTCACCTACAAGCTGTCCAATGGCGGCTGGCTCGACGGCCTCCTCAACCAGGCCCACCGCCACGTGCTGGGCTGCCTCATGCTGGCCTTCACGGTCTTCTGGGCCTACATCAGCTTCTCGCAGTACTTCCTGATCTACACCGCGAACATCCCGGAAGAGACCTTCTGGTATAACATCCGCGAAATCGATGCCGCGACCGGCCTCAAGAGCGAGTGGTGGAGCGTCTCGATGTACCTCATCTTCGGCTTCTTCCTCCTGCCGTTCCTGTCCCTGCTGTTCTACCGCACGAAGATCGTCGCCGGCCGTCTCCTGACGGTCGCCTGGATCATCGTGATCGGCGGGCTCGTCGATCTCTGGTTCAACGCGCTGCCTCGCCAAGTCTACGACAAGTCGACCCCGGAAGGCTTCGTCGTGACGCCTTTCCTTACGCCCTCTCTCTTCCTCGATCTGGCCGCCATCGTCGGTTTCGGCGGTATCGTCTTCGCGATCTACCTGCGCGGCGCCGCCAAGCACGAGACCATCCCCGTCCACGATCCCCGCATCCTCGAGTCCATCAACTATCATGAGTGAACAACCTTCCTCTGGGAATCGCCCGCTGATCCCTGGCCAGATCGCCTCCTGGCTGCGTCTCGTCTGCTTCGTCGCCGCCGCGCTGATCGTCACGGGCTACGTGTACCTCTCCGTCCGCAAGGCGCCCAATGCCGAAGCCGAACGTCGCCTGGCCCAGAAAGCCTTGCGCGCCGATAACTCGAAGAAGGGCCTCGCGCTCATCAACGAGCCCGGTCGCAATGCCGATGGCACCTACCGCATCCCGGTCAAGGACGCCGCCGCCCTCATCGCCGCCGACGTCAAAGTCGTCGCGAAGATTCAGGCCGCCGCCGCTCCGGCTCCGGTCGCCGCTCCGGTCGCTGCGGGTGCTTTCGTCAAGGCTTCCGACGAGCAGATGAAGCGTGGGCTCGCCGTCTACTCGCGCACCTGCATCGCCTGCCACCAGCCGACGGGCAAAGGCCTTCCGCCCGTCTTCCCGTCGATCGCCGAGACGCCGATCGTCGTCGGTAACCCGGAACTGCCGATCAAGTTCATCCTGCAGGGTCTCATTGGTCCGATCACTGTGGGCGGAATGACTTACAACAGCGTAATGCCTCCGGTTGCCGGCGTGAGCGATGGCGACATCGCCGACGTGCTCACGTACGTGCGCCAGAGCTTCGGCAATAAGGGCAACCCGGTCTCCGTCGACCAAGTGAAGGCCGTCCGCGCCGCCACCGCCGGTCGCACGGCGATGTGGACCACCGCCGAACTCGGCCTCAAATAACCCCTTACTTCCTTTACCGATGACTCAGGAAAATCGTTCCGGCCGCCCCCAGGGCCGTCCCCCCGAAGGCGACTCGCGCCTCACGCGGACCGAGGTCCAGCTCCGCGGCCCGTTCCTCCTCTTCTTTATTTCCGCGGTGATCTGGCTGCTCGCGGCCTCGGTCCTCGGCGTGATCGCCGCCCTGCAGCAGGGATCGCTCGTCGCTGGTCCTTTCCGTGATTGCGAGATTCTCACCTACGGACACGTCGCCGCCGCCCAGCGCAACCTGTTCGTCTACGGCTGGGGCTTCAACGCCTTCTTCGCCCTCAACCTCTGGTTGCTCTCGCAGCTCGGTCGTTTCGAGTTCCGTAACGGCTGGATCGCCACCTTGGGCGGCGCGGTCTGGAACCTCGCTCTTACTTACGGTGTAATCCAGATCTTCGCCGGTAATCAGACTGGCTTCGGCCTCTTGGAATTCCCCCGCGAAGTCGGTCCGGTCCTCGCCGTCGCCTTCCTGCTCGCCGGCTTCTGGCCGATCGTCGCCTTCGCGCGTCGCCCCACCGGTCACACCTTCGCTTCGCAGTGGTTCGTGGTTGGCGCCTCTTTCGCCTTCCCGCTGACCTACCTCCTGGCCCAGTTGCTCGTCCTCTGGCAGCCGGCTTCGGGCGTCGTCCAAGCCATCGCTCACAGCTGGTTCGTTTCGAACCTGCTCCTCCTGTGGTTCGGCGCCTCGGCCCTTGCCGCGGTCTACTACTTCCTGCCGAAGGTGCTTGGTCGCACCATCAGCGGTTACTACCTCGCCCCGGTGGGCTTCTGGACATTCTTCCTCTTCGCCAGCTGGACCGGCCCGTCTGCCCTCATCGGCGCTCCGGTGCCGCTCTGGCTCCAGTCCGTTGGCGTCGTCGCCGGCGCGATGCTGATCGTCCCGGTGATTATCAGCGCGATCAACTTCCATGGGACGCTTTCCTCCGAAGGCGGCTGGTCCCGCGCCTGGAATGACACCACGCTGCGCTTCGTGAGCTTTGGCGCCATCGCCTTTACGCTCTTCGGCGTGCTCAACGCCATCTTCGGCTTCCGCGGTTACAACGCCGTGGTCCGCTTCACGTCCTTCGCCGCCGGCCAGGAGCAGCTCCTCGTCTACGCGTTCGCCACGATGGTGCTCTTCGGCTCCGCCTACTTCGTGCTGCCTCGCCTCACCGGCTCGCGCTGGCCTTCCGCCAAGCTCGTCCACGTGCACTTCTGGGCCGCCGCCCTCGGCGCCGTCGCTTCAGTCGTGGCCTTGCTCGTTGGCGGCTATGAAAGCGGTAAGCAGCTCGCTGACGCTTCCGTGTCCTTCCAGCAGGTCGCCAAGGGCGGTTCCTCCTGGAACGTCGCGCTTAGCGTCTCGGCGGTCCTCCTGCTCGTCGGCCACGTCGCCTTCGCCCTCAACGCTTTCGGCATGATCCTTAAATCTTCCGCGCCGGCTTCCGCTGGCCGCCACGACTAATCCGGACACCCCATGAAGAATCTCAACACTCTCCTGGCCGGTATCTTCCTGGCCGTCGCCTTGCCCTTCGGCGCGCTGGTTATCAGCAGCCAGGTTCAGCTCGGCTCCCTCGGCCGCGCGCCCGCCGAAGAAGGTGGTCCGCTCTTCCCGTCCCGCGAACCGGGCTTGGCCATTCAGGGACGCGCGGTCTACATCTCCCTCGGTTGCGTCAGCTGCCACACCCAGCAGGTCCGTCCGGCCGGGCAGGGTAGCGACATCGCCCGCGGTTACGGCACTCGTCCTTCGGTCGCCCGCGACTACTCGCAGCAGAAGCAGGTCCTCCTCGGCGATCGCCGCATCGGTCCGGATCTGGCCAACTACGGTGCCCGTGCCAAGGACCTGAGCAGCGTCCACGCCGCGATCCAGCACAACGGCCAGTTCGTCTTCCTTTATTCGGGCGCGAAGAACGAAGTCGCCTCCGAGCGCGCCATCGCCCTGGCCGCCTACCTCCAATCTCTCCGCCAGGATTACTCCTCGCCGGAAGCCAAACTGAAGCAGTGAACCCATGAACGACCGTAACCGTCATCCTGATAACAACCGCCCTCGCCGGGGTCCCTCCGACGCCGGCTCCGAAGGCCCGTCCGACGGACGCCTAGTGGAGGTTCACTCGCAGCTGTCTCGTGATAAGGACGAGCCGTCCGAGGGTTTCTCCCTCACGCCGATCCTGATCGTCTTCCTCTTCTGCGGATTCGGCTTCTGGGCTGGACTCTACCTCACGCGTAACTCGGGCGACTTCTCTCCGTCGGCCTTCGATCTCAACGCGCCCAAGGCCTCCGTCGCCGGCGGTCCGGTCGCCTTCGAGCCCGATGCCGCCAAGGGCGAGAAGCTCTTCCTTGCGAACTGCGCCGCCTGTCACCAGGCGACCGGCCTCGGCGTCCCCGGCGCCTTCCCTCCGCTCGCCAAGTCCGCTTGGGTCGCCGGTTCGGAAGAACGCATCATCAAGGCCATCCTCGCTGGTCTCGCCGGTGAGATCGAGGTCATGGGCGTGAAGTATAACGGCAATATGCCGAACATCGGTGCCGGCCTGAAGGACTCCCAGGTCGCCAACATCGCCACCTACGTCCGTCAGGCTTGGGGTAACACCGCCGAGCCCGTTATGGACACCAAGGTCGCCGAGGTCCGTAAGGCCATCGGTAACCGTGCTCAGTACGTCCCGGCCGATCTCCTGAAGGATCACCCGCTCGAGTCCAAGTAAGGCCTCGGAACAGGTGGCAACAAAAAGGCCCGGGAGTAATCCCGGGCCTTTCTTATTGGGCTTTGGCCCGACGCTTAGGAGTGCTTCTTGATGAAGGCGGCGATGTCGCCCTTGGGGCGAGCACCGACCATCTTGTCCACCACGACGCCGTTCTTGTAAAGGAACAGGGCAGGGATGGAGTTCACGCCCAACTGCTGGGCCAGCGCCTGATTGGTGTCCACGTCGACCTTTACGATCTGGACGGCTCCGTTCATCTCGGTGGCGAGCTGATCGAGCACGGGGCCGATCTGCTTGCACGGACCACACCAGGTGGCCCAGAAGTCCACCAGGACGGGGACGGTCGACGCCTTGATGGTGGCGTCGAAGTTGCTGTTATCGAGATTGAGGATGAGATCGGAGGCCATGAAAGGGACTTAACCTTTGGATTTGACGAAGAGTTCGAGCGCGAGGAGCACCGCTCCAACTAAGGAAGCCGCAAGGGCGAGCACGTCAAACGCAGCGGAGACATTACCGACGTTGCGATTAGCGGCTGGAGCGGCGGACGGACGAGGAGCAGCGGCGGCGGGCGCGGGAATCGCGGCAGGCGCAGGGATCGCGGCAGGGGGCGGAGGAATCGCGGCGCCAGCATCGGCGGTGGGCGCGGGAGGAGGCGGAGGAACGAAGCCGGCTGGCTTGGAGAGTTTCAGCTTAGGAGCCTGCGCAGCGGAGTTGTCACCGTCAGCAGGAGGAGGGGGCGGGGGAGGAGGCAGCTCGTTGCTCATTTTGGGGGAGAGGCAGTCAAATCCTGCGAAAGAGGTGAGTCAACCCGTCTGTGGCTCCATTTTGGCTCAGGCGCCGCGGTCGTGCTTGCGAAGGAGGTCAGCCAGCTCTTCCGGATGGGCGTCGGCGATGGTGCGCCCCTTGCGGCTGAGGTCTTCGGAGGCCTTGATCACGGTCTCAGTCATCCGCTCATGCGTGTCTTCGGATCCTCCCACGAGGTTGAAGCCTTCGCCGCGGGTGATGCGCTTATGCTTATCTTGGGCATCGAGGCCGATGCCGAGCAGGTGGTTCGAAGGACGCTTGGCGCGAGCCATGGGTATAGTCTGGCCGGAGCGGCCAGGATTTCAAGCCCGTGGCTTAGTTAGCCTCACCGGCGGGCTCGTCGAACTCCGACTTACCTTCGAGGGCTTCGCCGGCGTTCGGCGCGGCGGCGGCTTCGGCCTTGGAGCAATTGATCTCCGCGAAGGCGGCGTCCTGTTCCAATTTAAGCTTACCCAGTCGGGCCAGCTCGAGGCAGGCCAAGAACGTCGCTACGAGGAAACCGATGGTCGGACGTTCGGGCAGCAAGCTGGTGAAGGCGAAGGTGGCCTCGGTCTCGAGGCGGCCGAGGATCGTTTCCATCCGGTCCGATACCGTGACGGTCTCCGTCGTGATGTTGCCCGGCTGGATGCGTTCGGCCAGGCGGCGCAGGACGAGGTTGAAGGTGTTCCAGAGTTCGATGCGGTCGGCCGGAGCGACAGGGCGCGCGACGGCGTCTTCGCCCTGAGGCTGCACGACGTAGCGGCCGAGCAAGCCCTGCCGGTCGTCGACGAGGCCGCGGATGATCGCGGCGGTCTCCTTGACGCGCTTATACTGGATGAGCTGCTGGACGAGCGCCCAGCGAGGATCGTGCCCTTCGTCGGCGACAGCGACTTCCTCTTCCGGACGGCTTTCGACCGGGAGGAGCATGCGGCTCTTGATATACATCAGCGTCGCGGCCATGACGAAGAAATCGCCGGCCAGCTCGAGATTGTCTTTCTCCTGCGTGCGGAGAATCTCGAGGTACTGCTGGGTGACCTTCTCGATCGGAATATCGTAGATATCGATCTCGTTCTTGCGGATTAGGAACAGGAGCAGGTCCAGCGGGCCTTCAAAGACGTCGAGGCGGATCGGCAGGTCAGCCGGCGGCAAAATGCCGTCCTCGGGGACCGAAGGGGAGTCTGGAGAGATGTCCGTCACGCTCAGAACTTGAATAATCTGGCCCGCAGTTGGAAGCCCAATGAGTTCTTCCCGTTGTTAAGGGGGTCGAGGCGCTGCATGATCCCGTATTCGAGCTCCCAGGAGTTCGCGATACGCTGGATGATACCGATGCTTTCGTAAGTGGTCTGGCCGGCCAGGGCGTCGTAGTTGAGCGTAGCGACCAAGGAGTAGACCGAATTCAGGGTCACGCGGCCTTCCCAGATCAGCTGGCGGGCTTGGGTAAGCTCGCGCAGCTCGACCCAACTGAAGGAGGTGCGCCAGAAGTCGCCGGAGTTGAAGGCGATGCTCTGGATGGACTCGAGCGGGGCGCCGCCGCCGTTGGGCAGGCGAAGTCCGGAGCTCAGGCTGACCCAAGGGGCGGGCGTCAGGCTGATCGCGCACTGGAGGGCGCTGCGACCGGTCTCGGCAGTTGTCGGGCCTTCGCGCCAATCGGCGAAGATATCCGCCCGCGCAAGTTCACGGGTACCAAACTTGGCATCGCGGGTCTCGAGGGTGTTACGCAAGCCGAAGCGGGCGACCTGTCGGTCGGTCGTGGAGGCCGGATCGAGGCGGTCGGCAAGGTCGACTTCTTCCAAGGCCGAATTGGAGACGGCGCGCTGCGTCATGGGCACGGTGCCGATCTCGCGGTCAGCACCAGGCATGACGCGATACTGCAGGATGGGCCGGATGCTGTGGCGCATCCCGTCGATGCCCCACTTGTTGGCCACGAGATCCCAGGAGCCGGTGGCGAGTCCCTCGAGGTCGAAGCCGGTCTGGGCGATGACCTTGGCGGTGGTGCCGTTGCCGTTGATGCCTTGCGACCAGCCAGTAGCACGGACGCCCGCGACGGGCTTGAAGGTCAGCCACTCGTTGAGGGCAAAGGTGCGGTTGACGCCGAAATAGGTGTCGAGGCGGGCGGTCGACCAGGCGCCGCTCGCCAGGGTCGCCGTCTGGAAGTTGGCGAGGGGCAGGTCGGACGATGGCCGTTCGGAGAAGTAGCCGAGGCTCACGAAGCTGCGACGGTTCCACTCGCTGCCGTCGATCGACTGCTGCGGCAGGTCGAAGCGGAACTCGGGGAGCTTCTGGACGATGTCCTGGTAGTTGTCCGCCTTGGCTGTGAGCGAGGCGGTAAGATAGCCGCCGGCGTAGGGCGCGGAGACTTCGAAGTTCGCCTGCGGATTACCGGTCTCGCGGATCAGGTTCGGGCGGAAGTCGCGCATGAACCCGGGGTCCGACTGGCCGAAGATGTTGCCGGCGAACTCGACGCCGTCGACGGTGCGTCCGTTGACTTCACCGAACAAGAAGGCGCGCTGGCGGTCCGGGGTGCGACCGTAGACGTCGGTCAGCAGGCCGCCGCGATCGCTGATATAGCCGCTCTCGAGCTTGCCCTTCCAGACGATGCCGCCCTCAGGCTGCTTCGAGTTGTCGTAGCGGAAGGCTGGCCCGACGAGGATGCCCGACTTGCCGTAGATATCGAGCAGGCCGCCAACCCAGAGGGAAGGGGACTGGCGCATCAGGAACGTGGAGCGCAGGTAACGCCCCTGCCGATCTTCGCTGCCGGTGTTCAGGTAAAGGTCGTAAGGGATGTCGCGATAGCCGTCCTGCGCGTAATAAGGCAGGTTGAAGAACGGGATACCGGCTAGGTGCGGCGTGATGCTACGAATCCTGAGCCGGTCATCGGCTTCCGTATAGGCCGCCTCGGCGATCTTGAGGTGCATGCCGAGCGGCTCAGGCTCGCTGTTCCACATCCGCAGTCCGCGCATGGTCTTGTCGCCCTTGACGATCTTCAGTGTGTCGGCGGTGAAATAGAGGGGAGCCCGGCCGAAGCGGACGTTGGTCGCCACGATGGTGTCGTTGCGCGGGTCGGCTTCGATCTTGTCGCCGATGATGCGCAGGTTTTTGGTCGCATACACGACGTCGCCTTCGGCGACGATGGTGCCGGTGCGGTAGTCGAAGCGGATCTTCTTGGCGTCGATGGTCGCGTCCTTGCTTTCGAGGTGGGCGTTGGTGGCGACGACAATCTTGCCGCCTTCTTCTGGGGAGAAGGTGTCGGCGACGATGTTGGGCATCACTTCGGCGAGTTTGGCGACGACTTGGGCGGGTTCGGCCGCCATGGCCGCCACGGTGAGGGAGAGGCTTGCGGCAAGGATCCAGAAACGACGGCCAGGCATCCGGTGAGAGTTGTCGCTCAGGCGTTTCCCTCAAGTATTTTCGGGCAATGAGCGCTTGCCGACCCACCGCCCTGCGTGGAGTCTTTCGGGATGCGCCTCAGCCCAGCAGAGTTGACCGCCCTGGTGGACGCCAAGGAGACCTCTCCGCACCGCTTCCTGGGTCTGCATCCGCTGGTCGGAGGGGGCCTGGTCGCCCGCTCGCTCTTCCCCTGGGCCAGCGCCTGCGAATTGGTCCCGGAAGGCCCGAACAAGCCCGTCCCGATGAAGCTACTGCACGCTAGCGGGGTCTTTGAAGTCGAACTGCCCGGCACCGCCCTTTTCCGCTATCGTTTCCGCGTGACGTATCCCGATGGTGTCAGCCGCATCGTGGATGACCCCTATCGCTTCCTGCCGACAATCTCGGAAGACGACCTTTTCCTCCTCGGCAAGGGCGACGACCATCGGGCCCACTATAAACTCGGCTCCCATGTCCGTACTCTCGACGGAGTCACGGGCGTCTCGTTCGCCGTCTGGGCTCCTTCGGCCCGCCGCGTTTCGGTCGTGGGCGATCACAACCTTTGGAACGGCCATGCGCATCCGATGCGCAATCTGGGCGCTTCCGGTATCTGGGAACTCTTCATCCCTGGTGTCCATACCGGCGCCCGCTACAAATACGAGATCGTCGGCCCGCATGACGCGACGCCGTTCTTGAAGACGGACCCGTACGGCCTCCATTTCGAGCCTTCCCCGAATCACGCCGCCATCGTCTGCGACCTTTCGAAGTTCATCTGGAACGACGCAGCCTGGATGGAAGCGCGCCGCAGTCGCGACCTGCGCTCCTGTCCGATGTCGGTCTACGAGGTCCACCTGGCCTCCTGGCGCCGAGTCCCGGAAGAGGGCGGCCGCGTCCTCGGTTACCGCGAGCTCGGCGAACAGCTCGCCGCCTACTGCGTGAAGATGGGCTTCACGCATGTGGAGCTGATGCCGCCGTCCGAGCACCCTTTCGACGGCTCCTGGGGTTACCAGGTCACCGGCTTCTATGCGCCGACGCATCGCTTCGGCTCGCCTCTCGACTTCATGACGATGGTCGACGCCCTCCACCGCGCAAACATCGGCGTGATCGTCGACTGGGTCCCGGCCCACTTCCCGCGCGACTTCTTCGCGTTGGCCCGCTTTGACGGAACGCATCTTTACGAGCATGCCGACCCGCGTCTGGGCGAACACCAAGACTGGGGCACGTTGATCTTTAACTACGGTCGGCACGAGGTGCGCGGGTTCCTGGTCTGCTCCGCGCTCTCCTGGCTCGAGCGCTTCCACGTCGATGGTCTCCGCGTCGACGCGGTGGCCTCGATGCTCTACCTCGACTACTCCCGCAAGGCCGGGGAATGGGTCCCGAATCGCTACGGCGGACGTGAGAACATCGAAGCGATTGAATTCCTCAAGCAGGTGAACTCGTTGGTGCACCTCTACCAGCCCGGTGTCGCGATGATCGCCGAGGAATCCACGTCCTTCCCCGGCGTGACGAAGTCCGTCCCCGAAGGCGGGTTGGGCTTCGACTTCAAGTGGAACATGGGTTGGATGCACGACACGCTCGACTACTTCCGCCAGGATCCGCTCTTCCGGAAATACAACCACGATAAGCTCACGTTCGGCATGCTCTACCAGTGGACTGAGGCCTTCGTGCAGTCATTCTCACATGACGAGGTCGTGCACGGCAAAGGCTCCCTCATCGGCAAGATGGGCGGTGGGGACGACGCCACGAAGGCCGCGAATCTGCGTTGCCTGCTGGCCTTGCAGTGGTCCTGGCCGGGCAAGAAGACCCTCTTCATGGGCTGCGAGTTTGGCCAGTTCGCTGAATGGAAATACGACGCGTCGCTCGACTGGCATCTGCTCGACTACCCGATTCATCTCGGCGTGCAGCGCCTGGTCGCCGACCTCAACAAGCTTTACGTTGCCGACGTCTCCCTTACCGAGAACGAGTCCCGTCCCGAAAGCTTCAACTGGCTCGTCGCCGACGACGGCGCCCAAAGCGTGCTGGCCTTCGAGCGTCGCGGACGCGATTGCGCTTGGACGGTCGCGGGTAACTTCACGCCGGTCGAACGGACCTATCGTCTCGGTGTGCCTTTCCCGGGACGCTGGGAAGAGGCCCTGAATACGGACTCGAAACACTATGCCGGCCACGGTCTCGGCAATCTCGGCGGCGTCGAAGCCGAGAGCATTCCTTGCCAGGGTCGTCCTTATTCGATCGAGGTCCGCCTGCCGGGTCTCTCGATGGTCATCTTCCGTCAGTCATCGGCGAAGCCGAAGGCCTGAGTATGTCCCGCTCCGAACTCTTCCGTCGCCACGTTACGGCCGATCCGGCGAACCCGCTGTTCCGCTTCTCCCTCGGTCAGGCGCTCTTGACGGAGGGCGACGCGGCCAGCGCCATCGAGCATCTGCGCCTCGCCGTGGCTTCCAAGGACGATTGGATGATGCCGCGAATCCTGCTCGGTAAGAGCCTGCAGGCCATCGGCGACAAGCCGGCAGCCAGGGCGGTCTTCGCGGATGCGCTCGCGCTCGCCGTGGCGCAAGGCCACGAGGAACCCGAGGAAGAATTGCGCGCGCTGTTAGCGACGTTCTGAGGCTTTACTCGACGCGCTCGAGGATCACGCGGCGCAGGTCCATGATCGCGGCTTTGGCTTTCTTGACCGGGCGCACGGTGAGCGTGTTCGCGCCGGCGACGAGCGTCAGCTTGCCGACCTCGCGGGGGACGAAGCGCTGGAAGTGGCCGGTCTCTTCGACCGTGAATTCGCATGAGCCCTGCTGGGTGTCGAGGGCGACGACGGAGCCGCCGTTACCCTTGCCGCAGCCCTGCAGTACGGTCACGCGATAGGTGCCGGCTTTCGGCGCCTGGAAGGTCCAGGAGGCGGTGTCTTCGGCGTTTACCCAGAAGCCCAGCGTATCCTTCTGCGGCAGGTCCTCATATTTCATCTTCGTCGCCTTCACCTTGGCGTCGCGTGCTTCGAGGAAGATGAGGGAGTTGGAGCCTTCGGTCGTGCCGTCGTTCATCGCCTTGCGCCAATCGGCCAGCAGCGGGCGCATGGCCTCGGAAGTCGGCAGGGCTTTCAGCTGGGTGACGTCCATCTTGACGAAGCAGTCTTCCCAGAGGGCGCGTCCGAAGTTTGCGTTGGCCTTGATTGGCTCCGCACCGACGCTGCGGCGCCACGCTTCGAGCTTGCCGCGCAGGGCCGCCACGCGAGTCGGTTCGGCGGCCGCGAGGTCGGTGGTCTCGCTCGGATCCTTGGCGAGGTTGTAAAGTTCGAGGCTGCCGTCTTCATATTGCTCGATGAGCTTCCAGTCGCCTTCGCGGGCCACGCCCGCGGGCTTGCCGCCTTGGTTCATGTAGTGGGGCTGATGCCAAAAAAGCGCGCGCGGCTTGGCGTCGGCCGGAGGCTTGCTGTCGAAGAGTACTGGCGAGATATCCTGAAAATCCAGCGTCGCCGGCGCGGGCACCTTGGCCAACGCGCAGATCGTCGGGCAGAGATCGCCGAGCACGACCGGCTCGCTGATCACGCTGGGCGTGAGGCGTCCAGGATAACGGATGATCAGGGGCGTCCGAATGCCACCTTCATAGACGAAGCCTTTGCCGGCACGGGAGGGGGCGTTGTACGTGGGCGGACTTTCCTTGAGCTCGGAGATGTGCACGCCGCCGTTATCGGAAGCGAAGACCACGAAAGTGTTCTTCGAGAGTCCGTTGTCTTCGAGGGCCTTCAGCACGCGGCCGCAGGCGACGTCGAGCGATTCAACGAGCGCGGCGTAGGTCGGATGGAAAGACTTCGCGTTGGCTTCGATACCCTTGGCTGGCGCGGCGAGCGGGATGTGCGGATTGTCGAAAGCGAGATAGAGGAAAAAGGGCTTGGCCTTGTTCTTCTGGATGAATTTCACCGCGTAGTCGGCCTGGCCGAGTTCGCCTTTGCCGCCCTGCGGTGATTCGGCGCCAGCGTTGGCTTTACCGGCGAAGTACTCGTCAAAGCCGTGGTCGGTCGGCTGGTGGCCTTTGCCGCCGAGGTGCCACTTGCCCACGGCCGCGGAGGCGTAGCCCTTGGGCTTGAGGAGCTGGGCGATCGTCTGGACGCCATCCGGAAGGTTATAGTTGAGGGAGGCACCCAGTACACGGTGGGAGGCGCGGTCCGTGCGCCCGGTGAGGAAGGTCGTGATCTTCAGGCGGGCCGGGCTCTGGCCGGTCAGGAGACCAGCGCGGGAGGGCGAGCAGACCGAGGCCGCGGCGTAGGCCTGCGTGAAGCGCGCGCCTTCGGCGGCGAGCTTATCCAAGTTGGGCGTGTTCTGGTCCTTGCGACCGAAGCAGCCGAGGTCGTTGATGCCCAGATCGTCAGCGAACAGGATGACGAAGTTGGGCGGTGTCTCCTGCGCTACGGCAGGGACGAACGCGAGCAGGGCGCCGAGGAACAGGCCGAGGAAGAGGCGGGGCATGACTTGGGTTTAACGTCTCGCCGGGTTGTGCAAAGGGCAAAACTGACTTCGGTGCCTTCATGGACCTTCATTTAATCCAATCCGGCGTGGCGTGCGTCGACTCCGCCATGGCCGCGGTCTCCTGGCTGATTCTGCTCTGCACCTATCCCGACTTCGCCCGCTGGCGGGCCGAAGGCTTCGCGGAGGCGCACGAGGCTTACACCCGCCGGGTCGGTTGGGTTGTCGGGCCTCTGCTGCTCGCCCAGCTGGGCGGGCATCTCTGGCTGACCATCAGTACGGGACGTGGCTTTGGCCTCGTTCTTGTGCTCGTCTGCTGGGCGTTGACCGCTTTCTGGTCCGTGCCTTGCCATCGGCGACTCCAGCTGGAAGGGCCTTCGTCGCGAGCTCTTGCCGAGCTGGTTCGGTCGCATGCCTGGCGGACGGTGGTATGGTCGGTCTTGGCCGGAGTTTCTTTCGCGCAGGCGGCGGGTTGACAGGGCGCGGTCGCCAGTGATGCTTAATGGTGATGAGGACAGATGAACCGACCCAAGCCCGCGCGGCCTCGCGCTTCGGTGCTTTTCGTCGATTCCTCGGCTTCGTTGGGCCGGGTTTCCTCGTCTCGGTCGGGTATATGGATCCGGGGAATTGGCAGACCGACCTCGAGGGTGGCTCGCGGTTCGGCTACGCGCTGCTTTGGGTGATTCTGCTGTCGAACCTGATGGCCATCCTGTTCCAGCACCTCTGCGTGCGGCTCAACGTGGCCACTGGACTCGATCTCGCTCAGGCCTGCCGGTCGCGCTATTCTCCGGGTGTCTCGAAGTTTCTTTGGGTATCAGCGCAGATTGGCATCGTGGCCTGCGACCTCGCCGAGTTGCTCGGTTCGGCTATCGCCCTGCATATTCTCTTTCACATCCCGCTCTTTTTCGGCGCGATCATCACCGCCTTGGATGTGTTACTGCTACTCGCTCTGACGCGCCTAGGCTATCGCTGGCTGGAAGCCCTCGTCGCGGTATTGGTGTTCACCGTGGCCGCCTGCGTGGGCATTGAACTCTTGCTCGCCAAGCCTGCGATCGCGGAACTGGTCAAAGGCTTCGTGCCGACCACCGCCGTGCTCACGAAGCCCGGCATGATCTTCGTCGCGCTGGGTATCATCGGCGCCACGGTGATGCCGCATAACCTCTATCTCCATTCGTCGATCGTCGGCTCGCGTGATTTTGGGAAGACGGAAGCCGAACGCCGCGCGGCCATGCGCTTCGCGACCTGGGATTCCACGCTCGCGCTGTGCTTGGCGTTTTTCGTCAACGCCGGCCTGCTGGTGCTCAGTGCCAAGGCGTTCCACGGCCTGCCCGAACCCGTGACGGAGATCGTCAAAGCCCATGAGTTACTGGACCGCGTTCTGGGGGTGACATTCGCCAGTACGCTCTTCGCCGTGGCACTTCTGGCCTCGGGTCAGAACGCCACCATCACCGGCACCATGGCCGGTCAGATCGTCCTGGAAGGCTTCCTGAAAATCAAGAAGGCTGGCTGGATCGTCCGTTTGTCGACCCGCCTAGCGGCGCTTGTCCCCGCCTTGCTGGTCATCGGGCTGGTTGGTGAGGCTAAGGAGGCTAAGACGGTGGGAAGACTGCTCATCTGGAGCCAGGTCATCCTCAGCCTGCAGCTCGGCTTCGCCTGCTGGCCGCTCGTGCGTATGACCGGGGACGCCGAGTTCATGGGCGCTTTTGTCGCGCCGCGCTGGGTAAGTACGCTGGGTTGGGTCGCGACCGCCCTGGTGGTCGGGGCAAGTTTATGGTTTGTCGTCGGGGCTTTATAACACAAATACTTCATTATAAGGTATTTAGGTGTTTTAATATGCAGAAATGAATAGGCTCGACTTCTAATCATGTTATCTTAACTAATGTAGTCATAAATTAACAGTGCCGTCCGTCTCCGACCATCATGTCCGCCATGCGATCTCTTATCCTCGCTCTTCTCGCCGTGTCCTCCTTGGTCGCGGCCGATCAGCCAGTCGTCTTGCGGGTGGGCTTCTTCCCTAACCTGACTCACGCCCCGGCTCTGGCGGCACGCCAGCTGGAAAGAGAAGGGAAGGATTTTCACCAAGCCAACCTCCCGGTCGGGGTGAAGCTGGAGTGGCGTTCTTTTAATGCCGGGCCTTCTGCCATGGAGGCTCTGTTAGCAGGAGCGATTGATCTAACTTACGTCGGGGCCTCGCCGGTGATCAATGCCCACGTGCGCACCAAGGGCCGGTCGATTCGCGTCCTGGCTCCCGTCGCTTCCGGCGGCAACGCCTTGGTCGTCCACAAGGGATCGCCTCTGCGGTCACCGGCTGATTTCCGCGGCCATCGTATCGCCACGCCGCAGCTGGGCAACACGCAGGACGTCGATGCCCGCGTTTGGCTGCGTTCCGGCGGCCTCAATATCACCATCGCCGGCGGTGACGCGCAGGTGATTCCCGCACAGAACTCTGAGCTGACTTTGCTTTTCAAGCGTGGGGTCGTCGATGCGGCTTGGACGGTCGAGCCTTGGGTGACGCGCCTAGTGGATGACTTCGGGGGCGAGGTGCTCGTCGAGAACCGTGATTCGATCATCACCGTGCTGGCTTCCTCGCAGAAGGCCCTCGATGCCAAGGGCGAAGCGGTGCAGGCCTTTGTGCGTTCGCACTACCTGCTGCGCGACCGCTTGGCCGCGGACCCGGTCTTGCTCGAGCGACTTTCACGTGAAGCCTTGGGCGCCGAATCGCGCTCCGCGGCGCCAAAAGCTGAACTCATCGCCCCCGCGCTCCGCCGGATCCGCTGGGATCAGCCCGAAGATTCCGCCCTCCGGCTGCGTCGCCTCACAGACTCTTTCGCCAAGGCCCAGTCCGAATCGCGCGCCTGCGGTCTCCTCGCCGGCGAAGCCCCGGTGGCGCCTTTGTTGCAGGCTCTCGTCGCCGACCTTCCCGTCGCGCGCAAGTAACCCTCCTTGCTTTCTTTGACCCCTTCACGCTAATCCCTCGCCTCGATGCCGGCTAACCCGTCCAGTGAATCCCATTCTCAGCTCACGCTGAGCCACGTGACCAAGCGTTTCAATGGACGCGCGGGTCTCGTCACGGCCGTGGAGGACATCAACCTACAGGTTAAGGAAGGCGAATTCCTCGTGCTCGTCGGTCCGTCGGGTTGCGGTAAATCTACCCTACTTAGTCTGCTCGCCGGATTGGAACAGGTCGACGAAGGTTCGATCAAACTCGATGGTGCCGATGTCGTTGAGCCGGGCCGCGATCGCCTGGTGATGTTCCAGCAGGACGCACTCTTCCCGTGGCTCGATGCCCTAGAGAACGTCCTCTTCGGCCTGCGCCTCAAGCCGGGGCTCACCGATGCCGAGCGCACCGAAGCCGCCCGCTACTACCTCGACCTCGTCGGCCTGGCCGACAAGGAGAAGGCCCACCCGCACGAACTTTCCGGTGGCATGCGCCAGCGCGTCGCGCTCGCCCGTTCGCTCGCCCCTAATCCTCGCGTGCTCCTGATGGACGAGCCTTTCTCGGCCCTCGACGCCCTGACCCGAGACCAGCTTTACGGCGACATCCAGAAGATCTTCACGCAGCGCAAGAAGACGATCGTCCTCGTGACGCATAACATCCGCGAAGCGGTCTGCCTCGGCGACCGTGTCGTGCTCCTTTCGCCCAATCCGGGCCGCGTCCGTCAGGTCTTCAACATCGACCTGCCGCGTCCGCGCCGCATCAACGACCCGGCCCTGGCCACCTTGGCCGCCGACATCACCACTGCTCTTTCCGCCCACCTCGCCGAACCTAAGGAGGGTCTCGTATGAAAACCCCTCGCGCCCTTGTCCCGGTCGTCATCGGCCTACTGATCCTCGGCGGCTGGGAGTGGTTTGTCCGTTCCGGTCGCGTCGACGACCTCTTCGTCCCCGCGCCGACGCAGATCGGGGCTTGGTTCTGGTCGGCTCTTTGCGATGGGTCTCTGGTCTCCGTGACATGGGTAACGATGCGTCGTCTCATGCTAGGTTTCGCCATCGGCGCCGCCATCGGCATCCCGATTGGAGCACTCTGCGCCCGCTCCAGCCTCGCTCGTGACACCATCGGCATCCTCTCGCTTGGGATGCAGACGCTTCCTTCGGTGTGCTGGGTCCCGGTGGCGATCATCGCCTTTGACCAAACCGAGGCGGCCGTCCTCTTCGTCGTTGTGATGGGCACGGTCTGGGCCGTCGTCATCGCGGTGCAAGAATCTGTGCTTAACGTCCAGCCCCTCTATCTCCGTGCCGCCCAGACGATGGGTTCGCGTGGATGGCACCTCTGGACTCAGGTTATCTTCCCCGCTGCCTTACCCGGCATCATCAGTGGACTCAAGCAGGGCTGGGCTTTCGCCTGGCGTTCGCTCATGGCGGCCGAGATCTTCGTGGTGATTATCGATGGATTTGGCTTGGGTGCCTTGTTGAACGCTGGACGTGACTTGCTTCGAATGGACCAAGTCATGGGCGTGATGCTCGTGGTAGTGGGCGTCGGCCTACTGGCGGACCTCATCTTCTTCTCACCGATCGAGCGCTGGTTGCGCCGTTCCCGCGGGCTGGAGCGCTAAGCCGCCGCCTTTCCTCCTCGCCCTCGGGGCCGGGGAGGCCCTAGCGTAGGAGAAATGTTTATCGACGAAGCCAAGGTTGAACTGAAGTCCGGTGACGGCGGCCACGGCTGCGTCAGCTTCCGTCGTGAGAAATTCATCCCGAAGGGCGGACCCGACGGCGGTAACGGCGGCAAGGGCGGCGACGTCGTGCTGGTCTGCGACCGTAACGAAGGCGATTTGCAGGCCTACCGCTGGCAGCCGCACCGTCGCGCCCGCAATGGCGCTCCGGGCCAGGGCCGCCAGTGCGCGGGTCCCGATGGCGGCGACCTGATCCTGCCGGTGCCTCCGGGTACGCAGGTCCTCGAGGAAGGCTCCAATCGTCTCGTGGCCGAGCTGACCGAACACGGCGAACGCGTCGTGCTCCTTGCCGGCGGCAAGGGCGGTATGGGCAACATGAACTTCAAGAGCTCGGTCAACCAAGCCCCGCGCCGCACGACTCCTGGCTACCCGGGCGAAGAAGGTAGCTTCCGCATCGTGCTCAAGACGATCGCCGACATCGGCCTCGTGGGCTACCCCAACGCGGGTAAGTCGACCCTCACGAATCTCCTCACGGCCGCCCGCCCGAAGATGGCACCGTATCCGTTCACGACCCTTCACGTCAACGTGGGCGTGATCGATTACACCGACCGCTTCGACCGCATCGTGATGGCCGATATTCCGGGACTCATCGAAGGTG
>Ga0209597_1000554_pt1 | contig 24816 bp, 15 predicted proteins | sample M_140625_MF_Meta_FD_187316 | JGI IMG/M metagenome (GOLD analysis project Ga0209597, IMG submission 187316) | Freshwater microbial communities from Lake Montjoie, Canada to study carbon cycling - M_140625_MF_MetaG (SPAdes) (version 2) | ecosystem: Environmental > Aquatic > Freshwater > Lake... | reverse complement strand
CAGACGAGCTGAGCAACGCAAACACGGACGTCCTCAGCCACGAGTCCCCGGTCGCCGGCGCGAGAGAGCTCCTCTGGACCATGCTCAACACCCGCGAGTTCCTCGTGAACCACTGAGCCGCCGCCTCAAATCCCTCCATCGAACCGCCCAATTCACAACCCCCAGCCCCCCCCGAACCAGCCCATGAAAAACTCACCCTTCTACTGTGATGGCGTGCCACGCCGCGACTTCCTCCGCATCGGTGCCATCAGCGGCTTCGGCATGGGGATGACCCTCCAACATTTCCTCCGCCAAACCGCACAGGCCGCCTCCCCCAGCGTGGCGGGCTCGCAACTCCAGCAGGGCAGCGGCACGAAACTTCCGGGCAAGGCCAAGGCCGCGATCTTCGTGCGCCTGAGCGGCGGGCCCAGCCACATGGACACCTTCGACCTGAAGCCCGACGCGCCCGAGACCCACCGGGGCGAGTTCAAGCCGATCGCCACCAATGCCGACGGCGTGCAGATCTGCGAGCACCTGCCAATGCTGGCGAAGTGCGCGGACAAGTTCGCCATCCTGCGCGGCGTCTCCCACACCCTTGCCGCCCACGAACTGGGCTCCCTTTACATGGGCACGGGCAACCGTCCCATCGCCTCGCTCAGTTTCCCCGCTTTTGGCGCGGTGGTGAGCAAGGAACTCGGCAGCGAGAAAGAGCTGCCCGGCTTCGTCGCCGTGCCATCTCAGGGCAACAACCCCACCGGCTACCTCGGCGTGGAGTACGGCCCCTTTGACACTGGTGCCAACCCGCTCCCAGGCAAGGCCATGGAAGTGCGCGGACTTGCGCTGCGCGGCGTCACCCTCACCGACGTCGACCGCCGCCAGAACATGGTACAGAAGTACGACACCGGCTTCGGTTCCTTCGCCAAAGAGGATAAGATCCTGAGCGGCATGGATGAGTTCGGACAGAAGGCCTACCAGATGATGCGCTCGACCAAGGCGCGCGAGGCCTTCGACCTCAGCCGCGAACCCGAGAGCATCTCGGGCCTCTTCGGCGCCACCCCCTTCTCCCAGAGCTGCCTGCTTGCCACACGCCTCGTGGAAAGCGGCGTGCGCTTCGTCACCGTGCAGCTCGGCGGCTGGGACACCCATGCCGACAACTTCGCCGCGCTCAAGAAGAAGAACCTCCCCGACCTCGACAACGGCCTCGCCGGCCTCTTCTCGGCTCTCGCCGCCAAGGGCCTGCTTGAAACCACCGCCGTCTACGTAACCGGCGAGTTCGGACGCACCCCCAAGATCAACCCCCGCGCAGGCCGCGATCATTATCCGCGCGCCATGTTCTGCCTGCTCGCGGGCGGCGGCATCCGAGGCGGCCAGGTACTCGGCGCCTCCGACGTCAGAGGCGAGGGTCCCAAGGACAAGGCCATCACCCCAGACGACATCGCAGCCACCTTCTACGGCCTGCTCGGCATCGACGTGCGTAAAGAGTACCTCACCCCGAGCGGTCGCCCAGTGATGATCGTCCGCAACGGCGAGTTCATCCGCGAACTCGTGTAGCACCCGGTACAGTCGACTGTTACGAAGCAACTCGGTTTTTTTGAGCGTAGGCTTCGACGCCGATTTTAATCAAATCGTGTCATACTGATTATTTGGAACGATTTGAGGCTATTCCCTCGTTTAGGATTGCGAGAGCTCGAGTGGCTCAAAACCCTCATCTCGTTCACCAATTCGACTCACTGGGTTACTTTCCACCCAGATGCAACCCACCCTCGGTCTCTCTGAGAACATCTTCGAGCAGACGAGAATTCAAATTCAAAGAAAGGGCATCGTCACTCGCTTCCATTTCCCTAAACGCAGAACACCAGCAAACTCATCCCCCATCATGAAATCCACCACAGCCTTCCTCACTGCCCTCCTCCTCGCCACCGTCGGCAGCGAAGCGAAGCCGCTGAAAGTCTTCATCCTCGCCGGGCAGTCAAACATGGAGGGCCACGCTCGCGTTGAGACATTCGACTACATCGGTGACGATCCCCTCACCTCGCCGCTGCTAAAGCAAATGCGCGGACCCGACGGCAAGCCCGCTGTCGCCGCACATACATGGATCTCCTATTTAACCGGCCATTACGAAGGCAACGCCAACGGCGAGGGCACCGGCAAGCTCACCGCGGGATTCGGCGCAAGGGGTGACCAACCCACAAAGGACGGCGGCAAGATCGGCCCCGAGTTCACCTTCGGCCTGACCATGGACGCCGCTCTCAGCGAGCCAGTGCTCCTCATTAAGACCGCATGGGGTGGTCGCAGCCTGAACACCGAATTCCGCCCGCCCAGCGCTGGGCCCTACGCGTTCAGCGAGGCGCAGATCGAGCAAATGAAAAAGCAGGGCAAGAACCTCGAAGAGGAGAAGGCGAAGAAGGCAACAGAATGTGGCCGCTTCTATCACTTTATGATCAACCACGTGAAAAGCGTGCTCGCCGATCCCAAGCGCGTCTGCCCAGCCTATGTTCCCGCCGATGGGTATGAAATCTCCGGCTTTATCTGGCTTCAGGGTTTCAATGACCTCGTGGACGGAAACACTTATCCCAACGGACCCGATGGCAGGACGAGGGATTACTCCAAATACAGCAAGTGGCTGGCGGATCTCATCCGAGATGCGCGCAATGACCTCAAGGCCCCCAAGATGCCCTTCGTCATCGGCGTGCTCGGTGTGGATGGCTTGAATGCGAATGGCAACACGATCGCCTTCCGCGAAGCCATGGCAGCTCCCGCGGCGCTGCCGGAATTCAAAGGCAACGTCGCCGCAGTGCAAACCGCACCTTTCTGGGCGGAGGAACTCGCAACCATCGACCAGAAGCACGGCAAGGTGAGGCAGATGGGCTACCTGCTCAAGGTGAAGGACAAGAACGGCCCAAACAAGGATGGCTCGATGGACGAGACCCAGCAGAAAGAATACCTCAAAAAATACGAGGCCGAGCTCATCAGTCCCGCGGAGACCGCCAAATGGGCGCGCGGCGCGTCCAACGGCGGATATCACTACCTGGGCTGTGCCAAAACCTTCGCACTCATGGGCAAGGCCTTCGCAGAAGCCAACCTTGCAATGCTGAAGAAAGGATGAAGTGTCAGTCCTATCTGCAGGAGGCGTTGCGGATCATACAGGGTCTCCACGATGCGGGGTCTGGGCAGTCCCCAGTTGTCCCACCTCTGTAGGAAGGCTCTCGCTGTCCCGTAACTCTTTCGCTGGCTGCGTCGATTTAACCACTTCTGAGTGCTCTTCCTCGTTTCGTTCCAGTAGAAAGACGGGCTTCGCGAGTTGCCCATGACTCCGTAGTAGTTCCAGTATCCTCGCAGCTTCAAGGAGAGCTTCTCCCCGAGCCCCTGCAACGGACGGCTTCAGTTCTTCTTCAGCCATTCCTTGTTTGCTTATCCCTTTATGACGCTCGGACTTTCACCCAGCCAGAAGCGCCCTGCTTAGCAGGACGCACTAACGCAAAAGCGAATTCACTTCAAATTTAAGGCGCGCTTTGGTTAACCCTGGCGAGTTCGCCCTAAGGCTTGGAGTTAAAATTGATAATATAAGCAAAAATGCACCCCCCAATTATTCCCCAGACGCAGTCCCGCCGCGATTTTCTACGGGCTGGCTCCGCCTCAGTGGCCGCCGTGGCCTTAACCTTTCCAAATGTGCTCCGTGGAGCGCAGGAAAACCGCAAAATCAAGATTGGACTTATTGGCTGCGGCGGTCGCGGGTCTGGCGCAATCGTTAATGCACTTACTGCCGACTCCGATACGGAGCTCTGGGCGATGGGGGATGCCTTTATTGAACCGCTCGAAAAAGCGCACGCAGCTCTTGAGGGGAAATATCAGGCGACTCCCGGCCGCGTGAATGCTCCATCGGAACGCAGGTTTGTAGGCTTGGACGCTTACCAAAAGGTGCTCTCTAGCGGGATTGATTTTGTGATTCTTGCAACCCCTGGGGGATTCAGACCCACGATGCTGCGCGCGGCGGTGGACGCTGGGAAGCATATCTTCTGCGAAAAACCCATGGCGGTGGATCCCGTCGGAGTTCTGTCCGTGCAGGAATCAGTAAAGATTGCGAAGGAGAAGAATTTGGCTATCCGATCCGGTTTTTGCATGCGTTTTGAGCCGGCTTATGTGGCGGCAATGGAGCGAGTCCACGGGGGGGAGATTGGTGACATTGTCTCGATTTACTCAACACGGATGGGCGGTCGCCTCTCCCGCTTCAGTGGGGAACGGTTGGCCGGTCAGGGTCACCTTGAGTGGCAGATGCGGAATTGGCACCATTTTACATGGCTTTCAGGAGATCTGATTCTCGAGATCAGTGCTCACAGCGTGGATAAAATTGCCTGGGCCATGGGGGATGAACCTCCCGTGAAATGTGTGGGCTCCGGAGCATATCATCAGCAGAAGATTGGCGATATTTGGGACCAGCATGACGTCACGTACGAATGGTCCAATGGGGTGATTGCGGTTCTCAAGAGTCGTTACGAGAACAACTGCCACAACGAAGGCAGGGACGTGATCATCGGCACCAAGGGGCGCTGTGAGTTGAGTGACGCAGGCGGATATTCTGCCAAAATCACAGGGGCGAATCCGTGGAGGTTTCAAGGCCCAAAAACAAGTATGCATCAGATCGAGCATGACACCCTCTTTGCGGAAATCCGTGCCGGAAGAAATCCGAACGACGGAGTGATCATGGCCCAAAGTACTCTGATGGGGGTGATGGGACGGATGTCCGCGTACACAGGTAAAGAAGTAACTTGGGATAAGGCCCTCGCCTCGAAGCTGGACACCATGCCCAAGGCGTTGAGCTGGGATATGAAACTGGAGACTCCGGTCCCGGCGCTTCCTGGCAGCACGCCTCTGATTTGAGGAGCCAGTAACACCCCTACTACGAAAAGTTAGCCGCTCCAGTCATCTATTCTTCAAATGATCCAAACCATTGTATTTCTCGCGTCGGCAATGCTTGGCGCTGCTCCGGTGTCCAGTCCAGTCACCCCGGAAGAGGCGCTAAAGACCTTTGATGTGGCTCCAGGCCTGAAGGTCGAGTTAGTCGCGGGTGAGCCGTTGGTGGCCTCGCCCTGTGCCCTGGCCTTTGACGGCAAAGGGAGGCTCTTTGTTGCCGAAAATCGGGGCTATCCTATCGGCCCGAAGGAAGGTGAGAAGCTTGCGGGTGTGATTGCGATGCTCGAGGATACCGATGGCGACGGCCGGATGGACAAACGTACGGTCTTCGCCGATGGGCTGACCTTCCCTAATGGCGTCCTTCCATGGAAAGGTGGCATCATCGTCACCTGCGCCCCGGATATTATGTTTTTGCGTGATAACAAAGGCACGGGTGTTGCGGATGAACGTCGCGTCCTGCTGACCGGGTTCGCCACCACTGGGAGCACGCAGCTGCGCGTCAACGCCCCCACCATCGGGCCTGATGGCTGGATCTACCTCGCCGCCGGCATGAGCGGCGGGACGCTTACCTGTCCAGAGCACCCCGAGCGGGCGCCGCTGAAGATGACTTCCGACGTGCGCTTCAATCCTGAGACCCTTGAGGTGCAGGCTGTGGATGGTCGCTCGCAGTTTGGCATGAGCTTCGATGGCGACGGGAATCGTTTTATCTGCATGAACCGACTACCCGTGCAGCACGTCGTCTTCCAGTCTCACTGGCTGAAGCGCAATCCACGCCTAGCCTTCAGTGAGACCGTGGAGGATTGCAATGAGCGCAACGCATTCAATGGCCTCAACGGCGGTCATGACGGTGTCCGGCTTTTTCCGATCAGTTCCAATATCACCACCGCCGACGGGCATGCTGGATCATTCAGTGCAGCCTGTGCAGTGCATGTCTGGCAAGGGGGTGGGCTCACTCCCGAATGCGAAAATGCGGTCTTTTCCTGCGATCCGACCGGCAACCTCGTCCACGCCGACCGCCTGACCCCCAAGGGAGCGACCTTCGCCGCGACGCCGTTGTACAAGGATCAAGAACTGCTCGCCTCTCGGGATGATTGGTTCCGTCCCGTATTTCTCATGCACGGACCGGATAAAGCTCTTTACGTGGCCGACATGTATCGCAAGGTCATCGAGCATCCTGACTACCTGCCCGAAGAGGTACGTAAGCACGCCGATTTCGTTACGGGTAAGAATTCTGGGCGTATCTGGCGAGTGCGCGCGATCACGCCAAGTCAGACGCCTGCGGTTGGCCGAGATTTCACAGAGCGCCGCCGTTTTCTGTCGGTGATCGCGACCGGAGATGATGCTGCACTGGCCGCTACGCGTAAATTGGCCGAGGTCGTGGTTCGCGAAGCCGATGATAAGTGGATGCGGAACGCAGTGCTGAGCGGCGTCAGCGGACGCGAGAAGCCTTTCCTTACGGAGCTACTTGCGGCACTTCCAGTCAGTTCAAAGGTCAGCGCCGGCCTGGCTGAGGTCTTCGGGTATGTCGGCACTACATTCGCCGAGTCGGCGGATCTGGAAATTGCGAGCAATTCTCCACCCGCGGTGAGGCTCGCTTTGCTTTCTGGTTATCTCTCGACACCCGGACGTAAATCCGTGGGCCTGCCTTTGGCGTTCCAGTCGCTCTTGGACACCTCTCCTTCGGTCGCCTTGGATCCGAAGCAGGACGCAGAGGAGCGGGGTGTTGCTGTTCGCCTGATGGCTCGTCTGCCTTGGGAGCGTTCGGGTGAATCTTTGCTCAAACTCGCCTTGGACGAAGCAACGCCTCAGCTCGCTTCCTCGGCACTCAAGGCCGTCGTCGCATATCCTAAGGACGAAGTCTCCGTCGCGTTGCTCGCCGGGTGGTCGCATTATACGCCGGCTCGTCGGGATGCCGTCCTCGGTGCTTTGCTTGGAGCATCTTTTCATTTGAAGGGTGTCCTCACGGCCGTCGAAACAAAGCATCTCCCGGCGAGTGCTTTTACCGGAGTGCGCCGGCGTCAGGTGCTCGCCGCTAAGGATCCAGCCATCAAGGCCCTGGCAGAGCGTTTGCTCACCGTTTCAGCGCGGCCCGAGGCGCTGGCCGACGCCAGCAAGGCTTTGGCACTCACGCCTGCACCCGCGGACGGCCGCGTCGTCTTTAATTCAATCTGTGCCACCTGTCACCGATTGGACCGGGAAGGGTACGCCGTCGGACCGGATCTCTTCGATATTCGCCGACAGACCAAAGAAAACATCCTGTTCCACATCGTGAATCCCGACGCCGAAATCGCACCGGCGTTCACCGCATATCTCGCCGAGACCAAGGACGGACGCATTCTCAGCGGCATCCTTATCGGCGATACGCCTACCTCGATTGCCCTGCGTGGGCCCCTTGCCGTCGAGGCCACTGTCCTCAAGGCCGACCTCGCCAAACTCGAAGCCCTCCCCAATTCCCTCATGCCCACCGGCCTCGAAGCCGGCCTCAGCAAGCAGCAGATTGCGGACTTGCTGGCGTACCTTAAGGGTGAAAAATAATCATGCCAACCCGGGGCAACTGCACCTCCAAGTTGCTGTAAAATATGAAAATCCCCTCTTTGTTTGCCCTGTTCGGAGTGCTCGGAGCGGCGCTGGCGACAGGCCAAGCGCCCGTGTTCAAAAGCAACAGCGCTCCCGCACTCGCCTCGGCGTCGGTCTTTCGTGCAGGCGCCTATGCTCAAGACATCTCGCCGACAAAGTTTCCCGCGCCGATTAACGGCAATATGAAGGGCGCCTTCGCCGATGGAATTCACGATCCGATGTATGCACGTTGCCTGGCCGTGCACGATGGTACTCGGGCGTTGGTCTTTGTCGTCGTGGACGCCTGCCTGTTGCCGCGCGAAATTGTGGAGGAAGCCAAGGAGATCGCGTCCCGCGAGACTGGGGTGCCCAAAACTCAGATCCTCGTTTCAGCAACGCACACGCATTCGGCCGCGGCCTTAACCGCCGCCTTCCAGAGTGATCCGGACCCAGATTATGTGAAAACGGTAGGGCCCAACATGGCGCGCGGGATCATTCAAGCGCTCAAAAATCTCGAACCGGCGGAATTGGGTTGGGCTTTTGGAAGCGACCCCGTGCACGTCTTCAACCGGCGCTGGCATGTAAAGGATGGGGAAACCTACGAGAACCCCTTTGGGCTCAATACCGACCGTGTGCGGATGAATCCAGGCGCAGGAAATTTAAAGGTATCCGTGCCCGCCGGTCCGGTGGATCAGGACGTCGCAGTACTGGCGGTGCGCAGCGTCGCAGACAAGCGCCCGCTGGGTTTGCTGGCCAACTACAGCCTGCACTATGCGAGCGGTAATCCCGCCATTAGCGCGGATTATTTCGGTGCCTTTGCCGCTGAGATCGCGTCCCGCGTCGGCGCCGCAGACCCCCGATATGAGGGCAAGCCGGCCTTTGTTGGAATCATGTCCAACGGGACTAGCGGTAATATTAACGGGGTTAATTTCGGCGCTTTACCTCCCCGCACCCGCCGCAATGCAGCCGAAAATTTGCAGGTGGTCGCCCGGACATTAGCCGATACAGCGCTGGAGGCTTACGAGACTATCAAATGGCAGGCGAAGGTGACTCTCGACAGTGAAGAGGCCGACCTTCAACTGGCTGTGCGCAAAGCCTCCCCCCCGGAACTCGCTCAGGCTCGCGAATGGATGGAGTCCATTCCAAAGGACAAAGACGGTCAGTGGTCCAGCATGAAAGCCATCTACGCCCGCGAGGCAGTAAAGCTCGCAGATTACCCGGATACAGTCCCAGTTAAAATCCAGATGCACCGCATTAACGACCTGAGCATTGGAGCCATTCCCTGCGAGGTGTTCGTGGAGATCGGCCTGCACCTAAAGGCCACGAGTCCGTTTGCGAGGCATTTTACCATCTCGCTAGCCAACGGTTACAACGGTTACCTCCCCACCCCGGAACATCACGCCTTGGGCGGTTACGAAACCTGGCGCGCCCGCAGCAGCTATCTGGAAACGCTGGCTTCCCCAAAAATTGTAGAGGTAATGGGAAAAATGTTTGCGAACCTCCGCACCCGTTCTCAGTAAACGGCGCCTACCAAACCTAGCTGGCTCTTATGGGCGAGTGGCTCCCTCCCAACAGTGGAAACTGAGATTAGAGTGAAATTTACAGCCCTCCCACAGCCTGAGAAAACCGAGGAGCCGTGGGAATTTTTATTAACGCTCCCTCGTCCAAGCTGAAGAAATCGTGCTCAGGGGCAAAACGCGAATTCCTATTTCTTTCTGTGTAAGCCGTCAAGGGGCCTCTGCCTCGCCACAACCTGTGAAGAAGCGCACCGCATCTCGCCACGCTTCACGACCTGATGTCATTTATCACCTCTATGAAAAGTCCGAAGTTCATTACTTGTGCCATTGTCTTATCCCTGTCGTCTGCGCTCTCTGTTACTGCGGCGCCCGCCTTTGGAGAGACGCCCTATGCCCAGGCACACAAGGCAGGGCTGGACTTCGAAAAAGCCGGAAAAATAGCTGAGGCGCGGGCGGAATATCAAAGGGCGCTCGCACTTGACGGCATCACTCCGGATCAGGCAGGAGAGGCGCTCCTCAAAATTTCGCAAGGCCATGCGCGTGAATCTCAATGGCAACCTGCGAATGCGGCTTTGGAAAAGGTTCTTGCACTCAAGGGAGTCTCGGATGCACTCAAAATCAAAGCGTATCTTGGGGTGGGAAATATTTGGATGAATTACGGAAACTGGATCCGCGTGAAAACTGCAAACGCGGCAGCCTTAGGATTTGCGAACCTACCCTTCGAACAAAAAATCCAAGCGCAGAAAGCGATGGCAAAAGCTCTTCTGAACCTCAGGGAATTTCCCGAAGCCCGGGCCATGATGAAAGAACTGCTGGCAACCGGTGAACAGCAACTCAAATCCTCGGAGCAGGCTCTCCCCAGCACTGTCCTTAAAGAATACGCGTCAGCGGAGGTTCCGCCTCAGACAGCGCTTGCAGTGCTGCAAGTCAATATAGGCAAGACGTTTATGGATGAATTAAACTATACTGCAGCGAGAGGCGAGTTCCTGAAAGCGCAGGCCATGCCAGGCTTACAGGACGCCATGCGGGCGGAAATTCAACTGTATCTTGGATTGAGTTTTTACGGGGAAGGAGATTATCAACGCGCCAAACCCGAACTTTTGAAGGTGCCGAATATGCCGGCGGCAGGAGTAAGAGCCGCTTGGGACGGCGGGCGCATGGGATATGTCCCGGCACGCGAAGCGATGCTGCGGCTCCGCCTCAGAAATCTGGCTCCTGATGATCAAAAACCGCTGAAGGTTTTGTTCATTGGCTCCAGCCACACACTACGGGGAAACATTCCCGAACTCGTCACGCAAATGGCAGCCTCGGCGCCGGAGAATGAGCCTCGACTCATTGCGGGAGATTACATCCGCATGGGAACCCGACTCAAAACGTTTTGGGATGCTGGCGACACTTTAGACACTGCGCGCGGTGTAATTTCGGCCGAGCCCTGGGATGTAGTCGTTTTTGAGACCTCCTATAATATGAATAGAGAGGATATTTTGAAGTATGGCTCCCTGATTTCCGATCTTATCCGCAGTCGGAAAGCGAAGCCTATTATTTATGAAAGCCCGATACCGAAAGCCGGTTTGTACCCGGGAAAGTTCGAGGAATTTCATGCTGACAATTTGAATCTTATGCAAATGGCGAGCGTTCCGCTCGCCCCAAGCGTTGCAGCCTGGATGAAAATTTTCGGGCCGGCACCTACGCCCGAGCAATTGGCCGGCTTGTATGACGATTGGATTCATGCCTCGCCCAAGGGCGCTTACGTGACGGCGTGTTGCATCTATTCCGCGCTCACGGGACATTCTCCGCAGGGGCTCTATCATCCACGCGACATTTCTGCTGCGGAAGCTGGGGAGTTCCAGCGGATCGCGTGGGAAGCCTATCAAGAGACGAATAAATAATCGGGGGATTTGCCGCGCCCGGCGACAATGCTGAGCGCGAGAGCTGCGAAATCGGGTCTGAAAACAGTTTCTTACCGTGCATGGGCAGGACCATCAAACCGTAGCGTTGAGATGCTACTGGTTTGGGTGGAATCGCAACTGGAGACGTCCAGTGTGCCAGTCCGGGCACGCTGCGGTGTCTTGGGAGGAAAGGGCGCTGGAGCACTCCCTGTGGGTGGCGCACGCGTGGTGAAGTTCAAAACTGTTCAGGAACGCTTCTTTGCACACATGCAGTGGCCTTGGGTGACCCCGACGGACTCTCCGGTTGTGGCACCTTTATCGAACCGTCGACTTGGACTTCAATGGCGTTAAACATCTCGTCGTCCGCTTCTAAAACGCGCTTACGGGGCTGTGTCAGCTCTGCAGGAAGATGCGACTTCCCTACGGCCTATGTGTGCCGCCTGTGTAGCCTTCGTCGATGCCGTTTCGCCCATCCTCAAGGCCTTTTGGTCTTTCGGATTACGACTCAGGATGAGTCTGTCTATATTTCACGGACTTAGCTGACATCAACGCAACACTTCGTAGTCTTTGTTTGCTTATTACTTGGTGACGCCGAGACTTTCATCCAGCCAGAAGCGCCCTGCTCAGCAGGACGCACTAGCGCTCCCTCGTCCAAGCTGAAGAAATCGTGCTCAGGGGCAAAACGCGAATTCATATCTCTTATATGGAACAAATCGCGGTCACGACCGCATCGCTGCGTATCGCATTGGCGATGACGGAAAACTGACGGTGCTCAATATCGAGCCCAGCCTCGGCAAAGGTCTGCAGAACCTGCTCATCACGCCAGACGGCCAGTGGCAGCTCTGCGCAAACATGGAAGGGAACAGTGTTGCGGTCTTCCGGATCGAGGCAGGGACAGGAAAGCTAAGCCCAGCGAACGAGCCGCTTTCGATGCCCTCGTGTATTCGTTGGTTGCCGTGAGGCGATACCGAAGCCCTTGGCCAATGACTTCGTCATCATCGGCACGCACCACCTGCTGACCCTGCGTGTCCACGAGTTGCACGCCGAACGCCTCCTCCAGCGCCCGGAGTTGGCGGAAGCGGAGCGCTTTGAAAAAACGGGGACCGCTTTTCATTCGATGGGTTTTAGCCTGAGCGTAAATGGCTTTTCTGAGTTGGCCACGAATAGCTCGCGCAAATAAGGGTGCTGCGGGTGTATTGTAGTGAAGTGCCCCTCCATGAAAAAGATCCTCCAGCTCCTCACTACTCTTCTCACCTCCCTCGCCACGCTCCACGCCGCCGACACCTTCCTCGTCGAGGACGGCCAGCCGCGCGCTGAAATTGTCATCAGTGACAAGCCTCAGCGCACCACACGACTCGCGGCGCAGGAGTTGCAGGATCAGATCGCGAAGATCAGCGGCGCACGTTTGCCCATCGTGACGCAGCCAAGCGGCAAAGCGGTGAAGATCTTCGTCGGGGCCAGTGCGCAGTCGCCGATCAAGGCGGATGGTTTGCAGCACGGCGCGTATCGCATCGCGACAGGCGCGGATTGGCTGGTGCTCATTGGCGACGACAGCGACTTCACGCCGATCGAACCGTGGGCGAAGAACAGCGGCGAAAACAAGAGCGGGAAGTCGCAAAGCGAGTGGGACAAGATCACCGGCGCGCAGTGGGGGGTGCCGGAGCGGGGCATGTATAAGCACCGCATGACGCTGCCGGGCGACATCGGTCGACCCACGGCGCAGCCTCCGAGCGGCAAGCCAGAGCCGTTGCTACTCTGGGGCTACGATGAGCGCGGCTCGTTCAACGCGGTGTGCGGCTTTCTGCACAAACTCGGCGTGCGCTGGTATCTGCCGGGCGAATTGGGTGAAGTAGTGCCGTCATCGAAGACCATCGCTCTGCCGAAATTGGACGTAACCGTACGCCCGGACTTCGCCGAACGCCGCTTCAATTTCCGTTTCGGCACGAACAGCCTAGACACCTCCATGTGGGCCATGCGCCTGGGCCTTCGCGAGCCTCATGGTCGGCAGACGGCGCACGGCATGGACGGCATGACGCATCGCGATGAGATCCTCGCGACGCATCCCGAGTGGTTCGCGCTTTATGGTGGCAAGCGGCAGACGCAGCCCGGTCAGCGGCTCAATCAACTGTGCTATTCCAACGAGGAACTGCTCCAGGAAACCGTGCGCAATGTCCGCGCGCAATTCGATCACTACAAGACGGAGGTCGTCTCGGTGATGCCGCCCGATGGCTACACGTCCATCTGCCAGTGCAAGCTGTGCGAGGGCAAGGACTCGCCCGAGCGCAACAATCGCGGGTTGTTGTCTGACTATGTGTGGGACTTCGTAAATCGCGTCGCCAAAGAGGTGCGCAAGACTCACCCCGACCGCTTCGTGTCATGCTGCGCCTACGGCACCTATACGCTGCCGCCGGAGAAGATCGCCAAGCTGGAGCCCAACGTGCTCGTCCTCATCGTCGGTGGGCGGCGGCCTCTGAACAGCAAGCCGGAACAGCAGGAGGAGATTCGGAAATTGCGTGAGTCCTGGGTGCCAAAGTCCGCCACCCCCATCATGGTCTTCGAGAACTATCCGTTCACCGATCGCGGCTGGTATCTGCCGGCATTCGTCGTGCACACCATCGGCGCAGGCATCAATGCCACCAAGGGCATCTCTCAGGGCGAGGACATCTGGCTCACCGCGCGTCAGGATTTCGACAAGGTCGACATCGGCTTCAATCACTTCATGGTCTATTTCACCGCGCGCATGTATTGGGGCGGCAAGGACGCGGATGTGGACGCGATGTTCCTCGAATATTGCCGACTGTTTTATGGACCGGCGGAGCAGGAGATGCGGGCCTTCTTCGAATACTGCGAGGCCAACTGGCAGGAGATGGAAAAGGACAAGGTGAAAGTGGATCGCGCGCTGGAACTCTTCGCCATCGCGCAATCCAAAGCGGCCGCAGACGGCGTGTACGGCAAACGCATGGCGCTCATTGACGACTTTCTGAAGAGCCTGCGCAGCAAAAGCGGGCAGCTCGGCAAACAGCGCGGCCCCGTGCCGCAACTGCGTCTCGTCGGCAGCAGCAAAGGCGTGAGCAAGATCGTCATCGACGGCAAACTCGACGACGACGCTTGGGTCAATTGTCCGACCGCCTCCACCGGGAAACTGTACGAGATCCAAACCGGCCGGGCGCCCACCTTCGGCACCACCGTGAAGACAGCATGGATCGGCAACGATCTCTACTTCGCCATCCGTTGCGAGGAACGGCGCGGCGAGAAGCCCAACATCGCGGCCACCAAGAAAGACGACGCCGCGCTGTGGTATGGCGATGCGATCGAAGTGCTGCTCGAAACCGATGCGCGCTCCTATTACCAGATCGCCGTCAGCCCCTCGGGAGCCGTCGCGGATCTCGATCGCTCCGCCGCGCGCAACGCGTGGTTCAGTTGGGATTCATTGGCCGAGGTCGCCACGGAGATCGCCGACGATCACTGGACGGTCGAGATGCGCATCCCCGTCACGCAGGATGAAAACGATCCGCTGCATCAAGTCATTGGCCGCCATCCCACGACCAGCCTGCCGTGGCACATCAACGTCTGCCGCCAGCGCATCCGTGACGACGGGCAGGAGGCATCCGCCTTCTCGCCGACCGGAGCGTTTTACTTCCACGACGTGCTGAAGTTCGCGCACTTCTTCGGCGGTAATTCGCATCAGTTCGAAGCTGATCCGAGCGTCACCGATTTCGTCACCGCGCTCCGCGAAGCCAGAAAGCTGCGCCAGCCTGCGGAGTCTCTGCCTGCCTATCTCGCCTTGGCCGAAGGCAAACTCACCGACTTCCAAAAGTCCGCAGCGCTCGAACAAGCCGCCGCCGCCGCCGCCGCACTCAAAGACTTCGCCCAAGCCGATGCCCTCGCCGCCCGCATCCCGATTCCCGCCGTGCAAAAGACCGCGCAGATGCAGGCCCTCTTCGCGCAGTCGAAGCTACCACAGGTCATCGCGCAGTTTGCCGACGAGGACATCGCGAAGTGGCCATTTTGGAAACGCGGCGACGGCTACCTCCTGAGAGGCCGCGCTCACCTCATCACGAAGAATGCCAAGCAAGCCGAAGCCGATCTCACCCACGCCCTCGAATGGCTCAGCGACGACCGCTCACGCAAAACCGCCGAGCAAATGCTCCAGTCCCTTCAATTAAAAAATTGAAGACTCCCCGCATGAAACTCACCTCCCTGCTCCTCTTCGCCACGGCACTCCTGCCCTACTGCGTGGCATCCGCGCAATCACTCGCCGCAGACATCCCGCGCAGGCTCATCGCCATCGACAATGTCTGCGCGTGGCCGAACCTCGTGAAGCTTAACGATGGCTCGCTCGTCGCCGTCGTTTTCAATCAGCCTAACCACGGTCGCACCGAGGGTGATGTGGATTGCTGGGGCAGTGCGGATGGCCTGTCTTGGAAGAAGCTCAGCACCATCACGCAGCATGAGCCGCAGACGAATCGGATGAATCACGCCGCGGGTTTGAATGCCAACGGCGACCTCGTGGTGCTCTGCAATGGCTGGGACAAAGTCGCGCCGCAGCGCAATGCCGAGAGCCGCCCGATCCAGACCGTGGTGTGCATTTCGCGTGATGGCGGCAGGACGTGGGAACAGGGCGGGCCAGTGTTGCCAAAGGACGAAGGCCTGTCGTGGCAGGTGCCATTCGGCGACATCACCCACGCGGCCAATGGCGATCTCGTGGCCAGCACTTACTCCTTTGGCAGGAGCACAGCGAACGCCGAGAAGACCGGGAACATTTACGCCGCGCGCAGTAAGGATGGCGGCAAGACTTGGCCCGTCATAGCACCCATTGTCAAAGACAAGCACTGCGAGTCTGCCATCCTGCATCTCGGCGGCGGCAAATGGCTGGCCGCGAGCCGGCGCTTGGGCCTGCTTGATCTCGACCTCTTCGCCTCCGATGACGACGCGCTCACCTGGCAGCACGTGACCACGCTCGACATCAAGCCCGTGTCCTCGGCGCATCTGCTCAAACTTAGCGACGGGCGCGTGCTGCTAACCTATGGCAATCGCGCGCAGGGCAGCTATGGCATCGAGGCACGCACCTCCTCGGACGGAGGACGCACCTGGGGAAAACCACAGCAGTTGGTGCCGCTAGAAAAGAGCGACTGCGGTTATCCCGACGCCATCGAGCTACCCGGTGGACGCCTCATCGTCGCCTATTACGCCGACCGCATCACCCAGCATCAGCGCTACCACATGGGCGTGATCAATCTGGCTATCGATGAACTGCAGTGAGCGTCTCTCTATTTGTTTGAGCACATGAATTACTCCATCATCGTAGCCACGCTTGTTGCGTGTCTGTTCGTTGAGCAGCCCGCGTTGGCGGAGCCACTAGAGATCACCAATTCGCTCGGGATGAACCTCGTGCGTATCGCACCGGGCAGTTTCGTCATGGGACAAGACGGGCCGGCGGCGGATTACGACGTGAAGATGCACCCGGAGAAATTCGATGACGCGGATTGGGACGAGAAGCCCGCTCACAAGGTCGTGATCAGCACCGCGTTTCACATTGGCGCGGCGGAGGTCACGCGCGGGCAGTATCGGCTGTTCGCGCCCAACCATGCCGGCGGGAGCGGCGCGGCCGATGAAGCCGTGACGGGAGTGAGTTGGAATGACGCGGTGAATTTTTGCGCGTGGCTTTCGAAAAAGGAACAGCGCACGTATCGCCTTCCTACCGAGGCGGAATGGGAGTATGCCTGCCGCGCGGGCACCACGACGCTTTTTCACACCGGCGATGCTTTGCCGGTGGGCTTTCACAAATGGATCACCGAGTTGGGGTGGCGCCATCAATATTTTCCCGACGGCAAGATCCCCGTAGAGTTTCGCGCGGACACCAAGGCCACGTTGCGCGGCGGTCAGACGCCCGCGAATGCTTGGATGCTCGTCGACATGCACGGCAACGTCTCCGAGTGGTGCGCGGACTGGTATGGGCCTTATGAAGCCGGCGAGCAAATCGACCCGCTCGGTCGCAGCGACGGCGACTTCCGCGTTATGCGTGGAGGCAGTCACTCGCAACAAACGCGCCTCCTGCGTTCTGCAAACCGCTCCGCCTGGCTGCCGCAAACGAGCAGCGGGAAGACCGGCTTCCGCGTCGTGCTCGGAGAATTGCCACGTGGGAAAATGCTCCCGCCCATGCCGCCCGCGCTCAATTCGCAGAACGTTTCGCAAGCAGTTCCGAAAATAGCAATGCCGCCACAGGACGTGCCTTTCTTCGACGGCCCCAAGCCATTCGTGTTCATTCCTCCGAACTCCTTCGGCCCGATGTTCTCGTCGCACAATCACAGCCCTGGCATCACCGAATGCCCCAACGGTGATTTGCTCGCGGTGTGGTATTCGTGCGTGTCCGAGTGGGGCACGGAGTTAAATAACGTCGCGAGCCGCCTGCGCCGGGGGGCGGTCAAGTGGGAACCGGCGTCGCCGTTCTGGAACGGCCCGGACAACAACGACCACGGGCCGAAGTTGTGGTGGGATGGCGAAGCAACGCTCTTCCACTTCGCACAAGGTCGGGAGGAGAACATTGTGCGCACTTCGACCGACAACGGTGCCACCTGGTCGAAGGCCCGCGTGCTGCAACCTGTGGGTGAATTCGGCAATCAATTGCTCCAGCTAAATGATGGCACGCTGGTGCTCGGCAATGATTCGCTGCAGTGCAGTCTTGTCTTTAGCTACGACCGTGGCCAGACGTGGGCGTTCAACGATGTGCAGCGTCGCGAGAGCGACTTCCGCCCCGGCGGCAGAGGGGTGCGCTACTCCGGCATTCACGCAGCAATGGTGCAGCTCGCCGATGACCGCATCATGGCTTTAAGCCGCTATGACAAACTGGAGGATCAGGAGAAATTTGGCTTCAAGACGCCAGCCAGCTTCTCCAGCGATCTCGGGCGTACCTGGACCTACGAGGCCTCGGAATTTCCTGCGATCAGCGGCAAGCAACGGCCGGCGCTGATCCGACTGAAAGAGGGTCCCCTCCTGTTGTGCAGCTTCACCGATCCATGGCGCGACTGGAAATCTCGAAAGGGCATGACCTTCAAATCCGCCACGGGGGATTTCACCGGTTATGGCATGTTTGCCGCCGTCTCCTTCGATGAAGGAAAAACATGGCCCGTGCGCCGCCTGCTGACCCCCGGTGGCAAGGAGCGCACCGCCAATGGCACTGACTTGCTCGAATTCACGCTCAGCGGCACGCTGGCCGAGCCCCTCGGCTACATTGCGGCTATCCAGACGCGCGATGGCAACGTGCAGCTCATCACCAGCAACAATCACTACGCCTTTAATCTCGCCTGGCTAAAGCAACTCCCTCCCGCGCCATAAGCATCTCCGAATTTTCCATCGTACTGATGAAAACCATGCTCCCCCTCTTCGCACTGAGCACGGGTGGCTCTTAAAAGCCACTGGTGAGTTCGTGGCGATCCCTCCGCTTTTGCACCCACATCATGCCTGCTTCGCCGAACCCGACGGTACTCCGCTGCTGCCTCACGCGCACGATGGAAGCGCGGGGACGACCGTGTATTCCACGCCGAGAGAGAAGCGAAAGTAGGGCCAAAAGGAAAATCCTGCTATCAACTCGTCGGCTTGCCTACAAACAACCACCCCCTTTATGAAAGACAGCCTTTCCCCTTTGCTTGCCATAGGAACTGACGCACTCGCGCAAGCGGAACCGCCCCTCGTTTTCATCTCCGCCTTCGCTCCAGATGAGAATGGGGCGATCCATGCCTTTCAGTTCGATTCAAAAAACGGCGTTTTAGAGCCGCTGCATCGGACCACTGATATCCAAAACCCCTTCTTCCTCGTGATCTCGCCGGACAAGCGATTTCTGTACGCCACTGAGGCGAAACAGTTTGCCGGCCCAGAGGAATCGCTAGTGGCCTCGTATGCGGTTGGAGGGCGCAACGGGCAGCTTAAGCGCACTAGCCAACAATCCACCCGTGGGACGACCTCGTGCTATTTGGACATCGATGCCACGGGCAAGACTCTCCTGGTGGCCAACTACACTTCAGGAAGTGTCACCGCGCTGCCTGTGCACAAAGATGGCACATTGGGTGAATCCACCTCACTGATCCTTCATGGCACCGCCGGGACCGATGCGACTCCGCCAAAGGCTCTCAATGCGCACAGCATCGTGGTGTCTCCAGACAATCGCTTCGCTCTTTCGGCGGACCTCGGTATCGATCAAATCCTCATCTATCGGCTCGAGGCGGCCACCGGAAAGTTAGAGCCGAATGAGGCGCAACCTTTCATAAAAGTGGCTCCGAGTTCCGGTCCGCGACATCTGACGTTTCACCCGAATGGAGAGCGGGTCTATGTCATCAACGAAATTCTGAATACCGTCACCTTCTTCGATTACGCGACCGCTTCCGCCAGGTTAACCGAGCGGCAGACGATTTCGACCTTGCCTGCGGATTTCAACGGCAAGAGCTGCTGCGCCGATCTGAAGATCACACCCGATGGCAACTTCCTGTATGGAACGAATCGCGGTCACGACAGCATCGCGGCGTATCGCATTGGCGATGATGGAAAACTGACGGTGCTCAATATCGAGCCCAGCCTCGGCAAAGGTCCGCAGAACCTGCTCATCACACCAGACGGCCAGTGGCTGCTCTGCGCAAACATGGAAGGGAACAATGTTGCGGTCTTCCGGATCGAGGCAGGGACAGGAAAGCTAAGCGCAGTGAACGAGCCGCTTTCGATGCCGATGCCCTCGTGTATTCGTTGGTTGCCGTGAGGCGATACCGAAGCGCCTGGCCAATGACTTCGTCATCATCGGCACGCACCACCTGCTGACCCCGCGTGTCCACGAGTTGCACGCCGAACGCCTCCTCCAGCGCTCGCACCTGTCGCCATACAGAGACGCCGGACATTTTCAGGGCGGCAGTGACAGCGGAGAAGGTCTTCTGGCGCGAGCGTTCCACCAAGGCTCAGATAGCGGAAGTGGAGCGCTTTAAAAAAACGGGGGCCGGTTTTCATCCAATGGGTTTTAGCCTAAGCATAAACCGCTTTACTTTGTTGGCCACGAATAGCACGCGCAAATGTGGGTGCCACTGGTGTATAAAAAAAAATCGTGATTATCGACTGTCACAACCACGTCGGCGCAGACCTGTTGTTCTACCTCCACGGCGATTTCCCTTATGCCCAGCAACTCGTTCAAATGAAGCAAGAAGGCGGGGCGCTCGGCGTTACGCATTGGGTCGCATTTCCGTTCGTGAGCTATGCGGCCATGGATATCACCCAATTCCGCAGTGGCGGCGTCAGTTTCGGCAAAGGCGGCCTCGAAACAGTGCCCTATGCCTTTGAGAATCGACGCCTGCTTGAGGAATGCCAGAAGCTCTTCCCCGAGGAAGGAAAGCACGTCCTCCCCTTCGTCATGGTGGATCCCATGCGTGGCACCGAAGCGCAGGCCGCCGAACTCATCAAGCTACGCAGCGAATACCGATTTTACGGCATCAAAATCCAAAGCACCATCATCCAAGCCGACATCAAACGCCTCGCTCATGAAGGCAAAGGCTTCCTCGACCTCGCTCGCGAGTGGGATGTGCCTTTCATCATTCACAGCAGCGTCGCCAAAAACGATGTTTGGGCGCAGGCGCACGACATCATCGACATCGCCGAAGCCAACCCCGACATCCGCTTTTGCGTCGCCCACTCCTGCCGCTACGACAAGGAATGCCTTGACCGTATTCAAGCGCTGCCAAACGCCTGGTTCGACAACTCCGCCCACTGCATCCACTGCCTCGGCGCTGTCGATGATCTACCCTACATCGCCCCACGGGAGCGCCGTTTTGATAGCGACTATAGCGATCCAGGCCGTGTTATTGCTGATCTCGCCGCCGCTTATCCTCAAAAATTCCTGTGGGGTAGTGATTCACCCTTTTACAGTTATGCCGCAGAGATCAGCGGCAAGGTCCTGAAGCTCATCAGCACCTACGAAAAGGAAATGATCGCCCTCAGAGCCGCCGGTGACGAGGTCGTGACCCGCATCGCCTGCACGAACACGCTCAAATACCTCAAGCTCCACGATGAAAGCATTCTCGCTTAAAGGCCACGCCGCCCTCGTCACCGGCTCCTCGCAAGGCATCGGCCTCGCTATCGCCCATGGTTTACATGGCGCAGGCGCGCGCGTGGTCGCACATGGTCTGCAGGAGCGCCCCAGCGAACTGCCGGACTGCGTCTCGTATATCCCATGCGACCTATGTGACTTCGGTGCGCCGGAAAAACTCATTGAGAGGGCCATCGCCTCCGAGCCGGCTTTGGACACGCTTGTGTGCAATGCCGGCAGCTTTTTTGACGTGCCATTTCTAGAGATGAGCGAGGCGCTGTGGGACAAGACGATGCACCTGAACCTGCGCACGACGTTCTTCACCGCACAGGCATTCGCGCGGCATTTGGTGCGTGAAAAGCGCGGCGGCAGCATTGTCGTTACATCCTCCACGAATGGCTTTCAAGCCGAGTGCGACAGCGTGGCCTACGACGTGAGCAAAGGTGGCCTCGTGATGCTTATCCGTTCGCTGGCCGTCTCGCTCGCGCCGCACGGCATCCGCGTGAATGGCATCGCGCCGGGCCTCATCAAGACACCGCTGAACTCCGTATGGATGGAGTCGCGCGCAAGTGATCTGCTTCAGCACTACGAGAAGAAAATTCTGCTCGGACAAGTTGGCAAGCCCGAGGACTGCGCGGGTGCGGTGACGTTCCTCTGTTCCCCCGCTGCCAGCTATATCACGGGCGAGATCATCGTCATCGATGGCGGCCTAACCACATCCCAAATTGGCAAACTATGAGCACCCCTTTTTCCCTCCAAAATCGCGACATCTGGGTCATCGGCGGCGCGGGCTATCTCGGGCAGGAAGTTGTCAAACTACTGATCGAACTCGGCGCAACCGTCTTGTGTGCCGATCTCCCAGGCAAAGCTCAGCCAGCACCGAATGTCACGCCTGCCAACCTGGATGCCGCCGACATCCCCGCGCTCGAAAAATTCGTCACCGATCAAATCGCTGCACGCGGGGCGCCGCATGGCCTCGTCGTCATGACCTATGCCGGCACCGCGAAGAAGTTCGACGAGCTCACTGCCGCCGATTTCGACGATGCAAATCACGGGAACCTCACCGCAACCTTCACGCTCGCTCGTGCCATCGGCAATGCCATGGCTGAACGGGGCAGCGGTAGCCTAGTGCTCTTCTCGAGCATGTATGGCACCGTCTCCACGGACCCGCACATCTATGAAGCGCCGATGAATCCGAACCCGGTCGAGTACGGCGTCGGCAAAGCCGGCATTCAGCAGCTCACGCGCTATCTCGCCGTGCATTACGGCAAAAGAGGCGTGCGTTGCAATGCGATCAGCCCCGGCCCCTTCCCAAATCCCAGCGTCCAGCGAGAGGAACCCGCGTTCATCGACCGCTTATCCAAAAAAGTCCCGCTTGGCCGTGTCGGTCAAGCCCCTGAAATTGCCGGAGCCGTCGCCTTCCTACTGAGCGACACCTCCACCTTCATCACGGGTCAAAACCTTGCCGTCGATGGTGGTTGGACCAGTTGGTAAACCTGCATCACACCCGATCGGCTGGCCGAGCTTATCCATTCTTCATCCTTATGCCCACAATATTACCCCTCCAGAATGCCACTGACATCCGCCCGCTACCGCGTGCGTGGCTCAACGTGGGGTTGTTGTGGGGTGTCGGCTGTCTCAACTACCTTGACCGAAACATGCTCACTACGATGCGTGCTTCGATTAAGACAGCCATTCCAATGGGAGATGACGATTTTGGAATTTTGTTCACGGTGTTCCTCGTCGTCTATGGCGTCCTCAGTCCCTTGGGTGGATGGTGCGCGGACCGCTTCAGCCGCAGTCGGGTTATTCTTGTGAGTCTCGCGGTATGGTCTGGGGTGACGTTAGCCACGGCCTATGTTCAGACTTATCAGCAACTCTTGGCCACCCGCGTGCTCATGGGAATCAGTGAGGCGTGTTATATCCCCGCTGCACTGGCCTTGATCGCCGACTACCATCGCGGCAGCACGCGTTCCCTCGCTACGGGGATTCACATGAGCGGTATCTATGCAGGCGTTGCGCTGGGCGGCATGGGCGGCTGGATGGCGGACACGCGTGGGTGGTCCTCCGGGTTCTCCACGTTCGGAGTCGTGGGCCTAGCGCTCGCCGCTGTGCTGGCAATTTTTCTGAAGGATGTGCCCAAAGCGCAGCACGCCAATGCTGGCAACGCCCAGGTGCATCCTGTGGAGACCCTTAAAGCGCTAGGTGGCAATGGCATGTTCTGGATCCTCGCCCTGCACTGGGGACTGCTTGGGTTTGCCGGCTGGGCGTTCACCACTTGGATGCCGACATTTTTAGGCGAACACTTCCACCTTTCTCAGACCAAGGCTGGCTTTACAGCCACCGCTTACATGCAGGTCGCTGCGTTTATCGGAGTGCTCGTCGGTGGTGCCTGGGCGGATCGTTGGAGCATCACCGCGTTGCGCGGCCGCGTTTGGGTGCCCATGATTGCGCTCACCTTGGCGACACCCTTTGTGTTCATGACCTCACACACCGAGGCACTGTGGTTTGCGGTGGTGTGCCTGATCGTATTTGGCTTTTCACGCGGCTGTTCGGACTCGAACATGATGCCCATCCTCTGTCAGGTCGTCGAGCCGCAGCAGCGCGCCACGGGCTACGGCATTCTAAACTTCTTCAGTTGTTGCATTGGTGGTGTCGCAGCCTACCTGGGGGGCTGGCTCAAGGAGCGGCATGTGGACCTCAGCTTCCTCCTGATGGGCTCCGCAGCACTGGTGCTGCTCAGCGGCCTACTCCTCGCTTTTGTGCGACCGACACGGCGTGGCTGATCGCAACACGTCCCTTCACCAACTCCCCTCACCTCACTCATGCGACCCTCCAAAATTCTCGCCAAAATCCGCTCGGGTAAAGTCGCGCGCGTTTGCTGCGCCGGCTCGCCCATCTTCATGTTCCCCGCACTGGCCGCCCACTTTCATTACGACGGGGTCTGGGTTGATGCCGAGCATCGCACCTGGGATCCGCATGAAGCACAGGCCATGATCGCCAACCATCACGCGGCTGACATCGACTGTCTATGGCGTCCTCCGACGAAGGAGAAAACGGCTCTTTACCGGCTGCTCGAAGAAGGCGCTTCCGGCCTCATGATCCCTCATGTGGGGACACCTGATGAAGCGCGCTTGTTGGTGCAGGCAGTGAAATTTCCACCGCTGGGTGACCGCGGCCTCTGCGGCGGTGGACGCGACGCGAGCTTCTGGGTCGGAGCCCCGAAAGACTATACCACGCAGGCGAACCGCGAGACATTTCTGACAGTGCAGATCGAAACTCCGGAGGCCTTGGAAAACGTCGAAGCCATCGCCGCCGTGCCAGGCGTGGACGTGCTCTTTCTAGGTCCTGGCGACATGTCGTTGCGCCTCGGTTGCAATCCCTCCGTCACGGATCCAAAGATGCTGGAGGTCCAGAAAAAGATCGCTGCCGCCTGTCATAGGCACGGAAAGGCTTGGGGCCGTCCTGTGGGGACTGCGGACGATGCCCGTGCGATTGTTGCACTCGGTGCGCAGCTCGTTGTTTTGGGCAGCGAATTTAGTGCCTTGCACAAGCACCTCTCCGAATGCTCGGCGGAGTTTGATCAACTGCTGAACGAACGCTCCGGCGAACCGGTGGAATCACCGACCGGTGCTCGTAAATCCTACTAACCGCCATGACCGAGGACAGAAATGCGCTTCCCTACACCGACACGAAACCTGTCGGCGCAGCAGATTTCTACACGGCGATCAATGCGACGTTTCGTTTCATCTTCAATCGCTTCGGTCGCGACGGCCTGCTGCGCTACTGGCACGAACTGGGCACCGCATACTATGCGCCAGTGAGCCAGCAGTGGAGTAAAGGCGGGCTACAGTCTGTCGCAGAATACTGGCGGGCGTTTTTTGACGCAGAACCAAGTGCGGAGGCT
>Ga0209597_1000553_pt1 | contig 24828 bp, 23 predicted proteins | sample M_140625_MF_Meta_FD_187316 | JGI IMG/M metagenome (GOLD analysis project Ga0209597, IMG submission 187316) | Freshwater microbial communities from Lake Montjoie, Canada to study carbon cycling - M_140625_MF_MetaG (SPAdes) (version 2) | ecosystem: Environmental > Aquatic > Freshwater > Lake... | reverse complement strand
CTTGGAGGCATATACGTGCATGAAGAAAATTGCTGCTTTAATATCTAGCGAATATTTAAACTTATTTGCATATTCTAGGCTTCTCTTAATATAATTTTTATTTTTAACGTAATTAATTTCTGGAATCAATACCTGCAAAGCACCACATTGATGCAATACATCAAACATAAGATGTGATTTCTTTTCTAATAGACCAACTGAGATCTCATGCCAAACTCTTTCAGATGCTACCGCCTCTATCTCTTTGTTTTTTACGATTTTCTTGAGAATGGATTGTGTCGTAGGATGAATTTTGAATTGATGAAATCTTGCAGAAAATCTAGCAATACGAAGAACCCTAATCGGATCTTCTACAAAAGCTGAACTTACATGCCGTAGAATTTTCTTTCTGATATCACCTGTGCCGTTAAAAGGATCGATGAACTGCCCTCTTTTATCTTTTGCTATAGCATTTATAGTGAGATCTCTTCTTTCTAGATCTTCTTCTAGCGTCACTTCTTTCGAAGTGTAAACTTTAAATCCCTTATAGCCTTTCGACACTTTTCTTTCAGTTCTAGCAAGCGCATATTCATAATGTGTCTTTGGGTGCAAAAAAACAGGAAAATCTTTACCTACAGGCTTATAGCCCAATTTGACCATTTCTTCACTCGTAGAGCCAACCACGACATAGTCTCTATCCTTGACCGTTAAGCCCATGATTTGATCTCGAACCGCTCCTCCTACAAGATATATCTTCATTTATCGGCCAGATTTACTTCTATAGAATTCATATTTAGACCGTACGAGATGATGATTATTTTTATTTAAATAGCTTCCTAATCGTTCAAAAGTGTACCGAAAAGGAATTACATGATCTCTACTCACGACATTATCAATCTGCATAGATCTCCAATTATCACGCGTTAATACTTTAATCGGCATGAATTCCATACAGAAAGCGAATAAATAAGAGAAGCTATTATTTAAAGGCATGATGAATCGATTTAATTTTTTTGACTTAATAATAAGACGAATAATATCTTTTAATGAATAAATATCAGAACCACCCAGATCATAAACTTTGCCATAAGTTTTTTTATCAAACATACTTTTAATTAAAATGTTTGATACATCTTCAATATAAATAGGTTGAAATCTAGATTGAGGCGATAAGAGAAGGATAATTGGCACCCATTTCACAAGGACCTTAAACATATTAATGAAATTATCCTTAGCACCAAAAATAATTGAAGGTCTTAGGATAGTGACATCTAAATATTTTTGTTTCATTAGGGCGAATTCACCCAAAGTTTTAGATTTAAGATATAAACTCGGTGCATCGCTTCCAGAGCCAAGAGCGCCGACATGAATAAGCCTTTTAATGCCTGCTTCTTTCATTATTTTAGCCAAACTACTTGGCCATAGATGATGTATTTTGTCGAATGACTCTTTTTTTGATTGATGCAATATGCCTAAAAGATTAATTACGATATCAGTTTTTTTTAAATCTTTTTTTACCTTTTCGAGATTATGTAGATCGAAATCAAATATTTCAATTTGAGGATCTACAGTGAAGAGTTTAATTTTCTCCTTATTGCGAGAAAATAATTTTAAGTGATAATTAGATTGACTTAATTGAGCAACAAGACTTGATCCTATAAACCCTGATGCGCCAAAAATTGCAATTGTTTTTTTTGAATTAATCACTGCAATGTTAGAGCATTCTTATAATAAATATAAGAAGCAGAATTAATGTAATATTTGTGGTCAGCTTTAAATATTTAATATATTTCTTATTTTTTGTATTTAAATACAAAAAAGTAAAGGCTATCAGTATGGCAAGCAATAAAAATATACAAGCTCTTAATATCATCATTGGTAAACTCCGTTCATCGCTTGATTTAAGATATTATTTTTTGAATTAAGATAGCGTGCTGCTAAGTCTGATGTTTTTGGATCTTTACTATCTAAGGAAATGAGATCCCATGACGACTTATTCAACTTAAGCGCGAGTAATAATTTATTGTTTAACTCATGGCCCGATTTATATGCTTTGAAATTACCAATAATTGAATACCCCAGCATATAAAGATCACCTACTGCATCTAGAACCTTATGTCGGACAAATTCATCATCGTAACGTAAGCCATCAGAGTTGATAATTTTATACTCGTCTAATACGATTGCATTATCAAGAGAACCGCCTCTTGCAAGTCCATTAGATCTTAAATATTCAACCTCTTGCATGAATCCGAACGTGCGTGCACGACTAATTTCAGTAATATAGGATTCATTATAAAAATCGACAGCGACTTGATTCGTTAATGCATTATTAAAAACGGGATGAGGAAAGTCGATTGTAAAATCAACCTTAAATCCATCGTAAGGCTCAAATCTTGCCCACTTATCTTTATCTTTGACTTCAATCACATCCTTAATAAAAACAAACTTCTTTGGGGACTCTTGTTCTTTGATTTTTGCTGTCTGTAAAAGGTATATAAAAGAAATGGAGCTGCCATCCATAATAGGCACTTCTGAACCATCAAGCTCCACAATCACATTATCAATACCTGTTGCAGATAATGCCGACATAAGATGTTCAACTGTTGCAACACGAGAATTATCTTGTCCTATAGCAGAACACATTTTAGTGTCTTTCACAGCTTCAGGACTCACTTTAATCTCACTTGCTTTTTTTTGATCAACTCTTCTAAACACAATACCTTGATCTACTTCAGCTGGCTTTAATGTAATGGTGACTTTTTCACCGTTATGTAAACCCACGCCTGAGGTGTGCACACTTTTTTGTATAGTTCTTTGTCTTATCATAAAAATACTTATTCGCCTTTTTTCCTTAAGAAGGAAGGAATGTCATATTCTTCCATGCCTGACATCTTCATAATTTCAACTTGTGCTCTATTTTCATTTGAGCTGAAAACATCCGGTTCATCATCGCTCGGAATGTCTTCTTCAATAGATAGTTTATTGTGCATCATAGGTTTAGGTTCGATACGTGGCATTCTTTGTTTTACATTTTGAGCTAGGCCTGTCGCAACTACAGTCACTCGAATAGAGTTTCCCATAGCTTCATCAATCACATTACCCACGATGACGGTAGCATCAATATCGGCAAATTGTTTAATTGTCTCCATCACCTCATGATATTCCTTCAATGTAAATGCACTACTTGCAGAAATATTTACGAGTACACCGCGCGCATTAACTAAATTCACATCTTCTAATAATGGGCTTGCAACTGCAGCTTGGGATGCTTTATATGCTCGATGTTCGCCTTCTGCTAAACCTGAACCAATCATCGCCATGCCCATTTCACCCATCACTGTTTTAACATCGGCAAAATCCACATTGACTAAACCTGGACTATTAATAATTTCTGAGATACCTGAAACGGCATTATGCAACACGTCGTTAGCTGCATTAAAGGCTTCTAAGAAGGGAATGCTTTCACCTAATACTTCCATAAGCTTTTCATTTGGGATAACAATTAAAGAATCCACATTTTGCACTAATTCATTAATGCCCTCTGCAGCGATAGCCGTTCTTTTACCTTCGAATAAAAAAGGTTTTGTAACAACCGCAATAGTTAAAATACCTAACTCTTTTGCAATCTGAGCAATCACGGGTGCTGCGCCTGTTCCAGTTCCGCCGCCCATACCTGCTGTAATAAACAACATGTCAGCGCCTTTAATTGAATTAATAATCTTTTCTTTATCTTCGATGGCGGCTTGTTTTCCTATTTCAGGTTTAGCACCTGCGCCTAATCCTTTGGTCATCGCTTGGCCAATTTGTAATATATGACTTGCACGGCTTTTCTTTAGCGCTTGCATATCAGTATTGGCACATATGAATTCAACGCCTGTTAAATTCTTATTAATCATATGATCAATAGCATTTCCACCGCAGCCACCTACCCCAATGACTTTTATGATGGCATTTTGAGACTTGCTATCAATAACTTCAAACATATCTTATCTCCAAGAATTAAAAGTTACCTTGAAACCAATTCTTCATTCTCATAAAGACTTGATTTATGGAATTGCCATCAATCTGATTCATCATTTCTTTTTCTAATTGTCTCTTGCCCATAAGCAACAATCCAATACCTGTTGAATATCGTGGGTTATCTACGATCTCTGATAGGCCACCTATATCTCGCGGTGTGCCAATTCTTACAGGCATCCTAAATACACTTTCACCGAGATTAACCATACCTCTTAACAAAGAAGAACCCCCTGTAATCACAATGCCAGAAGCTATCATATCTTCCATACCACTTCGTTTCAACTCATGGGCAACTAGCTCATAAAGCTCGACCAATCGAGCCTCAATAACTTCTGCTAAAGCAAGCTTTGAAATCGTTTTGGATTCTTTTCCATCGACTACAGGAATTTCTATTTGCTCAGTTGCTGATGCTAAACTTCTAGCCGCATACCCATGTTTGATCTTAATATCTTCTGCAGATGGTAAAGGCGTTCTGAATGCAACAGCAATATCGTTATTGATTTGATCCCCAGCAATAGGGATGACCGCTGTATGACGAATAGAGCCATGTCTTAACACGGCAATATCTGTAGTACCGCCGCCAATATCTACCAAACACACTCCTAATTCTTTTTCATCATCTGTAAGGACAGCCATGCTTGAAGCTAAAGGTTGTAAGACTAATTCAGATACCTCGAGTCCACAGCGCTTAATGCATTTCACGATGTTTTGAGCTGCAGCGATAGCGCCTGTGACGATATGCACTTTTACCTCTAACTTCATTCCGCTCATACCGAGTGGCTGACGGACGTCTTCTTGCCCGTCAATGACATATTCCTGAGTCAAAATATGAAGTACTTGCTGATCATTAGGAAGTGTAATGGCGCAAGCAGTTTCAATCACTTTCTCGACATCTAATTGAGATACTTCTGTATCTTTAATTTTAACCATGCCGTGAGAATTAATACTTTTAATATGGCTACCTGCAATGCCTGCATAAACATCAGTAATTTTGCAATTAGCCATCAACTCTGCCTCTTCAATAGCTCTTTGAATTGATTCCATTGTGGAATCAATATTAATCACCACGCCTTTTTTTAAGCCTTTTGAACTATGCTGCCCCAAACCAATGATATTCAGTAAGCCATCGGGTTTTAGCTCTGCCACAATGGCAACAATTTTGGAGGTCCCAATATCAAGTCCAATGATTAATTTTTTATCTTCTTTATTTTTGATCATATCAGCGGCCTCTCACCACTATCTATTTTCTGAATCGGTTCATTTGATTTCCTTATTGCAAAACCATTAGGGTATCTTAAGTCGGCGGAGCCAATTCTTTTGACTGAGGATAAGACATTGTCGTATTGAGCAACGAAGCGAGACAGATTTTCTTCGATATTATCTTTACTTAAAATAATTTTCATATTGTTAGTTGTTCTAATATCCCAAGTGTACCTAGATGACAGAGAAAGTTGCGCAATTTTTAATTGTTTTTTATCTAAAATACTTTGCATTTTTTTATACTCTAATGCTATATAACTTTCAGTTCCCTCTGGGCCAAAAAATAAAGGGAGATCTTGATCTGAGGCCCCATGAAAAATTTCACCATTTTCATTTACAAGCGCTATAGCCCCCCATCTTCCGATCGCTTGATGCTCCTCAACTACTACCTCTAATCGGTCTGGCCACACTCTTCTTAAGCTGACATTTCTTACCCATGGCAATTTAGTAAAAGCTTCTTTTGTACTAAATAAATCAAGTGAGAAAAAATTACCTTTTACAAAGCGATCTGAAATCATACTGACTTGATCTTCATCAAGATGATGGTATTGGCCTACAACTTTAATTTCTCTAATAGGGAACTTTGCAAAATGCATAAATTGATAACTTAATAAAAAGAGCACCAAAATAATATTAAGTAAAAAAACTAAATTACCTAACCAATATACTTTTAAATAATTATTTAACATCTGCTGTTTTCAGTATCTCTAAAACTAATTGATCAAAATTAATACCTACCTCTTTTGCTGCCATAGGAACTAAACTATGGCTTGTCATGCCCGGCGACGTATTCACTTCAATAAAATAATGTCGACCTGCTTTATCCATCATAAAATCTACACGGCCCCAACTCGAACATCCAACTGCTTTAAATGCTTTTAATGCTTCCTCAGATATTGAAGCCTCTTTATTCTTTTCAATGCCTGAAGGACAAATGTATTGCGTATCGTCTCTAATATACTTAGCTTCGTAATCATAAAATTCATTACTTGGTTTAATTTTAATTACTGGAAAGGTTTTACCATTTACAATAGCGACCGTAAATTCTTCTCCATCCACAAATTTTTCAACGATCACATTTGTATCGATCTTCGATGTTTTTAGAAAAGCTTCTTGATATTGTTTTTCGTTCTTTATCTTATCAATACCAATACTAGAACCTTCATTAGATGGCTTAATAAAAAAAGGTACGCTAATAGCATCTAAAATCTCTATATAAGAAGTCTTTTCGTTTACTTGAAGAAAATCAGGTGTTGGAATATTTAATGAGCGCCATAATAATTTTGTTTTAATTTTGTCCATTCCAATAGCCGAACTTAATGAGTCACTTCCGGTATAAGCAACATTTTTTGATTTTAAGAAAGCTTGCACCGACCCATCTTCGCCGCCTCTACCATGCAAAGTAATAAAGACTCTGTTATAGCTTTGAATCTCATTAATATCTCTATCTGAAGGATCAAAAGCTTCCGCCTCAATACCCAAACGTTTTAATGCAAGGAATACTGCATCGCCACTTAAAAGTGAGACAGCCCTTTCATTGGAGTCGCCTCCCATAAGCACTGCAACTTTTCCAAAATCATCTCTCAATTCAAGACGTCTCCTAAAATTTTAACTTCTCTTTCTAACTTGACACCTTTTTTATTCAACACTTCTGATTCAACATGATCAATAATACTTTCGATATCTTTTGCAGATGCATTACCTAAATTAACAATAAAATTGGCATGCTTATCTGAAACTTCTGCATTTCCCACTCTAAAACCTTTCAAGCCACACTCTTCAATAAGTTTCGCAGCAAATGTGTCTTTAGGATTTCTAAACGTTGAACCTGCTGTAGGCCAATTTAGTGGCTGTGTATTTTTTCTATGATTTAAATATTCCTTAATCTTGCTCTCGGGATCAGCGTCCATATCTTTTTTAAAATTAAACCAAGCCCCTACAAACCATTCATTTAAATTTGGTTTAATCACTTCACGATAAGAGATGCCAAACGTATCCTTACTTCTTGTCACTAAATTACCTGTCTCATCAATCATATTAACTTTGGTCACATAATTCCATGTTTCAGAGCCGTAACATCCAGAATTCATAGCCAAAGCTCCGCCAACTGTGCCTGGGATGCCTGCAAAAAACTCTTCGCCTACAAAATGCTCCTTAGCCAGATGCTTTGCGATTCTTGCACATGTATTTCCTGCTTCAGCATAAACACCCTCGTCAGTAATTTGTATTTCATTTAATGCAGCATGCATCACAACAACTGTGCCTCGAATACCGCCATCCCTGACTAAAATATTAGAGCCAAGTCCGATGAAAGTTAAAGGTTTTACATATGTTTCTTTTTTTAAAAAATTTTTTAGATCTTCCAAATTTCTAGGAATAAATAAAACGTCGGCAAAACCTCCTACGCGCCAACTATTGTATTTATTTAATGACTCTTTTTTTAAAATTAATGCACTTGTCATGATTTCACAATATTTAAAATATCTTTTGCCACCCTACCTACAGAGCCAGCGCCCATAACAATCAAGATCGAATCTTGATCAATCTGTTGAAGCGCTTTTTTTGCTAAGTCTGTAAGCTCTTTCTCAAATGAAACTTTATGAGTTGTCTTATTAATGCTATCCATCAGGGCTAATGAATTTACGCCTAGTATCACTTTTTCTCCAGCGGAATAAATATCTGTAAGAATTACTTTGTCAGCTTTACGGAGCACTCTTACAAACTCATCAAAATAATCTCGTGTTCTCGTATAACGATGAGGTTGAAATACAAGACAGATAGATTTTTTTGGAAAAGCCTCTCTTGCTGCATCCAAAACAGCCTCAATCTCTACGGGATGATGTCCGTAATCATCTACCAAAACAAAACGCTTAGCGTTAAAAGTTAAATCTTTATAGGTTTCAAATCTACGTCCAACACCTTTAAAATTCTTTAACGCATCTATTGTTTTTTCAATGGGGATTTCAAGTTCATCAGCAAGCGCAATCGCTGCTAGCGCATTTCTTACATAGTGCTTACCTGGAAGATTTAAAGTGATATCTTTTTTCACGACATCAGAATGTTTAATAGTGACTTTAAAATGCATTTTACCAGCATCAGCAGTTACTTCTTCTGCATGAACATCTGCATCATCAGACAAACCATAAGAAATAATAGGCCTAGAAATTTCAGAAAGAATTGATTTAATCACCGGGTCATCAATACATAGAATTACCACACCATAAAATGGCAGTCGATGTATAAATTCAATATAAGTTTTTTTAAGTTTATCAAAATCATTATCATAAGTTTCCATATGATCTTGATCGATATTCGTCACAATGGAATACACAGGTGTCAGGTGTAAAAATGATGCATCTGATTCATCAGCTTCCACAACAATATATTCGCCATTACCTAACTTAGCATTTGCATTCAGCGAAGATAGTCTTCCACCTATTACGTAAGTAGGGTCCATTGAAGCTTCAGCTAAAATAGATGCGATTAAACTTGTTGTAGTTGTTTTTCCATGAGTACCTGCAACCGCAATCCCTTTTTTAAAGCGCATTAATTCTGAAAGCATTTCTGCTCTTGGCATAATAGGGATTTTATTTTTAATCGCTGCTTCGAATTCAGGATTACCTTTGTCTATTGCAGATGAAATAACAATCACATCAACATTTTTAATATTGTCAGCTGAATGATTAATAAATATTTTAATGCCAAGCTCTTTAAGCCGAGAAGTGACCAGAGACTCTTGAATATCTGATCCTGAAATATGATAGCCTAAATTGTGCATAACCTCGGCAATGCCGCTCATACCTGAGCCGCCTATACCTAAAAAATGAATTCGATTAATGTTATGTTTCATTTTTTAATTAGTCGCTGACATTCTCGATAAATTACTTCTTCAGGTTTGGTCACTACATTTTCTAACGCTGCTTTTGCCATTTTTAAGCACTTATCTCTTGTCAGACTTTGAATAAAACTACTCATATCTTGGGACGTTAACTCCTCTTGGATTATAAGTCTTGCAGCTTTTTTATCGCTTAAGTATTTTGCATTGTAAAACTGATGGTTATCTACAGCAAAAGGGAATGGAACAAGCAGGCTAGCAATGCCGGCTGCTGATAATTCAGATACAGTAAGTGCTCCAGCTCTTGCAACGACAAGATCTGCCCATGCATATACTTCATCAATATCATCGAGATAAGCCCTACAATCTGATTGAACCTTGCACTTCTTATAAATTGCTTTTAATTCTTCGTAATGCTTTTCACCAGACTGATGAATAATAAGTGGTCTTTTTTTAATGTTGATTTGCTGAATGCTTTCGGGAATCATTTCATTAAAAAATTTAGCTCCCAAACTTCCGCCAACCACAAGCAACCTTAAAGGACCTTTTCTATTTTTAAATCTCTGATCAGGCTTCTCAATTTTTCTGATTGAATCTCTCACTGGATTACCAATTTTCTGAGAAGAGCGCATTAACTTAATAGGGAATGCAGAATAAATGTGCGTTGCGATAATTGCTAATAATTTATTTGTGAGTCCAGGTATCGAATTTTGCTCATGCACAATGAGGGGCTTAAGCATAAGTCTTGCCATAAGTCCTCCTGGGAAAGACACATAACCTCCCATGGCGATTACTATATCTGGCTTTTCTTCTTGAATTATTTTAGCGCATTGTGTGCATGCGACCATAAGAGTGAATGGAAGTTTTAACCAACTTAAAATGCTTTTGCCTCTGACACCTGTAATATCGATCATGGCTTTCTGATAGGGTTTATTCTCGATTAACTTATTTTCCATACCTTGTTTAGTTCCAAGCCAAGTGATTATAAAGCCCTTGGCTTTTAAATAATCGGCAATCGCAATCCCTGGATATATATGTCCTCCTGTCCCTCCAGCAATAATCAATATTTTTTTATTGGATTTCACTAAACTATATTCCCCTTAATCCTCTTCGATTTTCCCAATCAATTCTAAGTAATATTGCAAGTCCAACGATATTAGCTAAAATGCTACTGCCGCCATAAGACAAAAGGGGGAGTGTTAAACCTTTAGTTGGTAAAAGGCCCATATTTACACCCATATTCATAATGCCTTGAATACCAAACCAGATTCCAATACCTTGTGATAACAATGCTGAATAGTAATTCTCATTAATGATGGCCTCTTTGGCTATACCAAAGGCCCTGATCACCAGCCATGAAAACAATCCAATAACAACAAGCACACCCACAAAACCCAATTCTTCAGCCAGCACAGCCAAGATAAAATCGGTGTGAGGCTCTGGTAAATAAAGTAATTTTTCTACACTTCCTCCAAGTCCTACACCAAAAAATTCTCCGCGGCCAAAAGCCATTAAAGAATGTTGTAACTGATAATTTTTAGTGAGCGAATCTGACCATGGGTCTAAAAAACTTAATCGACTTGTACGATAAGTAGCTGCATTAATAATGGCCCATATTGCAACTGGGGAGACAAACAGCAATCCTAATAGAATATTTTTATTGATTCCGCCAAGAATTAATATCAACGCTGCAATCACAGAAATTACGGCGAGCGCACCAAAATCAGGCTCCTTAATCAACAAAAGCCCTACCACGATAATGGCAGTTGCCATAGGCAAGAACCCTTTTAAAAAAGTACCAATTTCTTTAGATTTTCTTAAAACGTAATCAGATGCATACATAGCTACAAAAAGCTTCATGAATTCTGAAGGTTGCAAATTAAATACAATAAGTGATAACCAGCGTCGACTTCCGTTAACTTTATGTCCTAAGCCTGGAATAAGCACAATGATGAGTAAAAGAAGTCCAAATAAAAATAAATATGGCGATACCTTTTGCCACGAGCGAATAGGAATTAAAAATGTGATAAAGCCTGCAACCAAACTTATACATATAAATAAGGTTTGTCGAATTAAAAAGTATTCAGAAAAATTACCGTATTTTTTAGAGGCTTCAGCAAGTGCGATAGAAGATGAATAGACCATAACAAGGCCTATACCAATTAAAATCATCGATACCCAAAATAAGCCATGGTCAAAGGATGGTTTATCAATTAATGATTTGTTAGAAAATTTATCTAGCATGAGCTTCTTTTAACTTCATCACACAACCTTTAAAAATATCTCCTCGCTCTACATAATTTTTAAACATATCGGTACTTGCGCATGCTGGTGATAACAAAATAACATCACCTTTTTTGGCTATTCCAAAAGATTTTTTAACTGCCTCTTCAATATTTTTTTCTATAGTGATAGGTATAGATTCAGTACTAAATATTTTTTGCATAATTTCTGCATCTTTACCAATCAAGGAAATATTTTTTACTCTTCCTTTTAAGGGGCCTAACAATGGCTGGAAATTCTGATTTTTCCCATCGCCACCAGCAATCAATAAAATAGGCTTAGTCATACTCTGAATTGCAGCTATCGTAGCACCAACATTTGTACCTTTTGAATCATTATAAAAATCGACTCCTGATATAGAATCGATATACTCCACGCGATGAGGTGGCGCTTCAAACTCACTCAATACTTTCGCAATTACAGAAGTAGAAATATTAAATTGCTCGCAAAGCGCAAGAGCTGCCATTACATTTTTTATATTATGTGAGCCTTTTAACTTAATATGATCTAAAGAAACAATTTCTACTTTACCTTTCGCAATAAAATACTGATTCCCATTTTTTTTGATGCTGTAATTTTTTTCATCTAAATCCGAGCCAAATGTTATCGAATCATTTTTGATCTTCGATTTAAGATAATTATCATCTCTATTTAAAATGCACTTTTTAGCATGATTGAATATTCTGTTCTTGGCTTTAGCATAATCTTCAATCGAACTATATCGATCCATATGGTCTTCTGAAATATTTAGTATCGCCGCACTATCAAGAGTCAGTGAATATGTTGTTTCTAATTGGTAACTCGATAATTCAAGAACATATACATCTGGTATAGCTTGATTTAACATATTTAATATCGGAATACCTATGTTTCCTCCTACAACGGTAGATATCTCTGATGCCTTCAACAATTCAGCAACTAGTGAAGTGACGGTTGTCTTTCCATTGGAGCCTGTAATGCCGATGACTTTCGAAGAGGCTGACTTCACTTGTGCGAAAATTTCAATATCGCCTATTACTGGAATGCCACGACTTAAAGCTTCTTGGACATAACTTTCTTTTAATGAAACTCCAGGGCTAATAATAATCAGGTCTATATCTTGAATGACATTTTTATCAAAAGATCCTCCAATAAAAAACTTAACTTCTTTATATGCTTTCTTTATTTTTTCAAAGCCACCAATCACAGTTCTTGTATCGATTGCCCTGACAACACATGCTTTATCAGCTAAAAAATGCAACACAGATTGGCCTGTATCTCCAAGGCCAATCACGAGAACTTTCTTTTTATAGAAATCGATGGTCATCTAATTTTTAGTGATGAAATACCAATCAATACAAGCATCATAGTAATGATCCAGAAGCGCACAACTACCTGGGTTTCTTTCCAGCCTTTTTTCTCGTAATGATGATGAAGAGGTGCCATTAAAAATATTCGCTTGCCTATGCCATACTTAAACTTGGTGTATTTAAAATACATCACTTGAATTGCAACAGAAAAAGTTTCAACTACAAAAATACCCCCCATAATAAATAATACAATTTCTTGTCTTACGATTACTGCGACGGTTCCTATAGCAGCCCCTAATGCAAGTGCTCCTAAATCTCCCATAAACACTTCTGCAGGATATGTGTTAAACCATAGAAATCCTAAACCAGCTCCAGCCATGGCAGTGCAAAATATAGCGAGTTCACCTGCGCCACTTATATAAGGTATACCAAGATATTTTGCAATCACATAGTTACCCGCGACATAAGAAAATACACCTAAAGCACTTGCTACGAGAACAGCTGGCATGATCGCCAATCCATCAAGACCGTCCGTAAGATTTACTGCATTACTACTTCCTACAATGACGATATAACTTAATAAAATAAATGCAATGCCGCTCATGGCAAAACTTGCGTCTTTGAAAAAAGGTACAATGAGTGATGTTTGTTCTGGAGTGACTGCGTTTGACCATAAGTAAATTGCCGCACCAAGGCCTATCACTGACTGCCATAAATATTTTTGTCCGGCACTAATACCGTTTGGATTTTTATAAATAACTTTTTTTAAGTCATCTACAAATCCAATGAGGCCAAATCCTAGGGTCACAATCAATAGTACCCAAATATAATTATTCCTAATATCTGCCCATAATAGGGTTGATATGATGATCGACACTAATATTAATCCGCCTCCCATCGTCGGGGTGCCTGTTTTAATCAAATGATCTTTAGGGCCATCTGATCTCACTGCTTGACCTATATTATATTTATTAAGCTTTTTAATAAGCCAAGGGCCAAAAGCGAAAGAAATAACTAACGAAGTTATAGTCGCCATCACTGCGCGCAATGTAATGTAATTAAATACATTAAATCCATGAATCTCTTTTGCTAAAAATTTAAACAATTCAAGCAACATAATTTTTATCTTTCTTAAAAGTTTTAAGTAAGCGCTTCAACAACTTCTTCCATTTTCATAAAACGAGAACCCTTAACAAGCACACATGTATTTTTTTTCATTTTAGTTTTGATGTATTGAATAAGTACTTGCTTATCATCAAACCATTTTGCATTACCTTTACATTTTTCTATGGTGTGTTTTGTTAGCTTCCCAGTGCCTACAACATCCAATATTTTCTTTTCTTTAATGTATTCGCCTATAGATTTATGATATTGAACTGCTTTTTTACCAAGCTCACCCATATCCCCAATAATCAATATTTTGTTTCGGTTTTGCTTCGCTAATACATCAATTGCAGCTCTCATAGATTCTGGATTCGCGTTATAGGTATCGTCGATGATAATAGATCCCCACAACCCTTTTTTAAACTCTAATCTGCCACGCACTGGCTTAATGGCTTCAATACCTTTTTTAATTGCCTCTAAAGGAATTTTCAGTGCTATTGCTGAGGCTATGGCTGCAAGTGCATTTTTTAAATTATGCTCACCTTCTAATTTAACTTTAATGTCTATCTGGCCTTTTGGTGTTTTAATCTGTGCAACCTGTCGAATTATTTTCTTTACATACACATCAGATTTTGAATTGGCTCCAAATGTAATAATTTTTTTATTTCGTGCTGCTTTTTTTAATAGGCTATAGAATTTATCATCCTGATTAATGATTGCAATCCCATTTTTTTTTAACCCTTCAAAAATTTCTGACTTAGCTTTAGCAATTCCCTTTTTCGAGCCAAAAAATTCAATATGTGCTTCAGCTATATTGGTAATGACTGCAACATCAGGCTTTGCTAGCTCACTTAGATACCTAATTTCACCTTCATGATTCATACCCATCTCAACCACGGCATATCGATGCGTCTTTTTTGCTCTCAATAACGATAATGGAAGGCCAATATCATTATTAAAATTACCTTGACTCATAAGGAGCTTTGCTTTGCTTTTAAGATGAAGTGTAAGAATACTGCTTAGCATTTCTTTTGTTGTTGTTTTACCATTACTACCTGTGATTGCCACAAGAGGTAATTTAGATTGCGCTTTCCAATATTGCGCGATCTTGCCTAGGGCTTCTCGACCATTTTTAACAATAATTTTATTGCTTATGTTCTTAATATCTTTGGAAACTAATGCAGCAATAGCTCCTTTTTTAATCGCACCTTCTGCAAAATCATTCCCATCAAATTTTTCGCCTTTAATTCCAATAAAAAGGTCATTTTTATTAATCGCATTACTATTAATTGATATATCTCGAATTCTTTTTTTGAGTAAAGCAGGATCTCCTTCGTAACGCCCTCCTACAATTTTTTTAATTTGATTTAATGTCAGTTGCATTTAATTTGTCTTATATTTTTTAAGCGCTTTTTTTACGTACTTTTTGTCACTAAATGGATATCTCACACCATTAATTTCTTGATAAGTTTCATGCCCTTTACCTGCGATGAGAATAATGTCTTGTTTTTTAGCTTGTTCAATTGCTTTAGAAATAGCCTTATGTCTATCAATTTCAGTTTTATAAGCCCCGCTCATAGAACGACTGATTTCACTGATAATTTTTTTTGGGCTTTCACTTCTTGGATTGTCTGAAGTAATAAAATTAGTATCTGCTAAATCTGAGGCAGCCTCTGCCATTTCTTTTCTTTTCCCTTTATCCCGATCTCCTCCACATCCAAATACACAAACGAGTTTTCCTTCAGTATGATCTTTTAATGTTCCAAGAGCTTTTTTAAGGGCATCAGGGGTGTGAGCATAATCAATAAATACTTGGGGTGTTAGTTTTGTACCTAACCTTTCCATTCTTCCAGGAACCTGAGATATGTAACTTACTTGTTTAATAACTTTTTGAATTGGTAGACCTGATCCTACAAGGCCGCTTATAACAGCTAGAAGATTGTAAACATTAAATTCACCTACTATAGGGGCCTTAACTTTATAAGTTTCTTTCTTGGTTATTAGCTGAAAGGTCGTACTAGAAAGAGAATATTCGATATGGCTTGCCCGAATATCGCCATTTTGGATGCCGTAAGTAATAACTTTTGTCTTATTTTGAACAAGTGATAATTTCAGTTTTTTTCCATATGCGTCATCAATGTTTATTACAGCTACCTTCAATGATGGAAAGTGAAATAATTTTTTCTTTGCATCAAAATAATTTTTAAAATTGAGATGGTAATCCAAGTGATCTCTAGATAAATTTGTGAATACAGCAACATCAAAAAGAATGCCATTAACTCTGCCTTGAGATAGTGCATGTGAAGAAACTTCCATGACAACTGATTTTATCTTTTCTGTTTTAAATTCTTTTAAGATACGATGATTGAATATTGCATCTGGCGTGGTGAAGGCATGTGGCTTTAATTTTTTATGTCCATATCCAAGCGTACCTATAAGGCCTGTTTTTTTACCTAGAAGATTTTGAATTTCACTGATCCAGTAAGCGCATGTTGTTTTTCCATTGGTCCCTGTGATGCCTATGGTGAGCAATTCTTTTGAAGGTTTTTTAAAAAAATTATGAGCAATCTCTCCTTCATTGTTTTTTAAATCATTAATACCATAGTGAGGTGCATCCCATGACTTTTGCCAAGTAAAATTTTTCTTTTCATACACAATCGCTTTAGCTCCTTTTTTGAGAGCCTCTGCTATATATTTTCTACCATCAGTATGGATGCCAGGGTAAGCAAGAAATATTGAATTCTTTTTTACATGCCTACTATCGTTCGAAATATCAGAGAGATTATATTCAATTTTTTTTAATACACTCTTCATATTGTTTCTTTAGGCTCTGCCTTTTCTTGCTGAGGTATTTTATTTTGTGGCTTATCATCTTGAGGAATATTTAATATCTTCATCGCTCCAGCCATTACATTACTAAATACAGGAGCAGCAACTACTCCACCAAAATGACTTCCAACACTTGGTTCATCAATCATAACGGCCATAATTATTCTAGGATTGGTCGCAGGAATTAACCCTACAAATGAGCCTATATTTTTATTCTTTTCATATTTTCCATTGATTATTTTTTCTGCTGTTCCAGTTTTACCTGCAACTCTATAGCCTTTGACTTTTGCATTACCCCCAGTGCCATCTTCAATGACGCCCTCCATCATTTCAACCATAGTTTTAACTGTTTCTTTCTTGAATACTTTAGTACCCATTACTGGTTCATTCCGCTTATACAAGGTAATAGGTTTTAATTCTCCATCATTTGCAAATACAGTATATGACTGAGCTAATTGTAATAAGGTCATGTTGATGCCTCCGTATCCGTATGAAACTGTTGCCTGTCCAACAACTCCCCAATTCTTATAATTTCTAAGTGCGCCGCTGACTTCTGCAGGAATACCTGCATTTGTTCGCGTTCCAAATCCAACTTTATTTAAAGTGCCCCATAAATTTTTAGGGTCCTGCATAAGTCCAATTCGAGCCGCTCCTACATTTGAAGATTTTGCGATGACCTCTGATACAGTCATAGAAAATCTTCCTGGCTCTGCATGTGCATCATGAATTGTGAATGAACCTATCTTCATAAACCCAGCAGAAATATCAATTGGTTGATTGGGACGAACAATACCGCTATCTAAAGCAGCCGAAACAACAAATGGTTTCATGGTGGATCCAGGCTCAAATACATCAGTCACAGCTCGATTCCTTGTAGGGCCATTTCCAGCATTTAAATTATTTGGGTTATAAGAAGGTAAATTGGCTAGAGCTAAAATTTCTCCTGTTTTTGCATCGATTACAACAGCTGATCCAGCTTGCGCCTTATGATCCTCAATAGATTTGGCTAATTCTCTATAGGTGAGATATTGAATTCTTTGATCAATAGACAATCGAATGTCATTGCCTTCCTGAGGTAACTTAATATCATCAATATCATCGACAAATCGACCAAGCTTGTCTTTTAAAACCTTTCTTCGTCCTGCAACACCCGATAATGAGCTATTTTGTGCTTTCTCAATACCCTCAGCTCCAACGTTCTCCATATTAGTGAATCCTACTAAGTTCGCTGATACTTCTCCTCCAGGATAAAATCTCTGGAAATCATTTTCGAAGCTAATACCAGGAATTTTAAGTACTTTAAGCTGTTCTACATCGCTGGGTGGCACATGTCTTTTAAGATAGATATTATCTTTTGGGCTATTAAATATCTTGTCATCTACTTCAGCGCTACTTATCTTTAAAATGCTTTCTAATTGAGCTCTCTGCTCCTTACTCATTTTTACTTTAGTAATTTTTGGATTTGCGTTTACCGAAAATACAGGTGTACTTAGCGCTAAAATATTTCCATGTCTATCTGTAATTTTTCCGCGATCCGCTGAAAGTGAAATCACGCGATTACTTGTTGCTGTAGCTTTTTCTTGCAAAAAATTTTTATTTACACTTTGTAAATATAATGCGCGAATGATAAGCGTTAAGAATCCAAGTAAAAATAAAACTAATATCCATCTTCTTCTAATGCCAGAGAGCTCAAAGAATGTTTTTTCAACTTTATTATTAATAAATAAACTCACTGCTTCTCCAGCATTATAATTTTTTTAGGTTCTGGCTCTTTCATCCTCAATGACTTTTTTGCAGTATCTTCAATTTTGGAATGCATAGACAAAGTGCTTTGTTCTAATTGCAATTGGCTATATTCCAAATCTAATTGTCGACTAATATCTTTCTGATGTTCATTCTCAGAAAATAATTTACGGTATTGATGTTCTGCATTTACTTTACCGAGCGCCATAAATAAAACCATAAAATACAAAATGAAATTTAACTTTGTCATTTAATATGCCGTTCTCTCTGCAACGCGCATGATTCCACTTCTTGATCTAGGGTTATGTTTCACTTCTTTTTCACTTGGTCTTATCGGTTTAGTCACAATATTCAATCTAGGTTTTGGTAATTCATCACTTCTAATTGGAAAGTTAGAAGGCAAGGTATCTCTATTTTTTTCATCGTTAATAAATTGCTTCACAATTCTGTCTTCTAGTGAATGAAAACTAATCACTACCATTACACCGCCAGTTCTAAGTAGCCCTAATATTTTTGGCAATACTCCCTTTAATTCTTCGAGCTCATGATTCACATAAATTCTTAATGCCTGAAAAGTTCTTGTAGATGGATCTTGTCCAATTTCTCTTTTAGGCATATGGTCTGACACAATTTTTGCAAGTTGTTTTGTGGTTTCAATCGAGCCTACTTCATCTCTTTCTTTAATAATCGCAGTCGATATTCTTCGTGCAAATTTCTCTTCGCCATATTCCTTTAAAATTTTTTCTAATTCTTTCTGCTCAATTTTTTTTAAGACTTCAGCTGCTGTTATGCCTTTTGTTTGATCCATGCGCATATCTAAATACGCATCAAATCTAAAACTAAAGCCGCGATCTCCTTCATCAATCTGTGGAGACGAAATACCCAAATCAAGAAGCACTCCATCTATTTTCGAGATACCTTTTGCTTTCAACACCTCATCGATCTCCGAAAAATGTGCATGCACAATTTCGAATCTCTTATCTTTAATTTTTAATCCCTGTTCATACGCAGTTTTGTCGCGATCAATCGCAATGAGCCTGCCTTCTTGGTTTAACTTTTCTAAAATTAGCTTGCTATGTCCGCCTCGTCCAAAGGTGCAATCTACATAGACGCCATCTTTCTTTAAAACTAAATGCTCAACTGCTTCACTTAAAAGGACAGTAATGTGTTCATGATTAAAATTACGTTGCACTTGATTCATGAGGTATTAATTTAAATTGCATCGTTAAAGAGAAAATCCTTCGAGTTCAATTGGTATAGCCGAAGCGTCTTGTTGTGTGGCATTTTGCATTTGTTGATCCCAAGCCTCTTTATGCCAAAGTTCAAAATGACTTCCTTGGCCCACTAACATGGCTAGCTTGTCCATCCTTGCAAACTCTCTTAATACTTGAGATATGAGTAATCGGCCTGCTGTATCGAGAGATATGTCTTCTGCATAACCCACGAGCAGTCTTTGTAGCGCACTCGATTTTTTATCAAAACTTGAAAGTGCCATGATCTTTGACTGAATAGGTTCCCAAGCAATTTGAGGATAAATCAATAAACATCCGTGGGGGTGTGCTGTGATGACTAAATCGCCTGAAGATTGGGTGAGCAAAATCTCTCTATGTTTTGTCGGCATAGCCATTCTGCCTTTAGCATCAATATTCAAGAGATTAGCGCCTCTAAACATAATTCCCGACCCATTGTTCAATTCAAAAAAAGTGGGAAATTACTAAATACCCTTAGTTCTACTTAGAAATTTCCCACAAAAAACCACTTTTTTCCACTAAAGACACTATAGATAATATAAAAGAGCTATGCAAGCTCTTTTTTGAGGATTTTTTCATATATGACAAGGGTTTAGGGGGATAAAACTTGGGGATTTTTAAGAAAAAGTTGAAGCCAACCGATAAGCCGGGTTCTGTCGTGGACAGTCATTCATCTAGGCACATGATTACTCATGCACTCAAGCAGTCTACCCGGTAGCAGCACGAGCCGTGCTATTACTACCCTATTTGACTTTGCTCCGAGTGGAGGTTACCGCGTTTCACCGTAACTAAATACGCTCGTCTCTGTGGCCCTATTCCTCGTTTCGCAACGTACGGCCGTTAGCCGTCACTCTGCTCTATGGAGCCCGGACTTTCCTCTCCTTGAGTTAACAAGCAGCGACCGTCTAGTCAGCTTCACATGAATTTTAACACACCCAGAAAATATCACTTTGTGGTGGATTTAATTAACTCGCGATCATCAACTGATCCCAATTCGTTGTGTAATTACGTGATTTAAAGTTAGCCTTCATTTCCCACTCTTTTGTCACGCCTTCACTACCTAACTTCAATTTACCTTTCCATCTTTGATTGATGGTGTCCATAATCTTCATGCGCGAATGAGAAATCGTATCGTTGAATAAATGACCTTGAACTTTATGTTTGGAAGTTAAATTGCAAAGCGTAATCCCTGCTTTTTGATAATCAAAACCTTCACGATAAATGTAATCTAATCCTAATAAGGCTGTATTGGTTAATATCATCGTGTCATCACTAGGTTGGAATAAAGGAATGTTCACACCATTCGCATATTGTTTCTTATCATCATGTGGGCTTGTTCTGATGTAGATATATAAAGATGTAGCGACGGACGCTTGTTTTCTCATTCTTTCAGCGGCGCGACTTGTGTACGAAGTCACGGCCTCTATAAGTTCTTGTTTGTCTTTAACTCGTCTTCCAAAAGAACGGGATACCATAATTTCTTTATTAGGCTCTTTTACATCTTTTAACTCTATACACATAGTTCCATTTAATTCACGCACTGTTTTTTCAAGTACGATACTAAATTGTTGGCGTATATAGTCCGGATCTGCAAGTTTCAAATCTAGGACTGACATGATGCCAAGTTGATTAAGCTTTGGTGTTAATGACCTTCCAACACCCCACACATCAGATACTGGAATATGACTCATCCATGCATCAAGCGTGTCTTCATCCATGACGTTTAAATTACATACACCTTTGAATGATGCATTTTTCTTTGCAATATGATTAGCTAATTTAGATAGGGTTTTAGTAGAGCCAATACCAATAGATACAGGTAGTCCTGTCCATTGTTTAATTTTAGTTTTAATTTGCTGCCCATACTTAATAAGATCTTTTGATTTGAATGTCGTTAAGTCTAAAAATGATTCGTCTATCGAATAGATTTCTTGGTCTGGACTAAATCTAGATAACAGGGTCATGACGCGATGGCTCATGTCCAAATACAAAGTGTAATTAGATGACAGTGCGGTGACATTTTCTTGTTTGGCAAATGCCTTAAGCTTAACCCAAGGTGTACCCATTTTAATACCAAGTACTTTAGCTTCATTAGAACGAGAAATAGCGCATCCATCATTATTACTTAATACCACTACAGGTTTATTTTCTAGCTTGGGATTAAAGACTCTCTCACAACTTACATAGAAGTTGTTAACATCAATAATGGCGATAGATTTCATCATAAAAAATTATGCTAATCGCCAAGAAATTTTTCTTCCAGCATATAGTGGAATAATGGATTCATCCCCTACAGTTATTTTTTCAGGAACAACCCAATCTTCTTTAAAAAGATTGATGGATGATTTATTTCTTTCTAATCCGTAAAAGTCGGCGCCATAAAAACTTGCAAAACCTTCTAATTTATCGAGCGCATTGAGTTCATCGAATACTGCCACATAAAGCTCAATAGCACTTACTGCAGAAAAAATACCTGCGCAGCCACACGCATTTTCTTTTGTTGATTTTAAGTGGGGGGCACTGTCGGTACCTAAAAAGAATTTCGCATTGCCTGATGACGCTGCACTTAAAAGCGCTTGTCGATGCGTCTCTCTTTTCAAAACAGGAAGACAGTAATGATGTGGATTAATGCCGCCTATAAACATATGATTTCTATTTAATAAAAGATGTTGAGGTGTGATTGTAGCCGCCACTTTTTTAGAGCTACTTAAAATAAAATCAGTAGCATCTTTTGTGGTGATGTGTTCTAACACAATTCTTAAATTAGGAAATGTTTTATGTATTTTTAATAAATGTTGATCAATAAATACTTTTTCTCGATCAAAAATATCAATTACTGGATCGACCACTTCACCATGCAATAAAAGTGGCACATCTAATTTTTCCATGAGTTCAAAAATATCATAACGATCATCAATATTTTTGACGCCTGAATCTGAATTGGTGGTGGCGCCCGCTGGATAATATTTAATACCTAAAATTTGTTTATGTTCAGGGATCTTGTTAATTTCATCTGATGTTGTTTGATCTGTGAGATACAAAGTCATGAGCGGCTGAAAGTGACTATCGTTTTTTAAGGCTTTTTTAATTCTTGATTCGTATTGAATCGCTTGATCCACATTCGTAATGGGCGTTTTTAAATTAGGCATCACAAGTGCTCTCGCAAATTGCTTTGCGGTATAAGGAACAACCGATGCCATAAGTGCATCGTCCCTTAAGTGCACATGAAAATCATCAGGGGTGGTAATGGTTAAAGTTTTAGTCATGTTTTTTTATTTTTAAAGCTTCATCATATAAATAATTTTTGTTGGCATTTAATATCTCGACACCTAATTTCACTGCAGCATTGGTGGGCATATGATTGAGTAATATTTTTAATATTCTATGCTGATCTTCGGTAAGTAATTCTTTTTTTTCATAGTGAATGGGGGATACTAAAATCACAAACTCACCCTTTTGAAAATTACTATCACTTTCAATAGTTTCTTTAACCTTTGAAATCTCGCCCCGGTAAATACTTTCGAATGTTTTGGTGAGTTCGCGTGCCACCACAATCTTGTGTTGATCACCAAAAAAATCTGCCATATCATTCAAAGTTTTAATGATGCGGTGCGGTGCCTCATAAAAAATCATAGGGCATGATTGCGTTTGAAGACTCTCGAATACTTTAATTCTCTGACTACTCGTTGTGGGTAAAAATCCATAGAAATGAAAGCTTGTATGCTCCAATCCTGAAACCGAATAGGCGGCAGTGACAGCTGATACGCCCGGAATAGGTACAACTTCAAAACCAGCTGCTGCAACATCTTTGACAATAAGCCCGCCAGGATCGCTGATATTAGGGGTACCTGCATCTGATACCAAGGCGATATGTTTACCATCTTTTAAATATTCAATGATTTTTTGTGCGGATGCTTTTTCGTTATGTTGATGTACCGCAAACTGTTTTTTTTCAATAGAGAAATGAGATAAAAGACCTTGGGTATGTCTTGTATCTTCCGAAGCAATGAGATCTACTGATTTAAAAGTTTCGAGCGCTCTATAGGTGATGTCATTTAAGTTTCCTATAGGGGTCGCTACTACATACAATTTTCCACTCATTTTTAACGGCCCAATTATTTTTAAAGCACTTAAAAACACTTCTTTAAAAGAGATATAATCATTTTGTCACATATCAATGCTATGTTAATAAAAGTTTAGAGGAAAAACATGCTTAAACATATCAAATTACTTTTCGTATCATTTATCTTATTACAACTCTTTGGATGTCCTGCTGCCATTATTGGTGGAGGTGCTGTAGGCATTGATACCGTTGCGGATCGAAGAACGCCGGGCGTCATTCTTGAAGACTCTAATATTGAATTAAAAGCTTTTGCAGGTATTCAAAAACTTAAAGGCGATATCCATACTAATGTTACAAGTTATAACGGTCACATACTTGTATTAGGCCAAGTGCCGAGCGAAGAAATTAAATCAACAATTACTGATCAAATTAAAGCGCTCGCTAACGTCAAATCTGTGATGAATGATCTCACGATTGGACCTGTCAATTCTTTATCAGCAAGAGCTGAAGATACTTTAATTACTTCCAATGTGAAGGCACGCTTTTTTAGAGAAAATAAAGTGTCGCCTTTCTATGTCAAAGTAGTGACTGAAAATAAAGTGGTCTACCTCATGGGTATCTTGAATGAAAAAGAAGCGAAAGAGGCTGAAGAAATCGCAAAAAATACAAACAAAGTCACTAAAGTTGTTAAAGTTTTTGAGTACCTCAAAAACTAGTTCAAGTAGTTTTATACCTAACTTATTGAAAATAAACAGTAAATAAATGTCGTAAGGCTGCTTTCATGGCAGTCTTAAGCATCATTTGATTTAATTGAAGATGTTGCTATAATGTTTTCATAGTTTTTTCAATACATTCAAGTTAGTTCTAAATCCCAAAATAAATTGCCCGTAACACTAGCTAGCTTAATTACAGAATCAATCCATTAGAGGTCACCATGAGTAAAAATATTATCCATTTATCAGACGCAACATTTGAAACTGAAGTGCTTCAATCATCCGTGCCAGTTCTTGTGGACTATTGGGCTGAGTGGTGTGGCCCTTGCAAAATGATTGCACCGATTCTGGATGAAATATCAAAAGACTATGAAGGCAAACTTAAAATCGCAAAACTCAACATTGATGAAAACGCTCAGACGCCAGCCAAGTTTGGTATTAGAGGCATTCCAACTTT
>Ga0209597_1000552_pt1 | contig 24838 bp, 22 predicted proteins | sample M_140625_MF_Meta_FD_187316 | JGI IMG/M metagenome (GOLD analysis project Ga0209597, IMG submission 187316) | Freshwater microbial communities from Lake Montjoie, Canada to study carbon cycling - M_140625_MF_MetaG (SPAdes) (version 2) | ecosystem: Environmental > Aquatic > Freshwater > Lake... | reverse complement strand
TTATTCAACAATTACAGCAAATTGGTCAAGGAGTAAACGTTAGAGGTGTCGACAACATTCAAGGACAACGTCATGTATCCGATGAAGATGCTTTTATTCAACAATTACAGCAAATTGGTCAAGGAGTAAACGTTAGAGGTGTCGACAACATTCAAGGACAACGTCATGTATCCGATGAAGATGCTTTTATTCAACAATTACAGCAAATTGGTCAAGGAGTAAACGTTAGAGGTGTCGACAACATTCAAGGACAACGTCATGTATCCGATGAAGATGCTTTTATTCAACAATTACAGCAAATTGGTCAAGGAGTGAACATTAAAGGTGTCGACAACATTCAAGGACAACGTCATGTATCCGATGAAGATGCTTTTATCCAACAATTACAGCAAATTGGTCAAGGAGTGAACATTAAAGGTGTAGAAAACATTCAAGGACAACGTCATGTATCTGACGAAGATGCTTTTATTCAACAATTACAGCAAATTGGTCAGGGTGTGAACGTTAGAGGTGTCGAGAACATTCAAGGACAACGTCATGTATCGGATGAAGATGCTTTTATTCAACAATTACAACAAATTGGTCAGGGTGTTAACGTTAGAGGTGTCGAGAACATTCAAGGACAACGTCATGTATCGGATGAAGATGCATTCATTCAACAATTACAACAAATTGGTCAAGGAGTGAACATAAAAGGTATGGAACAAATTGATGGACAACGTTTAGTAACAGATGAACAAATGTATCTTAAACATCAATTACAAATAGCATTAGAAGCAAGTAAGAATGGACTTTCATATGGTACAACAACAATGTCTGATGAACAATATTATGTAAAAGAACTAGTACAAATTGCACAAGGAACAAATCAAATCGGACAAGGAGTAACCGTAGTGGAACCACAATCTACATCATCCTTTGTACAAGAACAATTAGTATATGGTCAAGGTGTAAATCAAAAAGGAATAGAACAAGGCACAGAATATCATTTGACAGATGTACAAAAATACTTGCTGTCGTTACTTCAAGTTGGTGTAGGTGTAAATCCTGTTGGAAGAAAAGATTATGATTCACAACGAACAATAGAAGACAAACATTATATTCAAGAAAAACAATATGTAGGTCAAGGTACAAATAAAAAATCATTTAAAAAAGATGAACGTACTGAATATCAAGAAAAGATGAAAGATATTTTATTAAAAAATATGACATCAACAGTTGCTATTGTCATACAAAAAAGTGGATCAACTGATGAATATCAAATTAATGGAAATATTAAAGATAAAATTGATATTGTGGTTCATTCAGCAAAAGGAACACCATTAATCTTTCATACTGAACACGGTGAACCAATTCGTTTAAAAGACTATACATGGAAGTTTGTTAAATCCGCAACAGGTGCTGATAAATTTGTCATTCAAGTACCTCATGATGAACTAGAATTAGAACGTAAATCAGAATTATATACAGTTTCTTCGAATCCAAGTCAATCGATATCATTACAAGTAAATGATGATGTCGATTTACGTAGAGAAGTACGACATATGTCTGCAGTAACAAATCTTGTAGCTCATGGTGATCTACAACGTGTGGATGAATCAATTATTTCCAATCGTGTAGAAAAGAAAACCAATTATACTGATATGATGATACAAACGGTTCAACCAACACGTGATCGTATTGATACACAACCAGAATCAATTCGTAGTCATGAATCATCAAAAAAGAAAAATATTACAAATATGATGTTACAACAGAGTCAAGGTAGATTTGATTAATAACATAACATAGAAACACAAATTAATTTTTCATCATTATATATCAATTGTTGTGCAAGTCGTAAAATTGTATTATCTTCATACTCTACTTTAGTTCTTCCACGATATTTTTTGTTTAAAAAAATATAATGATTAAAATAAGCTTCATCTGAAGAAATTGTAATGGGAGTGCTACCTTTTGTAACTTTATGTACAGATAAAATAATATTATGAGTTGGTTTTATAAACATCTTATTATGATAAATGGTGGCAAATTTAGTACAATCTGTAATACGTAAAAAATCATACTGTTCTTCTGATTGATAATTTGGATTATGAAATTCTTTATTTCGTAACATAAATCCAATTTTATTTCCATATTTTTTTTCTAATTCATGTATCGTTGATACATGTTGTAGATTCACATATTCATCAACATCCATAAATCCTATTAATTTACTTGTTCGAAATGTATATAAACAATGATTGATTTGTGCTTGTTGAAATTTATATTTATATAGCCACTTAATAAGTATGACAATACCACTCTTAATTTCATTTTCTAATACCTTTTCTAAATTACTTGTCGTTTGAGTACTAGGTAGAAATTCAATACTATGTCGTGTATTTGAATTATCATAAATAATAAATCGTGATACACCGAGTAATTGATGATAGGTAATCCATTGACGTATAATATTATCTTCGTGTCGAACACATGTTGTCATAATAATTTCGTTTGGAAAGGATGGATACCTTGATACACTATATAATATAGACGTTTTTTCATCCGATAAAGATAGATACAAAGATGGGAAAAAATCAGATGGTATGGTAGTATAAATCGTGGTATGTTTATGCCCACATATTGTTTTTGTAAACGAAATAGAAACATTATTTACGATGATATCGGAAATATGATCGTATATTCCAGAACAAATAATGATATAACAATGTTCATCATTATATACTACATCATATATTGTACTCATAACTATAATAATATTTTGTTTTTAATAACATTTAAAAAAACATTCAATACTAATAATGTGTGGTATATTTGCTTGTATTGATTGTACTACCTATACGATAGAGTCACTTCAATCTGGATTTCAGTCCATTACACATCGTGGACCAGATCATTCTGTATTATGTAAAATACCAGATACGAATCATATTGCTGGATTTCATCGGTTAGCTATTAATGATGTATCGGAGAAAGGTAATCAACCTCTTGTTCATCCGGACTATCCTCATATCAAAGTCATATGTAATGGAGAAATTTATAATCATCATGAATTAAAAAATATTTATAACTTTCATACAAGCAGTGGAAGTGATTGTGAAATTATTGTTCATATGTATCAACGATTTGGTATTCAACGAACAGTAAAAGAATTGGATGGATATTTTGCATTTGTGTTATTTGATGGAAACAATGTCTATGCCGCACGTGATCCAATTGGGATTCGTTCCTTGTATATTGGTTTTCATGGATCCCAGGTATTTTTTGCAAGTGAAATGAAAGCGATTCATAATTATTGTGAATCTATTTCACCATTTCCTCATGGTCATACGTGGGATAATTATAGTCGTCAATTTATTCCATTTACAATTATTTCTCGTTCAATGATAAAAGATGATTATAAAACTGCAGTAGAGACCACTCGAGAATTATTAGAACGGGCTGTTATGAAACGCATTCAAAATACGGATCGACCATATGGATGTTTTTTATCAGGTGGTCTAGATTCAAGTGTTGTTACAGCATTAGTGTGTAAGTATTCTGATAAACCAGTGCATACCTTTTCCATTGGAATGAAAGGATCTACTGATTTACGTTATGCACGTATGGTTGCAGACTATTTACATACGATCCATCATGAAGTAGTGGTAACACCCTATGATATGTTACACGCAATTCCTCATGTTGTTCGTCAAATTGAAAGTTATGATACTACAACCGTACGTGCAAGTACACCCATGTATTTATTATCGAAATATATTTCTGAAAAAACAGATATTAAAGTGATCTTGAGTGGAGAAGGAAGTGATGAACTATCAGGTAGTTATCGTTATTTTCAAAATGCTCCTTCTTCTGCTGCTTTATATGAAGAAACGTTACGATTAACAGATCATTTACAATTTTTTGATGTATTACGTTGTGATAAATCAACAGCAGCTCATGGATTAGAAGTCCGTGTTCCTTTTTTAGATAACGATTTTATGAATTATTATCTTCATATTAATCCTCAATATAAATTTTATTCCATGTTTGGATGCGAAAAGTTCTTATTACGTGAAGCATGTAAAGGATTGTTACCGGATGAAGCATTATGGAGAAAGAAAGAAGCATTCAGTGATGGAGTAAGTACAACAGAACGCAGTTGGTACCAAATTATTCAAGATCATGTAAAAACGATATTTATACCAGAAAAATCATATGAAATTAATCCACCTGTGTTAAAAGAAACATTATGGTATCGTTCCATTTTTGACGATGCATATCCAAGACGAGAAACCGTTTTACCTTATTATTGGTTACCAAAATGGTGTGGTTCTGTTACTGATCCAAGTGCACGAATATTAACAATATAATAATTTTTTTACTAAACGGTATACCTATCATAATTCACTATACGTTTATAGTGAATAATATCTTACTTAATTGCTTCTTCTACTACATCTTTAATTTTTTTAGATATTTTATGAATAGTAATATCACTTAACCCAACTCGTTTACTGAAATCACTTAATGAAACAGGAAAATTAATATGTTTTAATACAAAATAAGATAACCCTGCAGCAATACTATCTGGATTACTACGATTAATAAAAGAAGATTTACTACAAATTTTATTATACAAGGTAATGACGAATTGAGTATGTTTATCATCTAAATTAAATTTTTCCATAATTCTCGGAATAAAATCAATCGGTGAAGTATAAACAGGAGTACGTTTAATTTTCAAATTATACATCTTCATACCATTAGATAAAATCTTTTTATTAATCGAAAAATAATTCTTAATCTCATCTTGACTTTTACGCATTCCAATATCTTCATAAGCATAAAAAATACATGCTACAATAAGTCCTTTTCGTGAATTACCACGTAAAATAGATTCTTCTGTCACTACTGCATAACTTTCATTAGCACGTTCAATAATATCAGAGGGAATATTATATCCTTCCATATCACGATAAATACTTTTTTCTTCATATTTACGTAAAAAACAACGACTTGGATCATTTGAGTTCTTTGTATCATTCTCTTTATAAAATCTCCATTCGGGTGTATTATCTAATTCAGGAGGACTTTCTAGTCCACAATCTTCACATACCATATTACCATCTTCTGTTTTTGTCATGTGATCATGCTTACATTCTACTGCTTTTACTTCTGTATCCTGATTCAAAAAAAATTTCATTTGATTAAACATTTCAAGTTGTTCAGGAGTAAATCCATCACTTACATCCATTTAAAGAATAAATAATACTTATTCTTCTAAGTTTATTTAGTATAAAATTCATTTTTTATAAAATAAAAAAGGTAAGATACAATGTACTACGATATCATCTGCTATATGTCTTGATTGGAAAATACGACGAATTTTTTTAAATAATGGTTGAAATAATGTACTACATTGATGGTGTTGTTCATAGATAATTGATAAATAAGACATGGGGTACTCTTCTAGTGCAGGATAAATATCAGAATAAGATATGAATTGACTTGTTACTAATGAAAAAATATATGCTGCACTATGTACAAATCCTTCTATCATCATCGATGGACGTATCATATTCCATTTTTTACAAAATGTTTCACGTGACATATGTTTCGAAAAGTAATATGTAGGTATTTCTTGACACAAAATAAATAATGTATCACATGATATGATTTTGAAACAATCATTAATGACTGTACTACTAAAACATTGTATAAATTCGTTATAATTCATAAAAGCAAAATAACACGTTATTTCATCACTAGGTAATCTTGATAAATAAGAGTCACGAATACGTTGTGGTTTCATACAAAATGTATCTACACCCATTTCTTCCACTTTTTCATATAATGATAACATAGGGAGGATTAGTATGAATTGTAATATGAATGTATTAGTTCTCATTTTTTATTAAAAGTAGTATATGTTCTAATTCAGTTATACTAGTCGCAATATGTAATACTAAACGATCCTCATCCATTAATTTTTTATCAATTAATTCGTCAATAAAACGTAACCATGTATCAAAAATATGATTCACATTATATACAATCACCATTTTGTTTTTATTTTCTACATCATTATTACATAGTACATGACACAATTCATATAATGTACCAATTCCGCCTGGAAAAATTAAATACATGTCACTTGATTCAACAATTCCTTGTTGTCGTTCTAATAAGGTGGGATAAATAATTTCATGGGATAATTCAGGTAATGTCCATTTTTGTAAATTATGACCAATGACATGAATTCCATGATTATTACATTCACGATAGACAATACCCATTAACCCTTTTGTACCACCACCATAAACAATTGTAATCGTTTTTTTAAACATAACAAATAACGTAGTTATTACTTCCACTACAATTGATTCATATTGTAATGCAATGTCACGACTACTACAAAAAATACCTACAATCATTCTTTTAATTTATATTACTATACTATTTAGATATTTTTTTTCTACATGCTACAAATATTATTTTATATTTTTTTAAAAACGGTCGACAAGGTACATTTTAGTTTTGATGATCTTATTATTGTTACATAAACAATACGTTGTAACACAATTACATATATACTAGGGATGGATATTTTTTATCAAATATACTTTTTATTTCGTCTGATTCAAAATGAAATGGACCAATCGTATTTTCTTTTACAAACACGAAACCAATCACTTTTCCAATCATAAATAACACATAACAATGATAGGAAAACAATGTTGAAATATGAATTTGTTGTGCTTCAATAGTATCCTTTATTGTTTGATAAAATGGTTGTGGAATACTATCCACAGAAACATAAGTGTGAACATAGAAACGTTTTAGTATTTCATCTAGTTGTGGTGTAGCTTCAGATAAATAAAAGAGCACTTTTTCTAGTATCGGATCATAAAAACGATATTGATTAATTATCGTAATACAATATGCTACTTTACTACGTTCTGTACTTGTAAGTGGTTTTTCAAAAGAAATCTCATTACATTTTGTAATGATTGCACGTTTGATACGATATGGTAATATATATTCCGTATCTACCTTGACATCTGTATTTTTTCGTTGTTGATCTTTCAGTTCGGTAACGAGTTGAAATAATGTTTTTTTATTAATCTCGATAGATGAACTCATCTACTATTATTATAATGATATAATATTTGAATTTATTCTTCATTTTTATCAATTTTTATCATAGTAATAAAAACACTGTCTTATAACTTAATTTTACTATCTACTCAGTGAATATACTCAATAAATATGTATTGTAACATCATACATTTTGTTATCGTAACATTTTTGGTACGGGTTTTTGTGAAAAAGTCGTGAATAAAAAATTAATAATCAATTTCCTTTCATGCTGGATTCATAAAACGCCTTGTAATAGATAAATGTTGTTTTTGTTTTCATAATAGTACTTTATTATGAAAGGTAGTAGTATAGTATAGTTACTCTTAATCATCTTCAATAATTTTACGACGAATTTCTCGAATTATTTTCTTTTTTGTTAGTACCTCTTCGCCTTCAAATTCAAGTTGAGAAGAAAATATAGATTGTAATTGAGTGACTACTTTATGATATGCTACTCGTTGTTTATATAATAATCCAATCACATTTTTTTTCTTAAATGCTTTCTCCAAAATCTCATTTAATGGATTACATAATTGATGTTCTAAATAAAATAAAAAATCAAGTTTTACAATAGAACGATATGCTCTGTAAAACGCCTCCTCTTCTACCTTTACTGATTGTTTTGCATTGTATCCACCATTTGTTGTAATCACATAATCAATTCGTGAACCAGTTGGAACTAATTTACCACGACGTTCCATTTTTTCTTTTAATATTACCTGTGGTGGTTTCGCCTTGTAATCATCTTTAGCTAATGACTTGGAAATAATATAATACTTATCTTCATAATATAACGTAAACATGTGATTAATATCTTGAATGATCTTGTATAGTACTGTTTCAAATGTCTCACCATTCATGATTAATAAAATAGATTCATCAAATATTTTTTTTAATAATTTCGTACTATCACGACGTTGTGTTTGAACACCTTTTTTTAACATTTTCGCATGCATATTCCCAAATTCATCACAGGAACGAGCTAAATAACGTTTTTTACACAACATGAAAAAATCCTTGTAAATTTTTCCTTCATATTCTAATTTCATGGGAGCAGGAAAAATCGCTTGTGTTGCTTTACTAATTTCTTGTGCCATACGATGTAAATCCACTAATGACATTTCCGAAAAAGTACAAAAACAACTATCCGTATCTCCATACAAAATTTTCCCTTGATAATGTTCTGTAATAAACGTACTCGCCTTTTTAATAGATTGGCGACCAATATAGGTTACACACATAGCGGCTGGAAGTAAAGGAATATATCCTTTACGTGCTCCTAATACTCCATACATACTATTTGCATTAATTTTATATGTTTTTTGACGTTCTTCTAATACTTCCATACGAAGTTTAATCATTTTCACTTCATCTTCGTCAAGTTTCTCTTCTTCAATTTTTTTAGTTAATAGGGCGATTTCACGACGTGTTTTTTTCCGGGCCGACAATTGATCTTCGATAATTGTTGGAATAATACCCTTTTCCGATACCTCATGTTTTAAAAAACGATAATGAAAATCACCACAATACGTTTTATCACTCTTACGTGTACTCTTACCATTAATGGGATCATGTTCACAATTTTCATGATCTGACCACGTAAACACATGACAATCTTCATCTGGTATAGAAGGATCCTGACATCGTGGCGTACACGTACACACACGATCGCTACCCCATTGACATACATCTTGTACCAATGATGTATAATCAATATTATGAGAAATAATAATACTAGGATACAAACTAGCAAAATCAAATGCCATAACATTATGATAAATACCTGGTTCGGGAGCATACACGGTAGCACCTTTGTAAGTAATATCTTCATAACTAACTACATCCGTTTCTAAAATCACATCATGTTCTTTTCCATAATGTAAAATCTGTGAATAAATTTTAATTTGTTGCCCTTTTGTACTTAACCACATCATTGGAACTTTAGTTGTTTTCGCCATTTCACATTGACCTAACCATACTTGTAATTTTTCAAATAATAAATAAGTTAAATAAGCATCTTGAACACAATATTTACCAACTAATGCAAGTGATTCTGGTGTATGTTTCTCAAAGCAACGGAAAATATCTTTCGGTGTTAATGGATCTTTATTGGAACCAAGAAAAAATTCAGCAACTGAATCTAATTTATAACTAATTAATTTAAATTCACGTTTGATAATCACATATAAATCAATCATAATGACACCATCAATATCTAAAATCGTCATATCTTGTTTTCCAAATGCACCGGATGACCATACTTCATTTAATTCCTTACATTTTTTGGATGAACTTGAAAACGGATAAATGGAATACATTTTTGAATGTAACGAGTGAACTGGAACACGTTTGTATTCCTCCACTTGTTTTTCATCCGGATTTCTTTTTTTTAAATAATCTGGAAAAGGCGTCGCTCGACGTAAAATATATCGTAAATCAAACCCAAATGAATTGTATCCGAGTACCACATTTGGACGTTCAATATTAATCATATGTACAAAACCGACTAACAATTGCGCTTCTGTAGCATACGTAATAATGTCCGTCTCGTCAATGGGTGCCGGATTTCCTAGACTTAATAATACTTTCCTCGTTTTCTTTTTCTCGGAAAAAACAATCGAGATTTGAAATACTTCATCACGGATGTCACTGACATTAGGAAATGCAGTATGAATATGACTATATGCTTCGATATCAAAGGTCATAATTTTAGGAAGTGCCAATTTATCATCTGATGAAGGATGAATATCTTTATAAGAACATACGTATTCATCAATATTTGCTTCACTAATGGTAATTTTATTATCAACATCAATGGGTTCGGAATGAATATCGACCCAACCTACTGATGGTAATCCAGTATGTGCGAAAAACTTTAATAATTGATGTTCACTTTCATGAATCTTAACACGAAACGGAGCATAACCTTCTAATTTAATCTGATAACGACAATATTGTTTAAATATATCTAGTAACTGAAGCGATGGAAATTCAACCTTGACAAATAAACTCTTTACATTTCGATAACCATCGGGTGTCTTTTCTTTATGTGCAAAATATAAACGACGACGATAGACCCATTCCCATTTGGGTGTAAAACGTAAACGGGAACAAGCACATCGTCCATCACATTTACATATTTTTAATTCTTTGGTCTGATTCAAGTATTCAGTTAGTTTTGTTTTTTTATTTCCAGACATGGTATATTCTTTTGGAACTTCAAGATAAAAAAATGGTTTAAATTCACGTATGGTTACGATTGAAGTACCGCCTTCTTCTTTAATACAAAACATTTTAACAACACATGATTGTTTTTCATCTTCTATTTTATGCATATACGAAAACACATGTGCTTTTGATACCATCATCATCTTATACTGATATGAAGTAATAGGAATTGGTTTTCATTTTTTTTAATCACCATTTTTTTAGCGTACTTATATTTTTACTATTCTCATAAAAAAAAAGAAAGGACTAGAAAAAAATCAAAAGGGGATAGTTTACGATTAAAAAAAAAAATAAAAAGTTAAAATCTTGATTACTATTAAACAAATGTCATCGACAACTTCGTCCAATACGCTCACTTCCGGCTTTATTGATTTGGCTACATATGATGAACCCGAAAAATACATGTATGGCGGCGCTAAATCCGTCTCTTACTTTGTCCGTCGTGTAACCAAATCAACTTGGTTTACCGTTGTACCCACCACGCTTACCCTCAACCAAACTCCCCAATTTGGTGTTCAATGGGATGCTAACATTTCCCGTGCTGGTGATTATCTCTTGTTCAACTGGCTCCGTGTTACCTTTCCTTCCGTAACGGTTAACGCTGCCACGTCTCGTTTCGGTGCCAACTCTCGTATTCGTTGGACTCGTAACTTGATGCATCACTTGTTAAAGGAAACCGCTGTCACCTTTAACGATTTGGTTGAAATGCGTTTTGATGACTACTTCCTTGATTTCTGGTCGGCTTTCACGGTCACTGCTTCCAAACGTGTTGGTTACCAAAACATGATTGGCAACATTTCTCTCTTGAACAACTATTCCAATGCTCCTGGTGCTCCCAACAATGGTCTCACCATCCCAGCTGCCACGTTAATGTTACCTCTTCCTTATTGCCACACTCGTGATACCGGTGTTGCTCTCCCCACCGCTGCTCTTCCTTACAATGAAATGAAACTCCGCTTTAACTTTCGTGACTGGACTGATTTATTGATTGTTGATAACGTTGCTGCTATCAGTGGTGGTGCTGGCTCTGGTGGTGTCTCTTCTTATGCTACTCAATCTGATTTGGTTAACTCTTCTGTTTCCTTATCCAACGTTCAAGTCTGGGCTGAATATGCTCTCGTTTCCAACGATGAGCGTAAACTCATGGGTCAAGCTCCTCGTGATTTACTCATTGAGCAAGTTCAAACCAACAACCCTCAATCCGTTGATGGCACTCGTAACTCGACTCGTATTGACATTCACTTTTCTCACTCTGTCAAAGCCTTATTCTTTGCTCTCCAAAACACTACCAACAAAGCCGAGTGGGCCAACTATTCATCCGCTTGCCCTGTCCCCACGGCTGCTGGTGTTTCCTTCCACCCCGCCGCTGCTTCCGACGCTTTGGCCAATGTTTCCGTCTACTACGAGAACACCCAACGTTTGTCCAACATGCCCGTTGACTACTTTTCTCTCATTCAACCTTATTACCGTGCTCCTTCCATCCCAGAAGAGACCGGTTACCATCTCTATGCTTACACCTTGGATTTGATGGACATCAACCCTCACGGTTCTACCAACTACGGCAAACTCACCAACGTCGGTGTTGAATTCGCTCCTTCTGCTGAAGCACAACAAGGTGCTGCTGGTGTTGGTACTCTCGCTGTACCTGATTCCTCAGCTAACATTGTTGCTGGTCAAGGTCTCAAACAATCCTTTTCCTTTGTCTTGGTTGCTGTTAACCATAACATAGTCAGAATTGCAGGCGGCGCATTGGGTTTTCCAGTATTGTAAAATACGTGAAATTCACGACTAAAAGTATAAAATACATAAAAATTGTTTTATTACTACTAGTAATAAAAATGAAACCAACACATGCCATATAATATCATACATAAAAAATATACTAATAATAAAAATAAACTAAAACTTATTTGTACCTGTGGAGAAAAATTTGAAGCAGTATTAAATGATATCAGACGTGGTAAATTATGTAGTAATTGTAAACTTAATCGTTGTAGAAAAACCTGTTTAGAACTATATGGTGAAGATAATGTATCAAAAGTACCAGAAATATTTGATAAAATACAATCCAGTTTATTTCGTCGGAAACACATTATCTTACCTGAAACGAAACGTGAACTTATTGTGATGGGATATGAACCACAAGCAATTACCATGTTACTACAAAATGGAATTCAAGAAGATGATATTATTGTAGGAATAGATGTACCACGTTTTCGTTATAAAGATGATGATGATAAAGAGCATATTTATTTTCCAGATATTCATATAAAACATACACAATTAATTATTGAAGTAAAATCAACCTATACATTTCATTATCACGTTCGATTAAATTATCATAAATTTACTTCCGTTGTGAAAGCAGGATATGTATTACGGTTAATAATGTTTGATAATCATATGAATTGTACCGATTTATTGTGTAGTACGCTAGATGATGTAGAGAATATTTTATTATTATAAAATAATATATAATTATAATTGCCAAAAGTAGTATTTACGTATGTCTAAATATAAAAACTGTTGTGAGTTTTTATCACCATTATTTACTATTATATCTATTATGTCTACAATTGATGAATTTAAGACAACGAATACGTTGGTTTTTCAGTGTAAAGAAAAACAACATGAAAATAAATTATCTTCTGAAGCATTTAGTAACAAAAAATCAAAAAGTAGTTTGGAATCATTTTGTACGACATGTTATAAAGAAAAAGAACTTGAAAAAAAAACACATGAGTTTATTTCTACAATTAAAGAAAAAACAGGACATACTATTGTAAAAGTAGATTTTATATCACGTGTTGTTGAATACCAATGTGGAAATTGTAATAAAATTTCTAATTCGTATACAAATAATCTTCTTGCTAATACAGGGGTATGTGGTTTTTGTCAAAATAAAAAATAACATATTATCACTTATTTTTAATTTACTTTTTACATGTACAGATATAACTATACATAGATTTATACAAGGCCTTTTCACAAAACTTGCTATAACAGAATGTTAATTAATATAATGATTTATTCAGTGAATATACTGAATAAATACTACTATATTCCGTTATAGCAAATAAATAGAGTAAAAAAGATGTGATATAACTATTATTTACCACACCTCTCTCATTATATTTAATTTACTGGTATGTAATTTAAAGTTATACTATTTTTTACCTTGTCGACCGTTTTTGTTTGTATTTTTGATTATATTTATAAATATTATATATTTATGTATCTTGTCTTTACGTATATTTATAATTAAAAATACTATTTTATTGAAAAAGGTCGACAAGGTAAATAATGGTTTATTCACATAATAAATATTACTATATTCTGTTATAGCAAATAAATAAACTAAAAAAGATGTGCAAAATTCATTTCCTTTTATTTAATTTTGATTTTTTATTTTTTTTACCAGTGTAAGTGTATACTACTCTTTCCTTACAAGTACCATAATCAGATAAAGGTCTTGGTTTATAACGAACAATTGATTTATATCCATTTTTTTTATCTATTCTAAAATTAGGAGTAATATAATTTAAATATAAAGCAACTGGATTATGAACGTTATATACATCTGTATTACCAAATAAACAAATTTCAGAATGAAAATTTTTAAATGAATAGTTAATATAACCACAAATTTCAGGATAATGTTCCAAATATGTTTGATTCCATGTGTAATGTTTCCATTCCCTTAAAAATTTACAAATCATACCTACCATTATAGTATCTAATACATGTTCTGATTTACGAATTGCAATTTCACATGTATCAAACTTTTGTTCTGCTGTAAGAGTTGCCCATTCTAATACAGATTGATAAGTATTTTTAATATTTTGAAGATGCGTGTTTATATGTAATGATAGTATATTTTGATCAGCAAAAATCTGATTAGTAACAACATGGTGAAAATATTCTTTTTTGTCTATAAAAAAATGTGCTGTTAGTAAAGGTCTAATACCTAAACATATATTTGTAATTAACAGTTGATATAATATTAATATCTCAAAAACGTTAACTGCACCTGTTTGTGCTTTTGTATCAATATCATTAATAACAGCACTACTAAATTCACAAAAATCACGTAAAAATTCAGTAGATCCAATATTAATTAGTCTACAATCTTTTTTAAATGTATATCTCCATATAACTCATGTAGCCTTAGCATATAGGTCTGCTGTTTGTACTGTACCAAACCATCTATGATTTTCTACATTATCACCGACTAGTTTTCTTTCTATTCCAGTATCTAAAAATGGACATGTTAGTGCTTCTCTACGTGTTGTACCATAAAAGATAGGCATTCCTGCTGTAATTTTTACAACAGGATTTACTAAATCTTCAAAATTAATTGCTGCCATTTAATAATATAATAATTTATTTTATAATTACTATAAAAAATGTTACTTATTCAAAAAAAATAAGTAATAATAAACGTACATAAAAATATAATCTTTACATAAATACAAATCATGTTGATTGGATCATATTCATTATCTCATTTACGTTGCATGTATAATGATCCTGTTCAACGTCCATTATTACGAAAGTATATGTTTCTTCTTATTTTTGGAGCAATCATATGGATTGCAGCACTTATTCTACTCATATACTATTGGATGTTTTTAGAAACATGGGCCAGAGTCGTAGGTATTGCAGGATTATTCTTTAATGTAGGTGGTTCTTTGCTTACTATATTAGTTGTCTTTTTTGGAATGAAAGACATGTCATTACTATCAACTAGTACACTAACAGAAAATACAAAAGAAGTAGATATACTAGTACCATCTACTACAGAATCTTCGTTACCTACTATACCAAATAGTTCACCAACACCTAGTACAATTGATATACCAAATAAATCATCACCTATGATTGATATACCAAATAAATCATCACCTGGAACGATTAATATACCACCATATTTACCAAATAATTCACCAACACCTAGTACGATTAATATACAATTACCTTCTCCTTAATTTATACATTTATTTTTTCATATATACTAGTTATGAAAAAATGATTATACTATAATATATAATAGTAATAATAAAATAATTATGAAAAGTATATAACGTAATAGTGGTTTTGGAAACAGAAATAATAATAAAAATAATACAAGTGCACTATATAATGGTAGTGTATTTTTTTTTGTAATTGAATACTGTATATATTGTATAGGTTGTGTAGATTGTATAGGTTGTGTACATTGAACAGGTTGTGTAGGTTGTATAGGTTGTGTAGGTTGTGTAGATTGTATAGGTTGTATAGGTTGTATAGGTTGTGTAGATTGTACAGATGGTTTTTTTATTTCACCTGATTTTATCAACAATACACCGCCAGTAACACCATAACCTGTATCTGTAGTAACAAGAGATGGATATTCAAATTGAGAAATTCTATTATAATATGGTTTGGTACCATACATGGCGATTTTAAATAACCCTCCTAACCCCCAGTCTGTTCCCCAACTATTTCGTACTAACCAATAGTCGATTTGATGATTTTTAACCATATCAGTACCCCACCCAACAATTACAATGGCATGCGATCCAATCCAATCTTCTTCAATGTTATCATATCGTATACCATTAACTCCTTGATACTCATTTGTTTCAATATAAATATCATTGGTTTCACTAAATTTTCCTTTTAAAAAATTTTTAAAAACGTGAAATCCAGATACAACAGGACCATATGTATAGATGTGATGTTTGATCATAGTTTGAACATGTTCATATGGAATACTACTTACATCCATACTATCAGTAGAACCATATAAATGAGACAAATACGATTGAAGAACCAATGCTTCATTTGACGATAAATCTGTTAACACGGGTGGTATACATAATACTTTTATTTCACTTGGAAAAAATGTAGCTACCATCTCTGTACAGTTACACGGTGGAATTAATTTATTTAACATATCAGGAGGTAACAACTCTTGATTCCAATTATCATTACTACATGGTTTTGGTTTGATACCTTTTTCTTGTATATCGTGTAAAGCAAGTAATGGATCGCCACCATTGCATTGATCTTGGGGCATACAACTTAATACATAACTGCTACTCAATTGAGGATTTGGTATGTTTTTTTGTACAACAAATACATCATTCAAACAAGTAGAGACAGCAATTGCCCAACATGAACCACACATTCCTTGCGATTGAGGACGTGTAATATGTTCATTGTCCATCCATGAAAAATACATGGGTAATGTTGTATCAACTTGTTTTTTATATTCAGGATAAGTAATCGAAAACGTAGTAGAAGGTGTAGAAGGTGATGATTTAAAAAAAGTAATAGGTGTTTTCATTTGAGCAATGCGTGCAATAGGTCGTAATGGTCTTTTAAGTGATAACGATTCATGGATTGCTTGTGGTGTATATTGATGATAAACATCATTACATTGACATTTTTCTAATCGTTTATCATAATTGGATAACGTAAAAATAGATGGAGGTGGTATAGTCGATACAGGTAATACTGTTCCTTTTACAAATGGTAATTGAGTACTACAAATGGATGGTACTAATTTTTCCTGTAATGCAATCATTTCTTTTACCTCATTTGATTTACATGCTGTACATGACATAACTATACTAATTGTAGAAAAATAAATATATACTAAAAAAGATCCATAGTAAAAAGATCAAGTAACACAATACCATTAAATCATTACTATTTTTTCAATTTATTTTTCATACTACAAATCGTATGAAAAAATATAGTAACTACATATTGTTTATTATTCTAAATCAATAAAAAGAACGTCATCTTCATCATCATCTTCTTTTTCATCTGGATCAGATAATTCTGCCAGTAACTCTTCCTCATCGTCTACCGGTACTTCATCTGGATTTACATTGTCATCTAATTGTAATAATGATTTAATGTCTTGTGGTAATAATTTAGAAATATCTTTTTGTTGCGTTTGTTGAAGTAATAAGATAATTTGTTTAATTTGCTTCACACTAATACTATTTTTCTTTTTTCCAGGAAGAACTACATTTTGTTTTTCAGGAACATCTACTTGTTGCGTAGAGATAGATATTTGAATCGGAGCAATAGGAACAGTAGAAGAAGGCATAATATATCTACCTTGTAATAAACGAATTAATATACGTTCGGGTTTTGATTTTGTTTGATGAATACGAAATGTGGGAGGCATTTATTAGTTAATCACTTTCTGTTTAATTACTTTTTGTTATAATTAATCGTAAGTTTATTTTCAATGACAGGCGTTCCTTGTGTTGCTTTTTGTAATTCTGATAAAACCGTATCTGATAAACCATGTTGTCGTAAAACAAACAGCATTTTTTCATCTTGTTCTTTTTTTGATAATTTCTTATTTTTTTTCTGTGATTCTGCAAGTATGGTAACATCATCAATAACGACACCTTTATGGTTATTTTCTGCAAGATAAGTTTGAATTTTTTTTTCTATTTCAGTTTTTCGTTGCTTTAATTTTACCGAAAAGGTACGTAATCGTAACAATTCTGTATCAATATTTTTCATTTCTTGGGTGGCAGCAGTAATATCAAATGGTTGCGGAAATGTACTCATTTACAATAAAATAGGTGTTAAACTATTTTATTTTATTTTTTATGAATACAATTTTATTAATTATCACGGCTTTTTCACAAAAACCCGTACCAAACATGTTACTATAACAGAATTTATGATGTTACAATAAATGTACTCTGTATATTCACTGAGTAAATAGTAAAATTACTACTAAAAACTGTTATAGTAAATAAAATTGAGCTATAAGACGTTGTTAATTATCTTTTTTTATATCATTGTATAATACTCTTTTCCTTACATTAATTGTGTAATACAAGTTAAACTCACAACTATATATATGTATGTATAATGAAATCATCTAGAAGTCGTGGTAAGAAAGAATTGCTTCATCCTATTTTTTTAGAATGTCGAGATCAAACTGATAATGAATTTTGGAAATCCTTATATGAAGATATGGCTTATGGTAAATATCCGAAACAAATTTATATTAATCAACATCAACAAATTCATAGTACTAATCGAGCATTATCGTTTCAATATTCGTTTAAAAATAAATCTGCCGAAGAAATTTTAGTGGATTTACAAGATTTCTTACTGGAAAATACAACCTTGATTTCCAATAAAGAAATTGATCAAAAAAAATCTGAAATCATTCAATATAAAAAAGATACATGGACCAGTTGGAAAGAAATTAAAAAAAAATACATTCGTGATATTTTATTAATGGATTATTGTATAAAAATAAAAGGTCAATTACAATTTCAATATTCAGAAATTACCCATTTATATGAATTAGTAAATCATTTACTAACTCAAGGTCGTTTATATGATGTTCAGATGGAAGATAATAAAATTACATCCATTACTGGACTTGATATACGACCTGATATAAATATGATTTATATTTATTGTGATACAATTGAAGAAGAATCGTCATACCTTATTCCTGATATGATGAGTCATTACTGTAAACGATTTCTCCTTCGTCATGCAAAAATAATAGAAGATAGTAAAAAAATGAATAGTGAATAAAATAGAATAGCATAGATACTATTCTATTATGACAATAAAACGAAAATTAACCATTGAGGAAATTACCTCGATTTGTGATACCATACCCTTGCATAAAGGTATTCCAGAAGATTCTGCATATAGTATTCGTGATGGTGTTATTTCCACGATTCGTTCTCAATTAGAGGAAGTTCTCATTTATCCAGAAAATATAGATAAATTACGTGAGATCATTGAATCCGAGTATTATAATAGTGTCTTACAACCGGGTGAAATGGTGGGCGTTCAAGCAGCAACCAGTATCGGAGAACCTGTTACACAAATGTCATTAAATGCGTTTCATTTTTCTGGTATTTCCACCGTAGGTATTGCGTCAGGTGTTCCTCGTGTCGAAGAAATTATGAATGCATCTAAAATTCAAAAAAGTTATGGAATGACATTAACATTATATGAACCATTATCGATTAAAGAAATTCGCCGGTTAGTGTACCATGAAGTTACGCAAGTGTATTTATGTGACATGATTACTGAAATATCAGTCGAGTATACTCCTCGTATTTCATCCTTATCTGAAACAGATCAATTATGGTATTCCTTATACATGTCCTTGTTTTCGAATGAAATTATGAATGATCACGAAGAATTTTTATTTCCCTGGCGTATTCGTTTACATATTAATAAACAAAAAATGTTTTATCATACAGTTTCATGTGTAGAAATTGCTCAAAAAATCGAGGCATCGTATCGTGATTTATATACAATTGCATCACCAGATAATATTGGTATTATTGATGTATTTATTGATTTTTCTCAAATGAAATTAAAGAAAAAAGAAGAAGAAGAAATTCTTCATATTGATCATAAAGAAGACATTTGTATTCGAAATATTATTATTCCTTTTTTACAAGATATTCTAGTTGCTGGTATAGCTGATGTGGAAGATGTATATATTCATGAAGAAAAAGGAAAATGGGTGATTGATACACAAGGTAGTAATTTAGCTGAAATTTTTAAAAATCCGAATTTTGATTTTCGTCATTGTTTATCGTCTGATATTTGGGAAATTAAAAAAATATTAGGAATTGAAGCCACACGTCAATTTATTATTAATGAATTTTATAAAGTACTTGCTCAAAGCGGTGCTTCCATTGGTCGTAGGCATATTGAATTACTTGCTGATTCCATGACATTCCAGGGTAAAATTAGTTCCGTAAATCGTTATGGTATTGATCGAAATGAAACGGGACCTCTCGCTAAAGCAAGTTTTGAAGAAAGTGTAAATAACTTTTTTATTGCTGCTATTAACGGAGAAACAGATCAAATGGGTGTCAGTTCATCTGTTATGGCTGGTAAACTTGCTCCTATTGGATCTGGTTATTTTGATGTCATGCTGGATATGAAATCTGCTGCAAATGCATTACCATTACGTGATCCACTTGCTGAATATAAAATGAAACATATTTCTGCAGTACCTTTTCCGACTTCAAAAACACCTCTTCGTACACCATATAATGTACCTTTACCAACTACACAACGTACTCCATATGAACAAGAAATAAAACCAATAGTAACACCACCAAAACCTGCACAACCAATATTATATGATACATTACAACAACAACAACAACAACAGCAACCATCTATATATTCACAAACAAATCCATATGAGCAACAATCGCAACCACAATACAAGAGTTCGTTATATGAACAAGCAAATCCATATGAGCAACAATCGCAACCACAATACAAGAGTTCATTATATGAACAAGCAAATCCATATGAGCAAAAACCACAACAATTACATCAATCACGTAAGGAAATGTCGACAGCAATGAATACAATGTCTTCTCATTTATCAAAACTATCTACTATGGTGAAACCTATAAAGGAATACAATACAACAGCTACAAATCTACTGTACGCACCGTCGACGTTTACTAAACATGATGGAGAACAACCACCTGTTAGTTATATGAATCCTGGTCATAGTCAACATAAGTCGTTTTCTAAACCATCTTTGAATGATACAACAAAGACATCTTCTTCAAAGGGAAAACGATCGAAACCCAAAGAATTATTGGAAGAAGAACCACAAAAAGTGTCGTGGGTTAAACGAAAACCAAAGGTAACGGTTCAATTTTCAGATGATCCATAAGTAGTTTTTATTTTTTTATAACATCTTATTATTTTTGTAAATAATAAGATCAATATGTAAAATGTATACAAGTGTTACCCACGTAAATACTTGTATACATTTTGTAAAATATTTTTCTTGGTAGGACTACAACGATATAAAGCATTTTCATACGATAACCATTCAATGCTCATCACTTCATCGGATACATAATTATTTCTCATCCCATGTGGACAGATTTGATATGTAAATGGACTAATCGCACTATGATGTAATAATCCTAAATAATATACACTTTTGTAAATACGTTTATCATTTCCCATAAACGATTCTTCAAATGTACCTGCTTTTTTTACTAGAATAATATGTTCGTGACTCATATTAGTTTCCTCTTCGAATTCACGAAATGAACATTGTAATTCGGTTTCCTCTGCATACTTTTTTCCCTTGGGGAATTCCCATTGTTCAATATCAAACGTAGTTAATTGAGTGACCAACTCAATAATTCGTGTACGATACTGTTCAAATTTGTCTTTGGCTTTACGATGTTCAATACGATATAAACGTCGTTTCGTTGATACCCATAAATCTTTCCATAACATTTCAAAATCATATTGTAAAATACGATCTCGTTCCTCCTTGGTAATATGACTAATGTATTCTGCTAATACATGTTCTTCATACATACCACGAATTAAACATTCATAACAAAATGTATCTCGACGTAGTGTCATTAAAAATCGTAATTCATTCTCGATATAGGTATAGACAATAATTCCATAACTTGTTGAAATTGTACCACCTTTATATGATGACATTTTCTACTACTTCTACTTTTCTTTTTAAATTCTATTCATAACAAACACTTTGATTACCATTACTATTACTATATTTATTTTTTTATCGTACGGTTACGATAAAAAATGTATTCATGATATATAATGTTTATTCTTGAGTTTCTAATTGATTTTTCCAGTCTGGAATATGTTCTTGTAATACTTGTTTCTCTTTTTCTGTAATATCATCTTCATTTAATCCATGAAATTTCATATTTTTTAAAATATCATTTGCCTGAATACGACCTTGTGATTCAACTGGAACAGTAGGAGCATTAGGATCAGTTGAAGTTGATTCTTGTTGTGCAGTACGATACACTTCACTATGATCTAACATTTTAATCCAGTCTTCTGCTTTTTTATACATATCTGGATAATTCTTTTTATAAAATTCTACTTTCTTTTCCATTTCCCTATAATATTCATCATCTGTCATTTCATCATAATTAGTATGAGCGTCATTATAAGGTAATGGTTCTTTTTCTTCTTTTTCTTCTTTTTCGTCCATTTACTTTAACATAACTTGTTTAATTCATTTTACACAAAAACCCATACCAAAAACGTTAGTATACCAAAAAAGTAAGTAATAGTAATAAAAGATATAAAACAATAACTAGTAGTAGAGCATGTCAAAACTAGATCACTTATTGTCCAAATCATTTTTATCAATCTATTGTTCTCCGAATGCACTATCCTATACCAATCATATTGTAGAATGGATTACATCATGTATTACCACGAAACAATCTACTCGTACGAATTCATTGTATCCTGAACCACCTGATTTATGTATTGTTCACATTACAGAACGCATACAACTTCCACGTCAATCATTTATTGTCATATTATCGGGGGAATCATGGGAAGTTCAATCACCGGTAGATTTGATCATTAGTACTTGTACACACCAACCACAAGCGACGCATTCTATTTATTATCCATTTCTGTACTCTAGTTTATATGAAAGACGTCTTACATCAATTGAATGTAAATCCAAACCATTCTTTTGTGCATTCTTATATTATTGTTCTTATCCACATCGAGATCACTATTTTCATTTGTTATCTTCTTATAAAAAAGTAACAGCATTAGGCAAAGCGTGTTCTACTAAAGATAATTCATGTACTCGTTTCATAAATACACCCGAACAAACCTATAATGATATTGCGGTTCGGTTTTATGCTTCATTTCGATTTGTACTTGCGATTGAAAATAAATGGCTTGATGGATACGTTACGGAAAAAATTATTAATCCGATAATGGCTCATTCCGTACCATTATATTGGGGTCATCCATCTGTGTTTAAGTATATTAATAAAAAACGTGTTATTTATCTACCAGATTATACTGATGAAGGATTACTTTCCTATATTGATTCATTAACAGATGAGGCATATCAGAGCATCATAGATGAACCATGGTACACTGAAAAAGGTATACCAGATACTATTACTAAAACAGTACAAGAACAACTAACGAATTTATTTACAAATCAACATCCATCAACGAAAAATGAAGAATAAAGTCATATCCTATAGTAATGTACTTTATATCCATGGATAAATTGGCTGGTTTGATTCATATCTTGTCATTGGAGGCGACCAAGAGTACGATGCCGATGAAATTAGCGGCAGGTCTTTTTTATAACAAAAAAGGATTCGTGGGTGTGGGATACAATTCAACACGTAGTTATGTACAAAAAAAAGTACAAGCGTCATTGCACGCCGAAGATGCTGCGATTCATAATGTAAAATCTAGGTATAAACGAATCAAGACAAAGCATTTAAAATTAATGGTGGTACGAGTAGATGCAAAGAAACAATTAGTTGTATCGAAACCGTGTTTAAATTGTACCCATATGATTTATGATTATGGAATACGAAAGGTTTATTATATTAATGATCAAAATGAATTAGTCTGTGAACGAATTCGTTCGATGATTTCGTATCATAACCAATTTCCATATTATACACAAACAAATTTATGGTTTCATAGTATCTGTAAAGGAAATTATCCGGTTTTACCATTTATTCTCAAAGTAAAAGAAACGGAACAACGTATTCCATTATTTACATCAGAAATGGGAAAAAAAATAGTACAATTACGAAAAGAAAAACAAATGTCACAACACGAAGTTGCAATAAAAATATGTATCTCACGAAAACAATTAGAGAATATGGAACAAGGTAAGGAACCATATAATTATAAATTATATATCAAATTACAAAAAATATTTGGTATATTTTCATGGTGAGTATTATCGTTTTTTCTATTTCATGTATAAAAATAAATACAATCCTACTGAACGATATCGTAACTCTTGACTACTTTTTCATACCAATAATGAATACCTATTGTTATGTAGTATAATGACTACATAATAAATTATCTAATTACGTTTTATAAATAATACAAAAAAATATTATATTAATTTAAATACGAATTACATAAGAAGAAGATGGATATCAAACCTTTCAAAAATGCCTATGGTCAAGAATTACTGAATCGTACATTATATCAACAACAACTATACGAACAACAAAAAAATATAGTAGATTCTACTGTATCATTACAACCATTTCATCCATTACAACAACAAACATTTCAATTTCAAGGTTCTATTGAACCAACACGTAAAAATAAAACAACATTTACATCGATACCAATACCAGATTTTGATATGGATATGGATATGATTGATGATATTTCTCCTCAACAACCGCAAGCTCAACAACCACATCAATTTCCTCAACAACCATCTAATCCATTCCGTCAGCAACCAAACCAACTTTCTCAGCAACAACCAAAACAACCACCTCAATTTCCTCATCAACAACCACCTCAATTTCCTCAGCAACAACCGCAAGCTCAACAACCACATCAATTTCCTCAACAACCATCTAATCCATTCCGTCAGCAACCAAACCAACTTTCTCAGCAACAACCAAAACAACCACCTCAA